>Ga0302251_1001352_pt1 | contig 15296 bp, 15 predicted proteins | sample AAG_RA_Gln_MG_FD_193534 | JGI IMG/M metagenome (GOLD analysis project Ga0302251, IMG submission 193534) | Enriched activated sludge microbial communities from anaerobic digester in WTTP, New Holstein, Wisconsin, United States - AAG_RA_Gln | ecosystem: Engineered > Bioreactor > Anaerobic >...
ATTGTGCATATCTCTATTATAGGGTCGTAAAAGTGGCATGCTCTGTTTATCGAGATAGATGCTCAAAAATACCGTGATGGGTGCTCAGTTTTAGCGAGATGGGTGCTCTACTCAACCGAAATATTCATTCTTTCCGAAGTTAGTTGAATACACTTCTCAAAGATGGTATAATATAGGCGTAGACTATCTTTGACGGGGGTGAATACTCTGGAGGGACTCATTAAATTACTTGATGACAATCTTACTTTACAATCTTCAGAAATTATTGATGATACAATTTACCTGCACGTAACATCCGCTTTGATAGAAGTCAAATGCCCCTTTTGTGGCACTAAGTCTTCAAGGGTACATTCATATTATGAGCGGAGATTTCAAGACCTCCCAATACAAAACATGAAAACTATAATTGTACTAAACAATCGAAAAATGTTTTGTGACAATCCAAACTGTTCTCATCGAACCTTTGCAGAATCCTTTACTTTCATTAAGCCCAAATCTAAAAAGACCAACAGACTGATTGATGAGATTATCAGCCTTTCAAAGAACATGAGTTCAGTTGCAGCAGAGAAATATCTTAGAAAAAATGTTGTAAAGGTTGGCAAATCAACGATTTGCGAACTTTTAAAAAAGGGGCAGAAATAATTGACAGGTTCGGCGTCAGACTGGCCTGCATAGACGACTTCGCTTTTCGAAAGGGGCAAAGGTATGGATCTGTCCTAGTCGATATAGAAACTAGAAAAGTGGTCGATATCCTAAATTCAAGAGAGTACGATGATGTCAAGATGTGGTTGGATGGATTCCCCAATCTTGAGATTGTAAGTCGTGATGGTTCAATAACTTACCGAAAAGCAATCAGCGACTCCAATAGGAACATCATACAAGTAAGTGACCGTTTTCATCTCCTGAAAAACCTTACGGAGTATGCTAAAGGTTATATCAAAAGGAAAATTCCAGTCCGTGTTGATTTGGAAATAGCATCATTGCAACAGTACGAGGTTCATGAGCTTCCAAAGATCAGGGAGAAATACAAATACAAGACAAAATGGGAACTGATACTGGCAGTTCAGAAGATGCGAGCTGACGGATACACTATCAGTCAAATTTCAGAAGTGTTCCGAATAGGAGGCAGGGCTATAACATCGTATTGTAAAGTGCCGCCAGAGGATAAAGAAAAGTATGATGAAGTGCCCATGGTAAAGAAATCAATTACAACGAAAAACCAGGAGCTTAAAGCAGATATAATCCTGAATGTTCACAATATGATAGCTGATGGATATTTGAAGCAGAAAATCGCTGAAGCCATTGGCAAGAGCGAGCGGACAGTTCGACGTTACCTTACAGTTGATCCATCAGCGCAGCGTGGAAAGTCAGTATCCAATCGTTGGAGTAAGCTGGATCCTTATAAAGATGAAATACTAAAGCTTTCAGCAAAAGGTCAGTCAAGTTTTAAAATCTTCAACAGCATCAAAAAAAGCGGTTATACTGGGAGTGCCTCACGCATTAGGGCGTTTCTGTACAATTACAATATTGGCGCGGCAACTGAAGTGAATAGAAGTAACTTATCCATTTGCAGGATTGAGCGTCCAACGCTCATAGCATTGCTATACAAAGATATTTCCAAGGTGAAGGACATCTGTCATGAACACTTTATAAACATAATTGAACTCTACCCTGAGCTTGGCCAGTTATTCCAACTTCTGAAGGAATTCAAGGAACTTTTGAATGGCACGAATACTAACAAACTAGATATTTGGATTGTGGCTGCAAGAAGTCTGGATATTCCGGAACTAAACAGCTTCCTAACAGGTGTTGAAAGGGATCTGGATGCCATCAGGAATGCGATTGCGTTTTCCTACAGCAACGGACTTGCAGAAGGAACCGTGAACAAAATAAAGGTGATCAAGAGGATCATGTACGGAAGATGCGGTTTTCATATGTTGAGGAGAAAGGTCATGTTAAATAATGTCAACTAACTTCGGAAAGAACCCAATTAACACCGTCTATTGCTGGACAGACAAGCCCGTCATTAACAGATGATGGCCGTATTGAGTACCAGTTTGGATTAGGTGTGACCTTCGGGGTGGATATGACTTATCAGGATTATCTGGACGAGTTTCAAGCGGCGAAGGATGAGATAAACTTCGAAGAGCTATTGAACTCAAAGGAAGTTAAGAAGCTGCAGAAGTTCTGTAAGTAGCCGAAATTTCCGAAGGAAATGAAAGATCATCTTGGTATTACGAGTCGGATATCATTTGACAAGCTGATTCTGAAGCCTTTAAATAAGGCGGGTAAGTTAATTTTGGTGAAAGGTGCTAGGCAGTACGACTGGCGGTATTATTGGCAGGATTAGAAAATCTGAAGACTCACTAAGCTATTTGCTGATTTCAGCATTTGGCTTGGTGGGGCTTTTTTTGTGGACAAATTTAAATAATGAGGTTTAACCAGTTTCATAAACATTATGATAATGATAATTTGTTTCAAGAAAATGTGATATTATTTTTTGAAAATTTAAATAAAGTATTGACCAAACAATAAAACCGTAATACTATCATATTGTAAGACAATCTTACTAAGGTTTTAAATGAATTTTATTTAAATAACTATAAAATAAATACGAGTACAAGTTAAATGCAATCAAATGGTAAACATAACAAGATATAGGAGGATGTTAATGGCTAAATTAAATTTTTCTGTAATTGGCGCGGGCAGCGGTGGTCAATGTTTTGCAGCGATACTAGCAATGAATGGACATGACGTAACACTATATGACAATGATTTGGAGAAAATTGATTTACTAAAAAAAAATAAAAAAATAACTCTCAGTGGTAAAATCGAAGGTGATGCATATCCGACTTGTATAACCGATAATATTGAAGTGGCTTTAGAAAACGCTGATGTAATTTTAGTGACAGTTACCACAAATAATCATGCTGAAGTAGCCAATAAAATATCAAGTTTAATAAAAAATAATCAAATAGTGATTCTAAATCCTGGGCAAACTGGTGGTGCTCTAGAATTTTACAATATTTTTAAAAAGAAGAATGTGACTGATATTCCAATTATTGCAGAAACTCAAGATTTGCTTTTTTCTTGTCGAAGTTCGGAACCTGGTCACGTTAGGTTGATTGGTATTAAAAATATAATGAATATCGCTTCGGTCAAATCAAAAGACATCGAAAAAGTAATTTCGATTTTGAAGCCGATATTTCCTCAGTTTAATCCGGTTAAGACGGTTCTTCACACAAGCATTGATAATGTTGGAGCGATTATTCATCCAATTCCAACCATATTAAATGCTACTAAAATCGAAAGAAAAATTGTATTTGATTATTATATCGAAGGCATGACGCCTATAGTTGCGAATTTGGTTAATAAAGTTGATGAAGAAAGGCTTTCAATTGCGCGTGCATTTGGTTTAGAATTAGATTCAATAAAAAACTGGTTGAAAAAATCATATGGTGTTGAAAGTGAAACATTGTATGAAGCATTTACAACCAATAAAGCTTACATAGGTATAAAAGCTCCAGAATCACTAGATCATCGATTTATGTATGAAGATATAATATCAGGGCTTGTCCCATTGTCTTGCCTCGGTAAAATGGTAGGGATTGAAACTCCAGCAATAAATTCATTTATTGAAATAGGGAGTATTATCAATAAATGTAATTATTGGGAAAGTGGAAGAACTTTGGAGAAAATGGGCTTAGAAGGTGTTGGCGTTAACGAAGTCTATGCGATGTTTGAATAAAATTTAAATGTCAATAATTTTTCGTATCCTCAGAATGCACGTTCCTGTTATATGAAAAGATAAATATTTAAATAGTTGTTTCTAGAGCAACTATTTAGATTTTATGTTTCAATAAAATGTGGGAGGGATTCAATTGAAAAGGATAACAAAATTAATTACGATCTCAGCAATGTGTGTATTTCTTGTAGCTGGTCTAAGTGGGTGTAAAAGCCAAGCGGTAGGTACAGAGCAACAGCCAGCAAAAGAGGCTGAACAAACGTCGGTTACATGGAAATTGGCTACTATTCGTCCAGAGGGAACAAGAACAGATGTTAGCGCTAGAAAATTTGCCGATGATGTTAATTCAATTACAGATGGTCGAATCAAAATCGAGATTTATCCAAACTCAGAGCTTGGTGATTACTCTGTTGTTCAAGAAAGGATTAGTATTGGCGACATTGAAATGCAGTTAGCATCTGTTGGGCAAACTGTTGATAAGACTCTTGGGGTTCAAACTGCACCGTACATTGTGTCAAATTGGGAAGAAGCAAAGACATTATATAATACTGAGGATGGTATAATCGGAACATATGTTGGCGAGAGGCTGGAGAAGCAAGGTATTAAACTACTAGCTGTTTATCCTCAATACTTTGGTGCAGTCGCCTTAGCAAAAGAACCGAAAGATCCATTTAATCCTGATGGAATGAAAGATTTGAAAATTAGAGTACCAGCAACTAATGCTTGGAATGAGTTGGGAAAAGGATTAGGTTTCATGACAACGCCACTACCAGCGTCTGAGATATTTACTTCACTTCAAACAGGCGTTATCGACGGAGCAATTGGCGCGGGCAGTGAGTCATATTATACTCAATACAAAGAACTGGTAAAATATGTGATGCCGATCAAATATCACTTTGAATGCCATTGGCTATACATGAATAAGGAGAAATGGGATAACCTGTCTGCAGATGATCAAAAAAATATTATGGAAATAGCGAAAAAACTCGAAGCAAGTGCATTTGAACAAGCTGAAAGTGAAGAGTCAAAATATGATGAACTCTTCAAAGCTGAGGGTACAACAGTTTATGAATTTACTGATGAACAAATAAGTGCTTATGCAGATAAAATCAGAAATCAAGTTTGGCCAAAAATTGAAGCGGATTATGGCAAAGAAATATTTGACCAGATTAAAGAAGCTGTCGGTTTGAATTAGCAAGGATTATTTGATAATTAATAAATGGACTAATTTGCCAAAAGTGTAATCACAGTCATGATAAGCTAAATCGACTGTGATTACACAACACAAAAAACAATTGTTTTGGAGGCGAAATATGGTAAAAGCAGTGAGACTGGATAAAGTCGATAACGTTGCAGTTGTTGCACAAGATACATCTGAAAATGAAGTAATTGAGATTGATAATACAAAGATAATTGCCACGCAGAATATACCAGCAGGTCACAAGGTTGCAGTAAGTCCGATTGAAAAAAATCAACTTATTTTTAAGTATGGCGTTCCAATTGGAAAGGCTTCAGAAAGTATCATCATTGGGGAACATGTTCATACGCAAAATACCATAGATATTACATCAGAATTATGTATTCAATATGAAAAGAAATTCAAGGAAACGGGTGATGCAATTGAATAATTTTTGGGGTTATAAACGTACTGATGAAAATTACGGTATTAGGAATTATGTTTTAGTAATATCTACAGTACAATGTGCAAATACCGTTGCTTTAAATATCGCTTCTAAAACGGATGCGATTCCAATTACTCACGAACAAGGATGCGTTGAGTTTGAAGATGATCACAAACGAACCGAACTAGCTTTGATTTCTGCAGGAAAAAATCCTAATGTATACGGAGTGCTAGTTGTAAGTTTAGGATGTGAACAAACAAATTTGCAAAAAGTATGTGATGAGATTGAGATAAACGGAAAGCATGTTGAAAAAATTATTATTCAAAATGAGGGTGGATCGCCTGAAGCAATTGAAAAAGGTGTAAAACTTGTCAAGTTGATTCAAGAAAATGCAACTAAGCAAACGAAAGAGTTGTCACCAATTAGTGGACTTGTTGTTGGCGTTCAATGTGGTGGATCTGACTGGACTACTGCAATATCAGGCAATAGCGCAATCGGCTATATGACAGATTGCATTGTCAATAATGGTGGAACTGTCCTGATGTCTGAAGTTCACGGGTTTCCGGGTAGTGAGCATATAATTGCTAAGAAAGCTATAAGTAAAGAAGTTGGTCTCGATGTTTTAAGTATGATATCGGAATTAAGAAATGAATTTGTTGAAAAATACGGTCAAGAAATTGAAGCTGTTAATCCAACACCAGGAAATAAGGCTGGCGGCATCACTACGTTAGTTGAAAAGTCTATGGGAAATATAAAGAAAATGGGATCTTCCCCTGTACAAGGAATTCTGAAGGTTGGTGATAAAATACCACATCCAGGACTCTGGATATTGGATTCAAGGGCGCAAGGACCTGACTCATTTGTAACAACAAGTTTTGCAATTACTGGTGCAAATTTAACAGTATTCAGCACTGGTAGAGGTACACCACTTGGATCGGCTGTCATGCCACTAATAAAAATATCAGGTAATCCAAAAACTTATAATCATCTGAATAGCATTATGGATTTTAATGCAGGTCGGATTATTGATGGAGAGACCATTGAGCAGGTCGGTGAAGATCTATATAATCTTGTGCTTCAAGTTGCGAGCGGAAAAGAAACGAAATCCGAGTTAAATAGCAATTTTGAATTTACTATTCCAAGAGAGTCAGCTAGGAAGATATAATAAATTTATGTTTAAGTTAATATTGAACATTTGATAATGAGTGTAAGAGGTCTTCATCTATGAAGGCTTCTTACAACATATCTTAATATTGAGAAAACTAAATAACAATTAAGTAAAAGGGGGAGAAAATATGGATTATGATTTAACTCAAAACTTAAAACGGAAAACAATTATTGATCGTATAACCAAGATTCAATCAACAATTAACGTTTTTTTGTTAGGCTTTTTACTAGTAGTAATTGCAGTACAAATAGTGTTAAGATACGTATTTAAAATTTCATTAATTCAAATTGAGGAAATTCTTATCTTCCCAATAATTTGGTTGTATTTACTTGGTGGTGCGAGTGCATCGCTAGAAAATAAGCATATTGAGTGTGGGATGCTTGAATCATTTATTGTAAGAGCTGATTCATTTCAATTGACAGTAATTGCCAAAAGTCTGATATCTGTTGCTGTTTGTTTTGCACTATCATATTATTGCTTTGGATTATTTTCCTATTCACTAATGACTTGGAAAACTACTGGTATTCTAGGAATCCCTTATTTTTGGGCTGAAAGTTCACTTTTCATTTGTACTATTCTAATGGCGATCTATTCTACTATTGAGTTAACAAAACAAATTGTAAAATACAAAAATATTAAAAAAGGATTGATCAAATAATGATGACAATCTTCTTACTAGATATAATTCTTTTAGTAGCGCTTTTGATTGTTGGAACACCTCTACCATTCGTTTTTGGCGGGGGAATCCTATTTATGATTGCATTTACAGATATATCGGTTAAAAGCTTAATGCTTTGGGGTTTCAATCAAATGCTAAGTCCTGTATTGCTAGCTAGCCCATTTTTCATGCTTGCGGGTTCGATTATCGCTGACAGTGGTATAGCTACAAGATTGATGAATTTTGCAAATTTATTTGTTGGCAAATTAAGAAGTGGCGTAGGCGTGCTGTCTGTTGTAACATGTGGTATTCTTGGCGCAATATCAGGTAGCTCTTTTACAGGTATTGCTGCAGTAGGTCCTGTTCTTATCCCGGAAATGGAAAAGAGAGGTTACGAGCGTGGGTTTGCCACTGCCTTAGTTACTTGTTCATCGATTTTAGGTGTACTCATACCACCGAGCATACCGTTAATTATCTATGGTTGGGTTACGGGAACATCAGTTTTAGGAGCATTTTTATCAACAATAATCCCAGGCTTGATAACGATGGTGATGTTCTCGATTATAAATATAATTTATGTTAATAAATTGCCACCAGAGAATAGAACTGCTATTCTACCTGAAACTAAGAGTGGATCAATCCAAAATAGCAAAATTAGAATATTTGCTTCAGCAATTCCTGGATTGATGTTACCTATTATAATCTTAGGTGGAATTTACGGTGGGGTATTTACACCAACTGAAGCTGCAGTTGTAGCAGCTGTCGTTAGTTTACCTATTGGGTTATTTGTTTATAAAGAACTTAATGCTAAAAATACATACACACTTTTTAAAAAATCTTCTGTATCTATTGGCGCTATAATGACGATGATTACATTTTGTTTAATATTAAGTCAGACATTTGTAATGCTGAAAATTCCACAACAGTTGGTTGATATTTTCATGGGTATTACAGATAATAAAATTCTAATACTTTTAATCGTAAATGTATTTCTGTTTTTTATTGGTATGATTGTTAATGATACGACTGCAATTATTCTTACCGCCCCATTGTTGTTACCTTTAGTTGTTAGCATAGGAATATCTCCAGTCCAATTTGCAGCCATTATGACTGTAAATTTAGCTGCTGGAGGCATAACTCCACCTTATGCAAGCGTACTGTATTATGGTATGATGGTTGGTGAAACTAAGTTTAATGATATAATAAAACCTGTTATGAATTTCTTGATTTTCGGATACTTGCCAGTAATTGTGCTTACAACTTTTTGGGAACCTGTAACCATGTTTTTACCAAATCTGTTTGGCTTTTAAAAAACAAAATTTACAAGTTATCCTTTTTTCAATAGTCTAAATTGTGTTATTGATGAGTAGTTCTGATGGTTAACAATGAAGGATTTAAATTACTCCAGTGGTTCTGTTGATTTGTTCCATTTGATAATAAAATTTTCTAATTTTAATAGTCAAAAAAATTATCACTGGAGTAATATTTTAGTCTTCGAGCTTTCAATGGTTTTTCTGTAAAGAAATGAATAAACAAGTAAGTTTAAAATCAATTAAATAAAATAAGCATAAGGCACAAATTTACAATCGTGTATTTTTATTAACGAATTTTAAGTGAGGCTGATATTATGTCATTACCAAAACTATCAAGAACTACTTTAGTTGAATCAGTCGTATCAGTGATTATTGAAAAAATAAAAAATAATGAATTCAAATTGGGAGAGAAATTGCCAAGCGAGGCAGATATGAGCGCGCAATTTGGAATATCGAGACCTACAATAAGAGAAGCAATTTCATATCTTATTGGGATGGGTGTCGTTGCTCGAAATGAACAAGGTTCGAATATTGTAGCGGATTTGAAATTGTCAACTCAGACAAGGCTTACATCTTTGCTTTTGACTGGATTTGAAACTAAACAATTATATGAAGCTAGAAAAGCTTTAGAAATTGAGATTGTAACATTCGCTTCACAAAGAATAGTTGAAGAAGATGTTAAGGAATTAGAAAGACTAAATAAAATTGTCAGTGAAAATATGAACAATTATGATAACTATTGGAAAGCTGATTTATCATTTCATCTTGAAGTGGCTCGAATTGCTGATAATGAAATTCTTTTTTCTATGTATAAAGTAGTAATGAATTTATTTGATGAATTAGAAGAAAATATTTTTAGACAAAAGAATATTATTGATGCAACACCGCAAAATCATATAAATCTTATTAATGCATTGCAATCTGGCGATTCTGTTACTGCTAGAAAATTGATAAATAAAAACCTAGATTTTGCAGAAGAAGATATGATAAAAATCAGAATATCTGACTTTGACTCAGATGAAAAAAGTAGTAATTGAAAAATAAATTTTTTGAGCAATTTAGATTTCTCTAATTTCTCATTTTCAGTATTAAATTGTTGCAATAATGATATGTAATTGTTTTACATAATGAATGTTAGGTGTGAATAATAATTAAAGCTATCATTTATAAAAGTGTGTAATATAATTTAACTGCGCACTGCATTACCATATAAATACAAATATTCAATTATATTCTAAATGAAATTTTGGAGGGATAGTTTTGACTGAAATGTTAGAAATCCGATGGCACGGCCGTGGCGGACAAGGCGCGAAAACAGCAGCGCTTCTGCTTGCAGATGCCGCCTTTGATTCTGGAAAGTATGTACAGGGTTTTCCAGAGTACGGTCCAGAACGCATGGGCGCGCCCATCACCGCCTACAACCGCATCAGCACAGAACCTATCAAAATTCACTCTAACATTTATGAGCCTGACTTTATCGCCGTGGTAGACGAGACCTTGATCACTTCCGTCAACGTCACCCTGGGTCTAAAAGAAGGCGGCGCCATCATTGTGAACTCAGAGAAGTCTGCAAAAGAAATTAAATCTCAGTTCAATGAACTCGACCGGCGTGTCTATGTCATAGACGCCAGGAAAATATCAGAAGAAACCCTTGGCCGAAACTTTCCCAACACCCCTATGCTGGGTGCCGTTGTCAAGATCAGCGGCATCATTCCGGAAACTGACTTTATCGAAACCATGAAAGCGTCGTTCGATCATAAGTTTGCGTCAAAGCCGGAGGTCATCGAGGGTAACATGAATGCCTTGATTCGAGCGATGCAGGAGGTACAAAGCGATGAAAACTAAATCAGGCATAGAAATCAACGAACAGATCCGCTGGAAAGACATTTCTCCGGGCGGCACCGTGTTTTCAGCCGGCAGTGCTCATCATTTCAAAACTGGTGACTGGCGGACCATGAAGCCCGTCTGGAATCCTGAAACTTGCAAGCAGTGTCTTTTGTGCGTGCCGGTTTGCCCGGACACGTCCATCCCGGTTACCAGCAAAGCAAGACAGGACTTCGATTTCGATCACTGTAAGGGCTGCGGGATCTGCTTCAAGGTCTGTCCGTTCAAAGCGATCGATTTTGTCAAAGAAAATAAATAATCCCGGAGGTGCATCATGGCTATCAGAGAAAGAATGTCAGGTAATGAGGCGATCGCGACCGCAATGAAGCAAATCCATCCGGATGTCTTCGCCGCGTTTCCGATTACCCCTTCTACGGAAATTCCGCAGTACTTTTCGTCCTATGTCGCTAATGGCGAGGTAGACTCAGGTCTTGTTCTGGTTGAGTCCGAGCATAGTGCCATGTCGGTGTGTATTGGGTCACAATCGGCAGGGGCACGTACAATGACCGCCACCTCTTCCTGCGGTTTGGCGCTCATGTGGGAAATGCTCTATGTCGCAGCGTCAAATAGGCTGCCCATAACCATGGCTCTGGTCAACCGCGCACTCTCCGGGCCCATCAATATCAACGCGGACCACAGCGATTCAATGGGTGCCAGGGATTCAGGCTGGCTTCAGATCTACAGCGAAAACAACCAGGAAGCTTACGACAACTTCATCCAGGCGGTGAGAATCGCTGAACATCCTGAAGTTCAGCTACCGGCTATGGTCTGCCAGGATGGTTTCATCACCTCACATGCTATTGAAAACATAGAGCTGATTGAAACAGAGAAGGTCAGGGCCTTTGTCGGTGACTACGAGCCAGCGGCGAGTCTGCTGAACGCAGCGGAGCCCATTGCCATTGGACCTTACGATACCGTGAACTATTACATGGAACATAAGCGGCAGCAGGCCGAAGCGGTGAAGAACGCCACAGTGGTTTTGCTTCAAGTGGCGGTGGAATTCGAGAAAATGACGGGCCGAAAGTATGGATTGTTTGAATCTTACCAGCTGGAGGACGCCGAAGCGGCCATCGTGATTATCAACTCTGCGGCTGGCACTGCCAAAGCTACCATTGACGCCATGCGCGCTGCCGGAAAAAAGGTCGGTCTCTTGAAGATCAGAGTATTCAGACCTTTCCCGATGAACGAAATCCGCCAAGCGCTTGAAAATGTTGGAGCCATCGCGGTTATGGACCGCAGCGAAGGCTTTTCCGCAGCGGGCGGACCAGTCTTTGCGGAAGTTAGGTCCGCACTCTATGCTTCAGAAAAGCGCCCGCATCTGATCAATTATATTTATGGACTAGGTGGCAGAGACGTGACCACTGGCCATTTCGAGGAGATTTTCGAAACGCTCTTGAAAATCGAAGAAGATAAGCAGTCTGGCGAGGTCTATAGATACCTCGGCGTCAGAGAATAGGAGGTAGTGAGATGAGCTATAGTTTTAAGGAGGCTATGAACAAGCCCGAGCGATTGACTGGCGGCCACAGAATGTGTGCCGGATGCGGCGCGCCCATTGCAGTCAGAGGTGTCTTGAGAGCACTGAAAGAAGAAGACGAGGTTGTGATTGCTAACGCGACAGGCTGCCTGGAAGTATCGACATTCATGTATCCCTACACCGCCTGGAAGGATTCCTTCATTCATAACGCGTTTGAGAATGCTGGTGCAACTCTTTCGGGTGTTGAAGCTGCCTATAATGTTTTGCGGAAAAAAGGCAAGGTTAAAGAAAATTACAAGTTCATTGCCTTTGGCGGCGATGGCGGGACCTACGACATAGGCTTCCAGTCTCTGTCCGGCGCTATGGAGCGCGGCCACGACATGGTTTATGTCTGCTATGACAACGGCGCCTACATGAACACCGGCATTCAGCGTTCTTCCGCGACACCGCGCTACGCTGAGACCTCAACGACGCCTCTTGGCACAGCAAGTCAAGGCAAGCAACAATTCCGAAAGGATCTTTCTCAGGTCATGGTAGCGCATGATATTCCGTACGTAGCGCAGACAACTTTTCTTTCCAACTTTAAAGATCTCCACGAAAAATCAGAAAAGGCCATATATACCAAAGGCCCTGCGTTTCTCAATGTCCTCGCGCCTTGCCCAAGGGGCTGGCGGTACGCGACAGAGGATTTAATGGAAATCTGCAAGCTCGCGGTGGAGACCTGCTACTGGCCGCTTTTTGAAGTCGTACACGGCGAATGGAAACTGACCTACAAGCCAAAAAGCAAGCTGCCAATTGAAGATTTTCTGCGTCCTCAAGGCCGTTTTAAGCACCTCTTTGCTAAAGGCAACGAGCACCTCATCGCGGAGATCCAGGCGGATATTGACCGCAAGTGGGTCGAATTACTCAAGCGTTGTGACATTTAAAAGCAATTATCTGAGTCAAATAAGGTTCAATACATATATTTTTAAAGCATAATGATAATAAGTTTAAGTAGGATGCTTTACTGTTGCTGCTCTCTAGCTCTGTCCATGCCTTGCTCGCATAACTTGCCAAAATTAGCTCACTAACTTTGCCGTCGTTTGTTCAATGGATGGCCACAAAACATCATGTAATGTGGCCAGATCGATCAAGGTAATTCCGCTGAGATCACCGTTTTAACCATGTGATCATCAATCAGCTTTTTAGCCCGTTGTGCAGCAAACATCAAAGAATGGGTGCATACCTTGTTGATCGCTCTTGGTGTACCAGCAGAGTACTTGTAGATTTCATCTACCGCTTTTTCTGTGAAGATTTCACTCGCGCCTTCGGCATAATCGATATGTGACTTGATATACGCTTCTGTCTGCGATCGATCGAGTTGAGGTAGTTCGCATTTTATGTCTATTCTCTGCCTAACGGCAGCGTAGCACTGTAGTCTAAGTTTATCCCACAGTTCATTCTGCCCGACGTGCCCGTACCTGGAACGATTTCCGGAACGCTAACGTAAAACAAATTTGAAAAGTCTGCAATAACTTAGTCCTGACAAAAACAACTTCATTATCTTCACAAGTTGTGCCAGGTAGAATCGATGAAAATTATGAAATTGATCTACAATTTAACTTAACCCATTATCGTCCATAAGATAATGGGTTAAAAAAGAGACGCCGCTTCCATATTTTTGATATAATGGTGGAAAGTGAGGAATAGGAACCATCGGCGGAGTCTTGGCTCTGGCTTATTATAGATTCGAAGAGGATCCTAACCATATGAATATCTTAGTTACCGGCGGCCTTGGCTTTATTGGTTTTCTTTGCCATGCTGGCCTCCTCTTCTTCATTTGTATAGGACTCAAGTCAATCACGGATCCTCCGCGTCATCTTTTGCAGAAAGGGTAAATACTGAATAATCATTGAAGTCTTTTCCCCGTAAGGAGTGAGCCGTTGTGAGAAGAATGATCCTCATGCTTCTTGTGATCTGTGTGATGCTGGGGGGCTGCTCACCTGCCGTCCCGCCAAAACCTTCTGATGTACCGGCTCTGGCAGGGATGCATACCTTGATCCATAATGATGATGAAGGCCTTGCGCTGCTGCCCACAATCCCGAAGCTGTCTAAACGGGGCATCAATGCGCTTGTGGTGGAAGTGAACTACAATTTTGACTGGAAGAGCCATCCGGAGCTGGCAGCAGATGACGGCCTCACCCTGCAGACTGCACGGGCAGTTGCAAAGGCGTGCCGCGACAATGGTATCCGCATCATACCGGCTTTCAACTGTCTTGGCCACCAGTCATGGGGAGAACGGACCATGGCCCTGCTGAAGGTTTATCCCCAGTTGGATGAAACACCGGGCCAATACCCGAAAAACAAAGGAATTTACTGCCGCAGCTGGTGCCCCCTGAATCCAGAGGTGAATCCGATCGTATTCGATCTTATGGATGAGCTGATCGACGCTTTTCAGGCTGATGTATTTCACGTGGGCATGGATGAGGTGCTGATAATAGCCTCTGATTTCTGCCCCCGCTGCAAGGGGAAGGATCCGGCAGAACTTTTCGCTAAAGCTATCAACGACTATCGTGACCATCTTGTGGACGTGAATAAGGTGGAGATGTTCATGTGGGGTGACAGGCTCATCAATGGAGCTGACCCCGCCACCAATTACAGCAAATGGGAAGCTTCATTCAACAGTACCTATCCAGCGGTTGACCTGATACCCAAGGATATCATCATTTGTGATTGGCATTATCAAGAGCGGGAAAGCTATGGTTCGATCCCCTATTTCCTGTCAAAAGGCTTTTGCGTATGGCCCGCCAGCTGCAACGAACCGGCGGCAGCCTCCGCACTGATCGATTACTCCCAGAGCTATTGGAGCGATCCCCGAATGCTCGGGCATCTGTTCACCCATTGGGGACTGACTGACAACCAGAGTCTCGCTAAGTGGCCGCCCCTCGTGAAAAACTTCAGAAAGCTGCGCTGAGCTGACGGTCCCGTACCGACGGTCCCGTACCTGGAACGATTTTCGGAACGCTGACTTAAAATGAAAATGAAAAGTCTGCAATTACTTAATCTCAACAAAAACAACTTCTTCAACTTCACACGTGGTGCCAGGTAGAATTTGAGAAATTGACGAAATTGTTTTGCAATTCAACTTACCCATTGTCGCAAGATGATGGGTTTTATTAGAATAGACGCTTCCATAATTTAACTTAATTGACACCACACCCATTTAACTATTCCCTAAATCAGGCTTTAAGGAATAGTATGGTGAATTCTTAGATTAAATGAATGCTATCAAATTTAATAAGTGGATATTTGTGAAATTACTTCGCGATTTGACATTTTATGATTAATTGATTATTTCGCGGTTAGGGCAGCTATTATTGTATTTAAGCATCACCGGTTCACGACTGACCATCGCCTTGATCTTTTGACCGAATTCACAGATTAGCATTACGA
>Ga0302251_1001355_pt1 | contig 15268 bp, 13 predicted proteins | sample AAG_RA_Gln_MG_FD_193534 | JGI IMG/M metagenome (GOLD analysis project Ga0302251, IMG submission 193534) | Enriched activated sludge microbial communities from anaerobic digester in WTTP, New Holstein, Wisconsin, United States - AAG_RA_Gln | ecosystem: Engineered > Bioreactor > Anaerobic >...
GATGTATGCCTCTTTGGACGTCATTCTTCCATCCTCTCCTCCAGCTCTTCTATTGGGATATGCCTGTCGAAGATGGGCTTCTTCCCGATAAGGACCTTCAGAGGATCGCCCTCCTTGGGCAACCGTCTGATCAGTACGACGTCCTCCCCGTGCGCCTCCACGATGACCGTCTCGCCTGCCTTAACCCTCACTGCCTGCCTGACCTCCTTCGGGATCGTCACCTGGAACTTCCTCGTTATTTTGGAATACTGCATACCGTATACCTATGTAAGCGGTAGAACGCGCCTTATATTAAGCAAACGCCTCAGCGAAAGACCGCCATCATATCGAGCGCAGGTCTGTCTGGGCGCCATCACGCCAGCGGGCGCCTCCGGAAGCCCTTCTGGCCTGCCCCGCCATGCCGGCCTGCTCTTAACGGGTGGCGCCCCGGCGGCTCCGGCTGCAACCTGTTACGGTCTGTTGTAAATATGTTACGACGCAGCATCTACCGTAACAAAAAGCCTGTTACGATCTGTTACGGTCGCCTGTATTCCGTCCTCGACCCTCTCCCCTGCCTTTCGACTATGCCCATCTCTCGGAGGGCCCTCAGGCGGCGCAGGGCGGTCATCTTGCTGATGCCAAGCTCCTCGGCCAGCGCCGATGCCGTCTTGCTCTCGCCCGCCAGCCGCTCCAGAATCTCCGCGAGCTCCTTCTCCAGCGCCTTCTCGATCTTCCTCTCGAACGCGACCTCCGTGAACCCGCCCGATATCTTGTAGCTCACTCTGCACAGCGGGCTCCTCTGGCACTGCTCCAGGATCAGCTTGATGCCGCTGCCCTGCTTCTCGACGTACCCTGCCTGAAACATCAGCTCGTAAAGCAGCGGATTCCTTGGCACCGGCCTTGGGTCGTCAATCGACACCCCCGGCGGAAAGCTGCCTGGGTTGACCACCCTCAGCCTCTCCCCATCGAGGTATACAAAGACCTCGCTCTCGACGGCGTAATTCCTATGGACGAGCGCGTTGATCACCGCCTCCCTGACGGCGGGCATCGGGTACTCCCTGTGGTCCTCCCTCCTGAATCCCGACTTGATGGAGACCGTCTTGATGTTCTTCTCCAGAATCGCCTCCGCCTGATCCGCAATCGCCCATATCGCGCCTCCGACCCTGACCCACTCTCCATTGATGCTGATCCTGAGATACGTGTGGGGCAGGTATGACTGAGGGTCCTTCGAGAAGAAGAGCAGCCCCGCCAGGCTGAGCCTCTCTGACCCATTGGCCTTGACTACTGCGCCCATCTTCCGGAGCAGTTCCATGAGACCCGCGTACTTGAGCCCCCTGCCGGCGCGCCTCTCCCCGAACCAGCTGACCGCCTTCTCGTCGAGGCCCTCCAACCCTGCGGTCGTGGGCTGCCTGTCCAGCGTCGTCGACAGGACGCTCTCCGAGGCTTGGGCAACTATCTCATTAAGCGACATCGGCCTCTTCGCGACCCCTATCCTTATGTGCGCCGTCCCGCCGATGGCGCACAGCCCCTTGACCTTTCCGACAGTCATAACGACAAAATTCTTCTGGCCGACCGCCGCGTCTTCAAACCTTATCGAGGGCGCAGGGAAGACCGAATTCATTGCGGCGCTGACCTTCTCCTTGACCTCCTTCGCATTACAGCCGACCAGCTCCCCGCCATCGCTGACGCCGAAGACTATGGTTCCCCCATCGGCATTGGCAAGGGCGCACACATCCGTGGCTATGTCCTTCGGGCACTCGCGCTTGAACTCAAGCGTCTGCCCTTCGCCGGCCTTTATCACCTCAAGGAGCTTCTCCGGTTCCATGCCTTATACTGTTACGATCAGGCATTAATATGTTACGATACGCCACACATCGCAACAAAAAGCCTGTTACGATCTGTTACGGTCACACGACCTGCCATGCGCCGGACCCTCCGGAAGCTACCCGCGCCGGTGCCCGATGGCGCGCTCTATCCACTTCCTCGCCTCGATGACCGCGAACGTGGCGGCGCAGAGCAGCCCGACCCACATCCACCCGCCCGCGTCCAGCGGCACGACCCCGAACCAGCCCGGCACGACATAGACGGCAAAGAGCTGCAGCAGGATCCCGACGCCGGTCCCGGCGAAGATGTACCTGTTTATGCCCAGGCTCCTCCGGACGTTCACGATGAACGGCTCGCCCTCCTTCTGCGCCAGTATGCCGTTCACCCACTGCGAGAATACGACCGCGGTGAACGTTATCGAGACCACCTCGACGTACGAGTAGTGGCCGAGCAGGTACCAGAACCCGATGAAGTTGATGATGCCCATCGCGAGGCCGAAGGTGAGCACCCTCCCCACCTGCCTCCGGTCGAAGAACTGCCCGTTCGCCTTCTTCGGCGCCCTCAGCATCACGTTCCCCTCCGCCTTGGCGAACGCGAAGACCTTGTCCTGCGTCCCGTCCGTGACGATGTTCTCCCAGAGTATCTGGATGGGCAGGAGCGGCATGGGCAGGCCCGCGAAGATCGCGAAGGTGATGAGGAATATCTGGTGCAGCCCCGTCGATATGAGGTAGTAGATCACCTTCCGGATGTTGTCCGCTATCACCCTGCCGGTCTCTATTGCGTCGACTATGACCTTCAGGTTGTTGTCAGTTATGACCATCTTGGCCACGCCCTTGGCCGCCTCGGTCCCTGACCCCATCGCGATCCCGAGGTCTGCGACCTTCAGCGCCGGGACGTCGTTGACCCCGTCGCCGCTCACCGCCACGACCTCCCCCCTCTCCTGGAGCGCCTTCACGACCTTGTACTTCGTCTCGGGCAGCACCCTTGCTAGGACGGTCGCCTTCGAGAGCGCGCCGTAGACCTCGCCTGCCGGGAGCGCCTCGATCTCCTTGCCAAGCAGCACGAGGTCCCCCTCCTCCCAGATGCCGACGGACTGGGCTATCGCCTTGGCGGTGAGGGGATAGTCGCCCGTTATCATGATGACCCTTATCCCCGCCCTCTTCGAGGTCAGCACCGCATCCCTGACGCCCTCCTTCGGCGGGTCAAGGAATCCGACGAGCCCGCAGAGCCCTATCCTCCAGCTGCCGGGGTCCTCCGACTCGAACTCCCCCTCCCCGAACGCCAGCACCCTCAGCCCGCGCGCCGCCATCCGGTCCTGCGCCTCGGCGAGCCTTGCCGTGCGCCCCTTGTCTTGGTCCTTCCTCGCCAGCTCATCGAAGGCGCCCTTGACGAAGAGCCTCCTCCTGCCGCCGGACTCGTTGGCGGTCGCCATCAGCCTGAGCTTCGTGTCGAAGGGGAACTCCCAGACTCTGGGGTTCTCCTCCCTCAGCCTCGCGTACTCCCCGTCGCCGACCCACTGCGCGAGAGCGAGGTCCAGCGGGTCCCCGCCGTTCCCGCTCGAGTCGTTGCAGAGCGCCGCTATGAGCCGCAGCCGCCCGCCGTCGCACGCCTCCTCCTCGCTCACCTTGAGCCTGCCCTCCGTTATCGTGCCGGTCTTGTCGGAGGCTATAACTGTGGCGCTGCCGAGCGTCTCGACCGCCGGCAGGTGCCTCGCCAGGGTCTTCTTCCTGCTCAGCGCCGTCGCCCCGACGACCATAGTGAGCGTGACGACGAGCGGCAGCCCCTCCGGGAGCGCCGAGACGAGCTGCGCCACCAGGAGGTATGCAAGGTCCGAGATCGCCCTCCCCTGGGCGAACCCGACCGCCGCCACCGCCGCGAAGAGGACCGCCAGCGTCGCCACGTACCTCTTGGAGAACGACGCTATCGCCCTCGTCAGCGGGCTCTCGGGGGCGGACTCCTTCCCCTTCTCCGCTATCGACGCAAGGTAAGTCGCGCAGCCCGTCCTGACCACGACGCCGAGACCGCTGCCCCTGACCGCCGTCGTCCCGGAGAAGAGCATGTTGTCCTGCTCGAACGGGGGCGTATCCTCGTCCAGCACCATCTCGTGCTCCTTCGAGTCAGGCACCGACTCGCCGGTTATCGTCGCCTCGTCCACCATGAGCCCTGTGCTGTCGACGAGCCTCATGTCCGCAGATATGACGTCCCCCTCGCCGATGGCTACGACGTCGCCCGGCACGAGGTCGGAGGAGGGGATGCTGGCCGTGGCGCCGCCCCTGATCACCGACGAGCGGCTCTGCGTGAGCTTCCTGAGGGCGCTTATCGACGCCTCCGCCCGGAGCTCCTGCCAGAATCCGATCACGGCATTGATTATGATTATGGCTATTATCATGAAGAAGTCCTGCCACTCGCCAAGGACTGCCGTCAGCGCGGCCGCTGCTAGCAGGACGTAGACGAGGACGCTCTTGAACTGCCTCAGGAGGACCCCGAGCCTCGAGGACCTCTCGTCCTCCAGAGCGTTCCTGCCGAACCTCGCGAGCCTCTCCCGTGCCTCGCCCTCCGAAAGCCCGCCGCGCGACGACCCTAGGGCGGCCATCACCTCTTCGGCGGTCTTGGCATGGGGTACCTTAGGCTCTTCCATAGCGGTACATGAACGGGCCGTGTCAGATTAAGCTTATTCAGGGTCGCGCCCCGGAGCCCTTTCTGTGCTACACTTCACCTTCGAGGCACCCCCGCCACAGCCCGCTCCTGATGGTCCGAAGCCTCCTCCATCGCCGCCGCCTTGCAACAAAAGAATGATATGGCTCTCGCATGAGTATTTATGCGTACGGACAGCAAAGCAAGCCACTCTGCTGCCACCGGAATCTAGGCGGTGCCTAACATCCCATCAGACTTCGAGATCAGGCGCAGGCAGTTCTATCTTAAAGAGGACATCAAGTATGCGCGTCTGGGGCTTATGCTTGCCGCAATTCCGCTTGTCGCATTTATCTACAACGACTACCTGTTCTTTGGCACCTCCGACCTCTTCATCATGCTCGTCTCGGCGAGGCTTGCCTTTTTTGCCGCCGCCGTCTTCGTATTCGCATACATTGGCCGGGTGAGTGATTATCGGTCGTATGACCGGGTAGTCTTCTCATGGGCGATGCTCGGGATGTGCCTGATCACATTCATCGACGCCACGCGCCCGAGCAACTTCCTCTTCCACGTCATCATCGTGATCATGATCATATTCTTGCTGTACCTGGTCGTCACTTACCGGCGCTCCTACCAGATGATCTCCGCCCTCGCCTTCACGGTCTCCGAGATAATCCTGTTGGCCGCGTCCATAACGCTGGTCCCCGCCACGAGCTTCTTCACTGCGGTCTTCTCCCTCATGCTGGCAAACGTGATTGGCTTCTTGGGCTCGAAGGAGATGCGGTCCTACCGGATCAACGCATTCAGGATGACGGAGGCGCTGGAGGCCAACGAGCGGAGGTACCGCGAATTCGCCGACACACTGCCGGAGATCGTCTACGAGGCCGACTCCGAGGCAAGGCCGACGTTCACCAACAGGAAGGCCTTCGAGATCCTCGGATACACCGAGGACGAGCTGAAGGAGATGACCGTGCTGCAGATCGTCGCCCCCGAAGACCGGCAGAGGATCACCGAACGCTTCCAGAGCCTGATGCGCGGCGACGGCAACCTGGCCCGCCTGAAGCGCACCGAGTACTCCATCGTCAGGAAGGACGGCACGAAGGTGCCGGTCATGTCCTTCATCGAGCGCACGGTTGACATGAGGGGCGCGCCGGTCATCAGGGGGATACAGGTGGACATCTCCGAGCTGAAGGCGGCCGAGCAGAAGCTGGGGGCGCTGAACGAGAAGCTCCGCGTCGTCGGCAAGCTCACCCGCCACGACGTCCGCAACAAGCTCACGGTTGTGCTCGACAGCGCTTACCTTGCCAAGGAGGATGCCGGCGCCGTCCCGGACGCGGTCGCCCGCATCGAGCGCATCGAATCCACCGTCGACAAGATCGTCAGGATACTCGACTTCAGCGCGGCATACGAGAAGGTCGGCATGGAGGCGCTCTCGTGCACCGACTCCGGGAAGTTCTTCGACGAGGCGGTCTCCCTCCATCCGGCAATGCACGGCATCAATGTGGAGAACGAGTGCGGAGGGGTGCTCGTGATGGCCGACTCCCTGCTCAGGCAGGTCTTCTACAACCTCATCGACAACTCCCTCAAGTACGGCAAGACCCTCACGCAGATACGCCTCCACTGCATGTCGGCGGGCGGGTTCAAGAGGCTGATATACGAGGACAACGGCGTGGGGATATCAGCATCCGACAAGGAGCGCATCTTCGAGGAGGGCTATGGCAAGGGGACAGGCTTCGGCCTCTACCTGATCAGGAAGATCTGCTCGTCCTACGGCTGGACCATAACCGAGGAGGGGGCGCCGGGGAAGGGCGTCCGCTTCGTGATGGCGACGACCTGCCCCGACCCATGCTGATGCCCCGGCGGCTTGTGCGCCTGCCCCGGACCTGCGCCCTGCGCACCCGATACCTTCTTCTCTGTCAGGGCGACTAGTGACTGCAGGGAGCGATCCGGCGGAGATCCTATGCCATCCGACATCATCTATCTCGTTGACTGCTCCGGCAGCATGGCCAAGGGCAAGGGCATGAAGGGGCTGGAGGGGTCGAAGCTGGACGCCGTAAGGGGTCGCCTCTCGGCACTCTTCGCGGAGGCCGGCGCGTTCGGAGCTTGCGACCGCGTGGCGCTGCTCTCATTCAGGCAGAGGAGCCTCGACGCTGCCGAGGTGCTTGAGCTCGCGCCCCTGCAGCCTGCCGGCAGCCCCGGTCCGCTCATGCAGGCGCTCGACCGGATAAGGGCGATGGGCGCGGAAGGCGGGACGCCTCTCGGCGCTGCGCTGAGGCACGCCCTGGCAATCCACGGCCCCCCATCCGACAGCGCGAAGGGCATCATGCTCATCACCGACGGCCCGAACAGCATAGGCGAGGACCCCCGCCTGGCGGTCTACGACGCGCTCGCAGGCGACGTGCGGATCGACGCCGTGGGGCTGGGGAGCAAGGCGGACGCTGCCACCCTCGGGCACATATCGAGGAAGACCGGCGGGATGCTGACCATCGTCAGCGACGCGGCGGACCTCTCGGGCGCCCTCAGGTGGAGGCTGACCTCCGCCCCCCTGCCGGCAGACGTGAGCGCCGCGGTCGAGTCCGCCGGGCGCATCCGCCTCGCCATGTCCGGCGCGGACGCAGAGCGCTCCCGCGGCAGCATAAAAGCGGACGAGCACTTCAGGAGGACCTCAGCCCTCCAGTCCGAGCTGGACTCGCTCGCCCAGCAGTTCCGGGACAGGCGCGCAAGGGCAAGCCAGGAGTACATAGGCCTGCGGCTCGAGCGGGACTCGGCGATGGCGCAGCTTGCCGACCTGAACCGCGCCTTCAGGCAGAGGTCGATCGAGAAGAATGGCTATCTGGAGCGCGCGTCCCCGCTCGAGGACCGGGTAGCCGGGATCAGCCGGGAGATCGCCGTGCGGAGGGCCATCCTGGACCTCCCCGCGTAGGCTCGCCATGCCGCCGCCCCATCGCCGCCGGGGAGCTCCCGCAAGAGTGTCGACAGTGGGCAGATCGCGCCCCCCTCCGCCCCGGGAATATGTTATAAATAATCAATGCGACCTATGTTGTCACAGCGCAGGCGCATCTTCATGAGCTCGAAGTACAAGGAGCTATTCGTATTCGGGGAGGACTACGGCACATCAGACTACAAGTTCGGGCCGGCCTCCCTTGGGAACGTCCCTGACATGTTTGAGAACAGGGGGTACCTCCCGGACATGGGCAGCGTCATCGCCCGCATGCAGGGGTTTGGGGAGGGGACGCCCATCGTCGTGGGGCCGGAGGTCTCGACCTACCTTGAGGCGCGGGGGGACCTCGCAGAGCGGCTCGTATACCCGATGAGGGAGAGCACGATCGAGGAGGGCGACGAGAGGGCATGGTCGGTCGTCAAGGAGGTCACGCGCTTCGGCCTCAGCAGGTACGCCCCCCTCAACAACGAGGCGTTCAAGGGCTTCTACGGCGTCGCCTCGATAGTCGCGGGGGCGCCCAAGTACATGTACGAGCGCCTCTTCAAGATCCACGAGGAGATCAACACCGAGTCGCAGAAGGGCCCGCTCGTCAAGGCGGTCACGATCATCCCGCAGCCCCTCGCCGTTGCGATCGCCCAGAAGGCGGTCACCTGCACGGTGATCGAGAGCGGCCACGGGAACACGCAGGTCACGCCGATCAGCCGCCAGGTCATACAGCACGCGCTGATACCGCTCAACCGGGGCGGCAACGACGCCAACATGATCACCCAGCAGATACTGAGGGACGCAGGCTTCGGCGAGTTCGCGAAGGAGCGGCGCCTCGTGAGGATGTTCAAGGAGGCGGTGGGCCTCATCCCGGGGGACCTGAACTCCGCGATCGACGAGGCGAAGAGGGATCCGGACCGCTTCAGGGCGGCCTTCAGGGTCCCTGGCACCAGGATAACTATCGACCTGAAGGAGAACAGCTGGCAGAGGTTCCTCATCGGCGAGTACCTCTTCAACCCCTCGCATGAGGTCTTCCAGTCCTACTACAAGCGCGGCTTCCTCAAGCCATCCGACACCCACGTGGGGCGGGAGGTCATCCTGGGCACTACGGACCTCGCCGACGCGATAGCGACCTCCATCGAGAGGTGCTCGATCGAGGTCCAGCCGTACCTCTTCAAGAACATACTCCTCTCGGGCGGCAACTTCGCATGGAAGGTCCCGTCCGGGCTGGAGGGCGTGGCAGTCGACGCCGCGACGAAGCTGACTAGGCTGCTGCAGGCAAGGGGCATCAGCGACGCCACGGTGAGGCTCGTCAAGAACCCCCAGTACAGCGTCTGGCAGGGTTGCATCGTCTACGGGATGTACGTCCCCGAGGCCTTCAAGTGGGACTGGGCGCGTCTGGAGGGGTGGCACGCCCTCGACGGGCAGTGATGCTGCGGCGCAGACAGAACGAGAGGCGCAGGCGAGGCAAAATGACCAGAGACCGGCAGGAGAGCGGCAGCGGCGGTGAGGGCGCGGGCGATGGAGAAGCCCAAGCCGAAGCCAAATCAAAATCCGGAGCTGGAGGCAATGATTCCGGCGCCGCCCCCTCCCCCGCGCCCGCAGGCGCGCCGTCATGGATCGGCAGCCTCCTCCGGCACCTCCGCCGCGCCATAGGGGCAGCCGGCGCCAGCGTGCGGGGCCTCTCCGCCCGGATGATCTCCCGACAGCCGCTCCAGATGCTGCCCGTGACGCTGGGCGCGGCAGGGGCGCTGCTGTTCATCGCCTTCCTCATGACGTTCTACAACAGCCTCTTCATACGCGAGTGGCCATCCGGCGTCGCCTACTCCGTTCTGATCAGCGAGACGCTGCCGTGGCTGGAGGCGTCCGTCATACTCTTCGCCCTCACGCTGGCCACGCTCCACATCAACCGGAACAGGCTCTTCTTCGCAATCATCGGCACGCTAGTATCCGCCTATGGCATCTGGAGCACGGTCCAGTTCTCATCGCTCAGCGCGGGGTCCTTCGAGGCATGGGCCCAGACGCTCTTCATACGGATTGTCGTCCCCATCTCGATAGGGGCGCTGATGATAGCCGTGATACCGTTCGTCGAGGAGACCTCGAGGATGGAGCGGACCATGACCAGCCTATCCTCCAGCCTCGTGAACCTGGAGGCGATAGTCGCCAGCATGGAGGAGCTCTCAAGCAAGCTCGAGAGCGTGAACTCGATCAAGGAGCCGCTGAAGGACGTCGGCGCCCTCAGGGAGCAGATACAGTCGCTGGGTGAGCAGGTCAGGGGGCTCAGGTCAAGCGCCCTCTCTTACGGCGCCGCACCCGCCCCCGGCACTGGCACTACCCCAGCCGCCGGACAGGGAGCCGGTGGCGCTGCATGGTCCGGGGCTACCACCATCACCCTGCCTAAGGCCGCCAAGAAGCTGGCCCCGGCACCTCCGCCGCCTCCCGCGCGGGCGCCCGAGCCGCATGCCGAGGCGCAGGATGCGGGCAGCGGGGACGCGCCGGACGCCGCAAAGGACAACCCGTGGGCCGCCATCCTCTCAGACAGGAAGGATGAGAAGCCGCAATAGGCTAGACCGCCCTGCCCCTCCAGCTAAAGCTTATCTTTTTGATCTTCCATACTCACCAGCATAATCAGGCGGAATGTTAAATTTGTCAATCAACATCGTCTACCTCATCGACTGCTCCGGGAGCATGGGGAAACAGAGCGGCCTGAAGGGGCTGAAGCGGTCCAAGCTGGAGGAGGTCTCGATCTGCATGAGGGAGCTCCTGTCGCGCCCAGGACCGTCGAGCCTGGGCAACCGCGTCGGGATATGCGCCTTCAGGCAGAGGAACCTGGCTGCGCCCGAGATACTCGACCTCCATCACCTGCAGGCGACCGGGGCGCCCAACCTCTACGATGCGGCGCTCGAGAAGCTGACATACTTCGGCGCCGAGGGGGGGACGCCCATGAACGCGGCCCTGGAGCACGCCCTTGAGATGCTCGAGGGCAGCACCGGCGACAACACGATCATACTCGTCACCGACAGCTCCAACACCGTCGGGGAGGACCCGCGCATGGCGATCTACCGCGCCCTCCAACAGGACGTGCGCATCAGGGCGGTGGCGCTCGGGAAGGGCTCCGACCGCAAGCTGCTGGAGCGCATCGCAGTCAAGACTGGCGGCACGATGACGCTCGTCGAGGACTCGAAGGCGCTCCGCGATGCCCTCGAATGGAACGGATACTCCGCTGCCCTGCCGTCGAGCGTCGCCCCCGCCGCCAAGGCCTCCGAGCAGCTCCGGATGGCGCTGGGGCGCCTTGAGAGCGAGTACGCCCGGGACCTGGTGGACTCCTTGGAGTTCGTCAGGAGGAAGACCGCCCTCAAGCAGAGCCTGCACGAGGTCGCCCTGCAGACGAAGGAGGTCCGCGAGAAGGCGGAGAGGGAGCTGTCGTGCCTGCTCATGGAGAAGAACGCGATGATGGGTCGGTTCTCGGACATCAGGAGGCGGTACGGCTCGAAGGAGATCAACCGGAAGGCATACCTGGAGCAGTCCGCCCCGCTCGAGGACAAGCTGGCGGCGCTGAAGGACGACATCACCCTCAGGAGGGCGATACTCGAGCTGCCCTCGGAGGAGTACGTCAGCATGCTCTAGCGCCGCAGCCGACGCCTATCAGCCGTCGGCACCTCTTTAAATTTCTAGCGCCCTATCCTTAATCACAATCTGATATGGCGAATGACCTTGCCCGTTCCAGCCAGCCCGCACAGGCGCTCCCTTGAGCATTCGGCGCCTCTAACCGCATCATGGAGGGGCGTCCCCTGAGGCCGCTAGAGGATGCCCTCCGCTGGTCGACCCTGCTGCGGGTGCCCTTTGCCCTCATGGGGCTCGCCGGCGCCGCCCTCTTCCTCTACTCGCTGATGGGCACATACTCGCCAATCCTCATCGATTATGCTGTATGGGGCGCCTTCCTCGCATCATCGCTCGCGGTCGTCGGGGACATGCGGAGGCACTGTGGCTCCGCTGGGCATGCCTCGACCCTCTCCTTCGAGGTGATCGCTTTCACCTTACTGATAATCGGCAGGTTCGGGTCCACCGCCTACGCGCTGTGGGAGATGAACCTGCAGACCCCGATCGTAGGCGGCGGGGCGACCCTCGGCCCCTCTATAGCGCTCGCTGCGCTCGTCGCCCTTGGCGGGATCTTGGCCTCGATCCCAGTCCTTCTGCATGCCGCCCTCGGGCATCCCGTCGTGCTCAAGGCCACGGCGCCATACCGGGAGACCCTCGGGCTCCTGAGGGCCGCCATCAACTCCGCCCTCGAAGCAGCCGGGCGCCGGCCCGTGCTTGCAGCCTTTGCCATAGGGTTCGCGGTAAGGCTGATCCCCGAGGTGATCTATTGGCCATGGCCCATCGGATGGGACACGTTCGAGTATATCGCCCGCCTCAACGACTTCATAGCGTTCCCTAACCCCTTCTCGCCGGACTTCGCCCACGGCATGATGCACTACCCCCCACTGGTAGACGTCGCGCTGGCGATCCCCGGGCGGCTCTTCGGCAGCTGGGCCGTCTTCAAGGCATTTCCGCCGATCGCGTACGGCGCCATCGCCGCCCTCACAGCGCTCACCTCAAAGCGCGCCCTCAAGATGAATGACAGAGAGTCACTCCTTGCGGCAATAGTCTCCGTCTTCTTCATACTCAACCTCAGGATATCGTGGGACTACCAGAAGCAGGTCCTCGGGACGATAATGCTCATGGCTGCCCTCGTCTGCATCAGGGGCGACGGCAGCTTCAGGCGGCAGCTCGGCGTCTCCGCCCTCCTCATGCTGTCCGCCCTTGCATCGCAGGTTACCGCGGTCGCCGCCGTGCCCGCGCTGCTCCTGCTCATCATCGACGCCGCAAAGCTGAAGCAGATGCCGGTCACCCTCCTCCACTCCGCAACCCTCGCAGCCGTCATACTGGCACTCCAGTGGTACGCGGGGGGCTTCGTCTGGGGGAATGCGACCTTCGGGTCCGCCCCAGCCGGCATAGTCACCTCGTCCCTCTCCTCCGTCTCCACTCTCGTGGCCTATGTCGTAGCGGGCTTCGGGATCGTCCTCGTGCCCGCCATGCTTGCCCTCCGATCTTACAACAGGTACTATCTGGCCGTCATCGCGACCATGCTCGCCGCCGGGATCTCGCCGATCTTCATCCCCTATACATCCCTCACTGCCCCCTACCGGTTCCTGATCGAGATCGCGCCCTTCATGACCCCGCTGGCCGTCAAGGGGATGCTGTCCGTCAAACTCAGGTCCCCCGCCGCGGTCTATTCCATCGCGATAATACTCGTCGGGTGCTGCTTCCTCGCCCCCGGCGGGCAGATCTATACGCGCGCGCTGACCGACACCTTCATCGAGTTCCCGCCCTCCATGCAGCCTGATCCGCAGTATGATCACCTGCTGGCTGACCTGACCGGCTTCTCGGCAAACCTGAGCGGCATGGGTCTCCGCGAGGGCGTGCCGATCATCACCCCCTACTACCTAAACCGGTACGTCCACCTCGGGATCATCAACCCCGAGCCGGGAAGCATCGTCTCCGTCTCATCCGGGAGCTGGTCGGTCCTGAACCAGACTGTGTCAGCGCTGAACGCCAGCTCATTCTACTACTTCGCCGACGTCGACCCGATGGGGTTCTCCAATATGCTCGAATCTATGAGCAACTCCACCCTTGAGCCGATAACCTTCACCTTCTCGACGCTGAGGGAAGGGATATACTGCCTCTACGAGGTCAACAGGTCTGTAGGGTAGCCTCCGCGCCCATACCGCCGCATCCTACGCGCCCTCCAGTCCATTGTTCAGTTTCTAAATACCTATCTTTTACTTAATGAAACACGGTGTCGCGGACCCCATGACGTTGCGCCCTCCGAGTGCCTGCTCGCCCGCCTCCTGGATGCATGGCGGCTGACCGAGGCGTACCACATCTGTGGGGCCGACGCGTTACAGATCGCGACGGCAAAGCACGCGCACGCCCCCTCCTTCCTCTCCGGGGACCATGCACAACGCTGCCGCCGCAGAGGGGCTCGATAGCCAGTGGCTGCACTGACTTACTCACTCGCACCGCCGCTCACAGAAAGTGACGTTTTATGCATCAAAAACGCCGCTCTGTGCCGGGATGCCCCTCCTCGCCCTCCCCCCATCCGTTTGGGCATGCCTAATCCAGTGGGGCTTTGTTTGTCCGAAACACATTTAAACAGACAACACGCTGTATTCTAAACTGAATATCGATGAGCACTGTACGCTGACGCAATGAGTGTTATCTGGCGATAGATGTTGGAAACCATCAGCCATGCCGAGATGCTCGAACTGTGGGAACGCGCCCGCAAAAACGGCGCACTGCGCAAGCTAGGCTATATCAAACGAGGGCTGTTTTGTGCCGCACTTGAATACACCAGAACGGTGGGCGAGATCGTCCATCCGAAGCTTATCAGTGCTATCAGCGGCATGGCTGACCTGATACGAAACACGATAGGCCGCCGCATATGGCGGCAGGGGATGTACAGGGCCCGGGCGTGGCTTCACAACGCCAGGCTGATTGCCTTCTTCCCCAACGTAAGAAAGTGGATCTGCGAGGACTCGTACATCTTCTGGCTTGGCACCGAGCTGCTGGCCAAGCGGAGGGCATGGGTCTTCATGATGCCTGCCGTCGGATAGGCGCCGGCAAGCATACTTGCCCCTACTCCTTGCACGCTCCTAGTCCATATCACGCAAAGCGGGCGCTGGCCCTGCTGCTACTGCTGCTTGTCGTCCCGCTGGCCGCAGCCGGGGCAGTCGCCTCCGAGCCCGCATCTGAAATAGTCGCGATGGCTACCCCTGAGGACCTCCTCCGCTCCGAGCTAGCGGAGGTCTTCGCCCTGCTGTCGTCCGCAGAGGAAGCCGGCGCGAACGTCGACGCAGCCGCCGCCACCCTCAACCAGGCGCTGGCGCTCATCGATTCGGGCACCGCGCAGGACTTGATGGCTGCCGAGGAGATGATCCAGCAGGTAGCCTCCTCCATCCCCGGGCTGATCGCAGAGGGGGAGTCTGCGCAGTGGGCAGGCACGGCCGGGCTCGCCGCGACCCTTGCAGCCCTTGCCGTCGCCGCCGCCCTTGTTTACTTCTTCATGCCTAGGCTCGTCTGGCGCCTCTGGTCTAGGGGGAGAAAGGACTGGAGGGTCTCCGCGCAATGATGGCGAAGGATAAAAGCCGCACCACGAATATGTTACCGAGTGCTATGCAGAGCATCGATAATATGAAGCCGAAGATCGTTCCCATCCTCATCAGGAATGGCGTCAAGAGGGCAGCGGTTTTCGGATCATTTGCCCGAGGCGATGCCAAGAAAGGCAGTGATATCGATCTGGTGGTAGAATTCAAAGTCAGTAAGGGTCTTTTTGATTTCATAGGACTCCAAATGGAATTGGAGGATGCCCTCGGCAGAAAGGTTGACCTCGTGACTTACCGCTCGCTCTCTCCTTATTTCATGGATGACGTTATGCGTGAGCAGGTTCAGATACTATGAAGCGCGACATAGTGCTTCTGCTTGAGATAAACGAATCCGTAAAGCTGATTATGGAATATTCAAAAGGCAAATCAATAAACGATTACCATAACTCACGAAGCCTTCAAGACTCCATTCTATATCGCTTTGTCATTATTGGGGAGGCAACTAAGAACCTTTCAAAGTCGATCTTCACGTCCTATCCCTCTATACCTTGGTCAAAGATGGCGAAGATGCGCGATTATGTCGCGCACAAATATTCGCACGTTGATGACGAGTTAATCTGGAAGACCATTGTTGACGACCTGCCCCCTCTGAAACATGCTATCGACGAGATCCTAGGCGAACTCTCCAGCAGATGATAGACGAAGAAGCCCGGGTGGTCACGCTCGCCATAATTGCGATAATTGGCGTCGCCGCAGTCTCCCA
>Ga0302251_1001356_pt1 | contig 15266 bp, 9 predicted proteins | sample AAG_RA_Gln_MG_FD_193534 | JGI IMG/M metagenome (GOLD analysis project Ga0302251, IMG submission 193534) | Enriched activated sludge microbial communities from anaerobic digester in WTTP, New Holstein, Wisconsin, United States - AAG_RA_Gln | ecosystem: Engineered > Bioreactor > Anaerobic >...
TTGGATACGATGATGCGACATATGCTGCCTTACGATTAATGAGAATTCTTTCAAATTCAGATCAAACGCTCTCAATGATGCTATCAGATTTGCCTAAAGTTTTTTCTACGCCTGAGATCAGGGTTCATGTTCCGGAAGAAAAGAAGTTCCAACAAGTTGAGCAAGCGGTTCAGTACCTTTCTTCCCGATTTGAATCGTTGACAATCGATGGAGTCAGAGCGGTCATGCATGGCGGATGGGGATTGGTGAGAGCCTCCAATACAGGTCCGGAATTAATCATTCGAGCTGAAGGACCCTCCTTGGAAGCATTAGATCGGATCAAAAAAGAGCTTTCTTTTGCCTTGAAATCACTCTCCATTCCCTGGGAATCCTAACTTTTTTACTTTGGGGACAGTCCCCAAAGTAAAAAAGTTTGTTGGAGGGACAGATTTGGGAAAACAATGATCAATTGAGTTTTAGATCAGTTTTCTGTTCCCGAGGATATCGATTCATTCGTGTTCGTATTGGTGTCAGTACATATATGGATACGAGTGGTGAGTAGCCGGCAGGAGTGTCTCTTTGATGGTTCTCGGGCTTACCCAACGCAATAGATTCAGATAACTACCGGATTTATCATTGGTCCCTGAACCTCTAGCACCTCCGAACGGTTGCTGACCAACCATCGCACCGGTCGGTTTGTCATTGATATAGAAGTTACCTGCAGCGTATCGAAGTATTTTGCATGCCGTTATCATGGCATATTTATCATTGGAAAATATGGAGCCTGTTAAGGCGTACGGGGAAGTTTGATCGCAAATCTTTAATGTCTCTTCATATTGGTTATCGGGATAGATATAAAGGCTCATCACCGGACCGAAAATCTCCTCTTCCATTGTTAAGTAGTGTGGATTTTCTGTTGTGATGACGGTTGGTTCCACGAAATAGCCTTTTTCCTTGTTTCCATGGCCACCAACCAATATGCTGGCTTCGGAGCTTTGTTTTGTTTTTTCGATATACATCATAATGTTATCATAGGATTTTTCATCAATGACAGCATTCATGAAGTTTGAAAAATCAATGACATCTCCCACCTTGATCTCTGAAATCATCTCAAGCATATATTGCTTCGTTTCTTGCCAAAGGGAGGATGGAATATAACCTCTGGAAGCGGCAGAACATTTTTGCCCCTGGTATTCAAAAGCGCCTCTCACGATAGCGGTGGCGAGTTCTCTTGGGTTGGCAGAAGCATGAGCAAAGATAAAATCTTTTCCTCCGGTTTCACCTACCAGCTTTGGATAGGATTTATACTGTGAAAGATTTGCACTGGTTTCTTGCCAGATTTGATCAAATGTACTGCTGGATCCGGTAAAATGTATTCCAGCTAATTCATGGTGCCGCATAACAGTGTTCTGCAAAACGCTGCTGCTACAAGGGATAAAATTAATAACTCCTTCTGGCAATCCTGCTTCCATCAATATTTTCATCAAGTAATAATTAGAAAGCAAGGAGGTGGAAGAAGGCTTCCAAACTGTGGTATTGCCCATTAATGCAACGGAGATGTTTAAATTCATCGCAATGGCAGTGAAGTTAAAGGGTGAGATAGTCAGGATAAAACCTTCCAGCGGTCTATACTCCAAACGGTTCACCATACCTTTGTCGGATATGGGTTGTTCACTGTAAATCTGGGAGGAGAAAAAGGTGTTGAATCGTAAGAAATCGATCACTTCACAAGCAGAGTCAATTTCTGCTTGAAAACAGTTCTTGCTTTGCCCAAGCATCGTTGCAGTATTGAGAAGATATCGGTATTTTGTGGATATCAATTCTGCGGCTTTTAATAGGATAGAGCCTCTCTCCACCCAGGATACTGTCATCCAGTCAGCTTTTGCTTTCTGTGCAGCTTCTATTGCCAATAACACTTCCTTTTCTGTTGCCATATGACAACGTCCCAAAATGTGTTGATGGTCATGTGGGCAAACCATCGGGATTGTTTTACCGGTTCTCACTTCTTTTCCTCCTATAATAAGAGGAACGTCTGCTGATTCCTTTAATTGCTTTTTTAACTCTTTCTCGAGTAAGTTTCTTTCATCAGATCCTTTTAAATAGGATTTAATCGGTTCATTCAACGGTCTTTGAAATTCATACAAAGCATTATTCATACATAACTCCTAAGTGATTGTAATAGAGTGACGCTACAGAACTGAATTCAAAGAACGATCATTCATAGAAAATAAAACACCAAATATCAGAACTGATCATTATCCCTCCTTTCCAAACAGGGGAGGCATAAAGGTTTCCCCTTATACCCTAACGGTCCGGCAGCGTGGCGTTTCCGCTTTAGCTGATTCGGACTCAGAGGTTTTCATCCATATTAAAGCAATAATACTATTGTATCAACAGGTGTTATGAAAGCAAAGCGATCATCAACACCACCCCCTTTTTTTTACTTTGGGGACAGTCCCCAAAGTAAAAAAATAGGGATTGTTAGCTCAATCTGATAAAAAAGTCATTTATATTTGATTAAAAAAGGAATCTTTATTGAACTGAGCTGATCCTTTTTCTGGTTTGGGTTTGTTGTCGCATATAGGCTTTATATTTTTCTACCCCAGGCTGATTGAATGGATTAACGCCCGATAAGTAGCCACTCATTGCGCAAGCTTTCATCATAAAGTAATAAAGATATCCCAGAGCAAATAAGGAAGTATCTTTCATAGAAAGTGACAAACAGGGTAATCCGCCTTCAGAGTGTGCTGCCATGGTAGCTTTCATTGCTTGTTCATTCAGCATTGAGAGAGAGGTGGACTTTCCGGATTGTCGAATTGCGGACAGGTGCTTTGGTAGTGAATCGATTGTTAAAAAAGTTTCAAGAAGGATACGTCTGCCTTCCTGTAAATACTGACCATGTGCATGCAAATCGGTTGAATAGTGAATGTCTACTGGAAACAAACCTTTATAATCTTTACCAAGGCTTTCCCCGAATAGCTGTTTCCACCATTCCGTAAAATAACGCAACGAAGGTTCGAAAGTAGCGAAAGCTTCGATCATAAACTGTTTTACTGGAAGTGACTGACGTAGTAGTGCGTAGGTGTTTGCTGAGTTGGTGACGTTTGATAAATCATGCTGTGCTTGAGTAGCACCTTTGATTAAAGAATGAATTGGTAATCCCATTACTGCCATCGGGAATAATCCTACTGCGGTGAGAACAGAGTATCTACCCCCGATATCAGTATTAATGGGTAAAGTGCGGAAACCGGATTCTTGAGCAAATTGAAGCAAGGCTCCTTGACAAGGATCGGTCGTAATAATGATACGTTTTTTTAGATCTTGGGAGATGTATCGCTTTTTCATGTATTGTAAACATAGATCGAATGCAACGGAGGTTTCCAAGGTAGAACCTGATTTGGAAATTACATTTAAGCAAATATCTTTATCATCAAGATATTTAAATAAATTATATATACTAGCAGGACTAAGATCAATTCCTGCAAAATGAATAATAAGCGGATTGGAAATTGCAGGTTGGTAAGTTTGATAAAACTCAATAGCAGACCGTGCTCCTAAATAAGATCCGCCAATACCAAGATGAACAAAGCTGGAGGAGGAAGAACGAAAATCTTGTGCCAGATCTTCTAATATGCTGATAGCATTTGGAGTGATAGAAGCGGGTAAATCCAACCAACCAAGAAAATCATTCCCAAGACCTGTTTTGCTATGTAGCTGTTGGTGGAGCTCCGGAATCCTTTTTTGATTTTCAGTAAACTGCCTTGAATCAACATAAGATAAAACTTTTGCTGTGTCTATCTCAATCCATCCCCTCATTTATCCCCCCCTATTTTTTTACTTTGGGGACAGTCCCCAAAGTAAAAAAATTCATGTCATCATTATACGGATTTAGGTGCTTTTTGAATGCTTTTCCAGATAAAACAAGAAATATGGTATAGTAATCTGCATGGAAAAATCAAACAAACAAACGAAAATGTTTCGAAGTTCTGATCTTGTAATCGCTTTGAGCGCTTATCTTGTTTGGGGATTTCTGCCCATCTACTGGAAACAAGTCAAAATGGTTTCATCCCTGGAGGTGTTGGCACATCGTATTTTGTGGTCTTTGGTTTTCTTGGTTGGATTATTGGTATTTCGTCGTGAATTCGATAGATTAATCCAAGATATCGTCCTGACTTTCCGAGATAAAAAACGGTTACTCTTATTGTTACTTGCTGCCTCATTACTCAATGTCAATTGGTTAGTCTATATTTGGGCTGTGAATCACAATCTCATCCTGCACGCAAGTCTTGGGTACTATATCAATCCGATTTTAAGTGTTATTTTAGGACAATTGGTCTTGGGTGAAAGATTAAACATAATGCAGTGGAGCACATTTGGATTGGTGATTATTAGTGTGCTTTGGTTGGTTGCACGAACCGGAACGGTGCCATGGATTAGCCTAGTCCTGGCTTTCAGCTTTGCTTTGTACGGATTAATCAAAAAAATGACATTGCTTTCTCCAATCAATTCCTTAACTTTAGAAACATTTGTTTCCTCGTTCCCCGCTCTCGGGTATTGGATTTGGCTGTTGTTACAACAAGAAAGTGCATTTATCGGTTGTTGGAATGTAACACAACTGTATCTTTTGGGCGCTGGTATTGTCACGGCAGTTCCATTGATTTTATTTAACATTGGTGCGAAAAAATTGCCTTTGTATGTAATCGGGCTTTTTCAGTATATCACTCCGACCATGGCATTACTTCTCGGAGTGTTTTTATACAAAGAAGTCTTGTCATCTGCTCATCTTTACGCCTTTATTATGATTTGGATAGGACTGGTGGTGTTTTTCGGATTCACGTATCGAAAAACCTAAAAATTAATTTGTATAAAGGATTTGGTTGAGAAATTTTTGACTGATGCTATAATATAATTGTAGGGAGCTGAAATGTTATCATATGAGTAAGCTAAGGTAGACGAATATAGTCTATGCCTAAGTATAGAAAAGGGGATGGTTTGCCAGGTGGATGCTTGCAGAGTGCGAGATGTATCTGAATGAAATAATATGGTGATCATTCTTTTTTTCTTTTGTATCTTTAACTTTAGGGAAATAGACTGTTGGCGACAAAGACTGCAAGGTGTGTACTTCATTCAATCCTCGCGAATCATATTTGTGACCCTCAATAGAATTACACAAAAAAGACATGCATTGTATCCACTTTTTTATTCTATTATTTGCATTCAATTATTATATAACAAGCTGTTGCAGACTGAATACCTAAAGAAACTAGATATGGGCAAGCTTGGTTCGTGCTGTCGGATTTTGATTAAAATAAAACCAATTGCAGATTCAATTTGGAAGTATTGTATTATTTCAAATCCGATGAATGGTGTCTGTAAAGTTTTACATGTTAGTCAAGGATGAATGGTTGAATCGGATAGCAAATGAATAGGGAACTAAACCCGGAAAGGTATCCGGGTAAATTTTATGAGTAGAGAAGTGTGTTATGAAAGATGTTTTAAATGATTTTTCAAAAGGGGTATTGACAGAGAAAAAAGTATACAATAGTCCTACCATCTTCAAAGCTTTAGCAGAAGATGCGGAGATGGGGATTATCGTTTTTAGTCGAGAGGGCATTTTGTTTGCCAATCCTTTTGCATTAGATTTTTTGGAGTTTTCAAAAGAAATCTTGTATGAAAAAAGTTGGTTAAGCCTGTTTTGTCGGGATTTTCAACAGCATTTTCAAAAGAAGCTTGATGAAATGTTTCAAGGAAATCAGGAATCTCAGCATTTTGAAAGTAAAATTATCACCGCTAAAGGCAAGGAGATGTGCGTGGTGGTAAATGTCAAATGTACCCAGTACAACGGCATTTCATATGGTGTGTCAAGTTTTTATGACATTACAGCCAAACAAAAATCTCTGAATGAATGGGAGCGGGTATTTGATTCTGTTCATGATTACATTTTTGTCATCGACAATAATTTCACAATTCTGAAAGCGAATAAAGCCTTTAAAAACATTCACTATCTTGAAAACAAAGAGGTGATCGGAAAAAAGTGTTACGAACTGATCGATGGAACGTATGAATTATGCAAGGATTGCGTTGCATTGAAAACGATCAAGAGCAAAAAAAACCATGTGGACGAGTGGCGAGACCCTAAAACCAATCAGTACTTTTTAGTCTCAGTCTCTCCCTTGGTTGATGAAACAGGAACAGTCAAGAGCTTTGTACATGTCGCGAAGGATATTTCTGGATTAAAATATATTGAAAAAAATCTGAAATCCTCACTGAATACTCAATCCAACCTGATTTCTATCGTATCGCATGAGCTCAGAACGCCTCTTACGGCTATCAAGGGTGGAATTGATCTTATTGAGAGGGACTATCACGCTAATTTAAATGAAAACCTTACTAACGTGATTAGAATTATTCAGCGTAACATCAACCGATTGGTGAACTATATCAACAGCGTACTGGATTACCAAAAACTGGAATCCGGTAAAATTCAGTTCAAGGCAGAAAATAACAACATCAACGACTTGTTAACCGAGGTGTACGGTTTGATGTACTCATTGGTCACGCATAAAGGGTTGGAATTCAAACTGGATCTTGATATGACCCTACCGTTGATTAAGCTGGATCGAGACAAGATCATCCAAGTCGTGATCAATCTAATCAACAATTCAATTAAGTTTACCCAAACCGGATCGATTTCGATTATTTCCAAAAATATTAAAAAGTATGTTCAAGTAACCGTGATGGATACAGGTGCGGGAATTAAAAACACTGACCTTCCCTATATATTTGATTCTTTTGTCCAGTTTGGTGAACCAGAAAATAAAATTGGTGGTTCTGGGATAGGTTTGACAATCAGCAAAGGAATCATTGAAAAACATGATGGAAAGATATGGGCTGAATCAGAGTTCAAAAAAGGTACTTGCCTTCATTTCATCCTCCCCCTCTAGTTTTTACTTTTTTTACTTTGGGGACGATCCCCAAAGTAAAAAAAGTGTTTTCAATCTCAAACACTTAATAAATTCTTATTAGATTCATATATCATGCCAATATTGCTTTACTATAGTAAGTTTCTTTTTTAGTACAGGGGACTGTCCCCTGTACTAAAATCTGGATGCAATAATCAAAAAGTTGAACAAAAAAGAGGTGGGAAGGATACGACAGAATCATAAGGTTGAGTATAATAAATAAAAGGTGTTTCCATGTTTGGGAGTGAGCATGAAAAATATCAGGATTTTTTTAGCGTCCAGTAGTACGTTAGAGCATGAAAGAGACGAGATTGTTCTGTTCCTTGCTGCAAAAAATCACTATCTAACCAAGCATAATATTTTTCTAGAGCTCATCCGATGGGAATTTCTCTCCTCCTCATTTTCTCCTACCCGCAAGCAGGACGACTTCAATCAAGAGCTTCTCACCACCGACATTTTCCTCTGTTTGATACACGATCGAATCGGTCAGTATACCCGTGAAGAATTCGAAACCGCTTTCCGATATCACCAATCAGGTTTACGCATTCAAAAGCTCTACTTATATTTCAAATCGCTTCCAAAAGGCAAAGAGATGTTATATCCAGAAGTCGAAACCTTCAGAAAAGATATTGAAGCGAAGGGGCAGTGCTACCGATATTATAAAAATGTAGACCAATTGAAGGTGTTGTTGAATCAGAACTTAGAAGCTGATTTGCCCGTTCTTCTTCAACAGAACATTCTTGATACCATTGAAAAAGGTTTTCCTGAAAAAAAGATAAATTCGCTTCCCGAAGAGGTGGAAACCGAGTTGGATGAGGCTGACCAGATGCTGGATCGAAATCTAACACGAGAAGGACTACATCTATACCAGAAAGTTCTTCCGACTGTCTCCAAAACTACCCAGTCACTGCTTTGGTCTCAGTTGAAACGTAAAATCGGTCGATGCTATCTTCGGCTAGGTTCCTGGGAGGAATCCGAAGAAAACCGTCAAAAAGCGCTTATCTGTTTTGAAGAAGCTTTGAAAAACCTTCATCCGGATCAGCACCGTAAGGAATATCTGCAAACTCTCCATGATATGGGTGAGATTAAAGCTGACATTAGCTATCACCGTGATTCCAAAGAGAACTTGAAAACAGCTCTTTCCTACGTACAGCAGCAGTTAGCTCTTGCTCCCCGCGACGAATATCCCGATGAAAACCAGGATGCACTAGAGTGTCTTGGGCAGATTAAATCTCTACTTGCTCAGTTTGAACGACCCAAAGAAAACCTGACCGAAGCATTGGAATATCTGACTTCTGCACTCACTTATTACCATCCTGAAACCAATCTAAATGTCTATATCACGATTTTATACTTCATCAGCTCCTGTTATTGGCGGTTATCCCAGATAGAAAACCAGCAAGAAAACTTGGATAAAGCTTTGCATTTCGCAGAAAAAGGTCTTCCCCTGGTTTCTGTAGAGAACCAACCGAGGCTCTCCCGCCTTATTCACAACATGCTCGAAGTGATATATTCCCATCTTGGAAAAATAAACAAGAGTGCTTCCCAGCTGGAAAAAGCATTGGAGCATAATGAAATCTGCCTCTCAACACGATCAAAAAACAAACTATCCGCATTTGACATTACAAGTCTTTTAAACAAAGGCACAATGTTATTGAATCTTTACGAAATCACCAGTGAAAAAAAGATATTATTATCTTCTCTGAAGGCACTGAAACAAGTTCTTCAGCAAACTGATATGAAAACATACCCTCGCTACTATGCCCTTATCAACCAATCCTTAAGCCGTGCATACCTTGCTGAAGCAAAACTTCCATCGCTTCCACTCAGTAACAAGCAAGACATTCTCTCCCAAGCCTTGAAGTCAATTCGAACCAGTGTGGCTATTTTTCAAAAAAATGCCTACCCAAAGGATTTTTCAAACTGCAAAACAATAGAAGGGGACATCTTCCTGGAGTGGATTTCGATCGAAAATCCAACCGAAAATCGACAAGCTGCTCTTTCCTCTTATCAGGAAGCCTTATCCGTCTTTCAAGAAAAACTATTCCAAGCCAATCATGAGGAATTGCTCTCTAAAATCGAACATCTTAGCAAAACCATAGAAAAACCAAATCACCTTTAAACCAGCATCAATATCAATAACCGATTCATCAACAAAGTTTATATGTAAGAATAAAATTTACTGATTGTCAGGCTCTTTTTAATCTCTCTGTTTCTTCTAAAGTACCATTTTTTTACTTTGTTTTACTTTGGGGACAGTCCCCAAAGTAAAAAAATTTGAAAAGAGGAGAATTTGGTGAATAATGAAAGGATGGTTGTTTTACATCTTGCTTGGGTAGAGAATGAATTTGTAACATGGGCAGAATTTGCAGAACCTAATGCTATCGGTCATCCTTTTTACTCGTTCGCATTATCCGAGGAGAGCCTTTCAGTCTGGTTGGGAGAGCTATTTGGCCTTCCCATATCATCAGAAAAAATCACTGTTTTTACTGGCACACTTCCCTCCGTCAAAACCGCTCCTGTTCCCTCTCCGAGATTAGCTTCCCTGGTCGATTCACCAAGAGGAAAAACTTCACTCAAAAAGTTTATCATTCATGGTTATCCCCTCTCTTTCCATGAACTGGTCAGTCTTTTCAAAATGTCCGCCCTATCCCCGCTACTTGGAAACGATATTTTTGCCGGTGAAGATTTGATTTTCTGGGGAAATCTTTACCAATGGAGCCAAAAACTCATTGCAAACCAATGTTATTATCCAACCATTATCAAACAAGATGATCGTTTTTATGCCAGGTGGAATCTTTTTTTTGACAATACTGCCGAAGAAACGCTTGATCAGTATTGTCAGATATTGCCTTCCGCTTCAATTTGCCTTAGTCAAAGCCTGAAACCCAACCCCACTGTTTCTGTATCTGCTTCTATACGCAACAGTATCGTTTATTTGACTGACCACTGGGTACGTTACAACTCAAATTCTGCCTACCACAATGAAGCACCACCAAATGCACAGGCAGAGTGGCTGAGAGCCCTTACCTCTTGGAATGCAGAATTGCGTTCCTATTATGATATCCCGAAACTGATCAAACAAATCCAAACCTGGCAGTATATATTCCTCATCCAAAGAGCGTGTTCCGTCAAACTTCTCTTACAAATCAACGAACCGGAAGGAAAGTCAAATCAATGGAATATAACGTATCTGCTTCAGTCCAAACAGGATCCGAGCCTTATCATCCCGTTCTCAGAGATGTGGAACTCTCCTCATAAAACCGCCTCTCTGTTCTCCTTATCAAAAGAAAAAATGATCGAAATGTTATACTACCTCCTGGGTAGCGCAAATCCTTTTGTAGAAGACCTACTTTCACTTTTTCAGGAAGAGAAACCATCAGGCACAAGCTGTTCATCGGCTGCCATTTATGAATTGTTTATGCACCGGATCTCACTCCTAGCCTCTGTAGGAATATCTGTACTATTTCCCGTTAATTGGAACAGTCCGGAGAAAAAGCTCAAAGCGATTGCAAAAGTCAATTCTTTTTCCGATGCATCGGGACTTTTCTCGCTAGACCGATTGGTTGACTTTGACTGGAAACTATCTATCGGTGACCATATGCTAACGCAAAAAGAGTTGGATGAGCTGATGAAACACAAAGTTCCCCTTCTCCGAATCAAAGGGCAATGGACAATTTTGGATCCGACTATGCTTCAGAACACGCTTGAAAAGCTTTCAAAATCTGGCAATCAGATAAAACTCAAAGACTTAATTCATCAAAGCCTAGGTGGTCAACAACAAATAGAAGATATGCTTCCGATCGAGATCCAGTTTGGAAAAAAAATGGATTCAATCACTTCTATTCTGGATCGTTCCTGTCAAAACCGACCTATTTCCTTACCCCTCCCATTGGATCAAGTGTTGCGTCACTATCAAATCAAAGGTGTAGCGTGGCTTTGGTCATTAAAACAAGCTGCATGTAATCCGTGTCTTGCAGATGACATGGGCTTGGGAAAAACGTTACAAATCCTCACTCTTCTCATCAAGGAAAAAAATGAAACTTTCTCCCAAGAGCCTTCTCTCTTGATTTGTCCCACGGCGGTGTTAGAGAATTGGAAGCAAGAGGCTGCCAAGTTTACCCCTACGCTCTCACTGTACATTCATCATGGCATCCAACGTCTTCATGGTGCGAAGTTTCAGAAAGAAGCAAAAAAACACAATTTAATCATCACCAGCTATGCTTTGGCTTATCGTGATTGGAAAGAGCTTCAAGCAATATCCTGGAATAATTTAATCCTAGATGAAGCACAAAATATCAAAAACCCCCAGTCCAAGCAAACGAAAGCGATCAAATCGCTGTCCTCCGGTTTTCGTGTCGCTTTAACCGGAACCCCCATTGAAAACCATGTTGGTGATTTATGGTCTCTATTTGATTTTCTTCAACCTGGATGGCTCGGATCTGCCAACCAGTTCCATCATTCCTTTTATAAACCGATTCAAACATACGGAGATCAGCAACAAATCAAAGTATTGAAGCAGTTGACCGATCCTTTTATTCTACGCAGACTCAAAACCGATCCCGATATTGTCCCAGATCTGCCAGAAAAAATTGAGAGCAAAGAGTACTGCCTGCTGACCAAAGAACAAGTCACCCTATACGAATCCTGCCTTGCCAAATCACTGGAAGATATCGAATCAGTAAACGGCATAGCCCGTAAAGGAAAAGTATTGAGCCTTCTCCTTCATTTGAAGCAGATATGTAATCATCCCGCCCACTATCTGAAAGAAGCGAAAACATACGACTATCACCGTTCCGGAAAGCTAAAACGCCTCTGGGAGCTCCTCACCGAAATCATACAGAAAAAAGAAAAAACTTTGCTGTTTACTCAATACGCCGAAATGGGTGACTTAATCCAACCGATGCTTCAGCAGACGCTTTCTTCCTACACTCTTTTTTACCATGGCGGATTGCTTCGTAAAAAACGAGATGCTATCATCCAACAATTTCAAGAAGACCCTCGATACTCCATCCTCATCCTCTCACTTAAAGCAGGCGGGACTGGATTAAACCTGATGAATGCCAACCATGTATTTCATATCGATCGATGGTGGAATCCAGCCGTAGAAAATCAAGCTACCGATAGGGCTTTCCGCATTGGACAGAAAAAAAATGTCCAGGTACACAAACTTATCTGCACAGGCACTATCGAAGAGACCATTGATACATTGATAGAGAAAAAATCCTCGATTGCCGGACAAATCCTTGAAAACATCGATCAAATGATGACTGAGATGTCAACCAACGATTTGAGATCTTTACTTTCGTTACGAAAGGAGTCATTCGATGAGGTATAATTATAATGACGTGCTACGATGGACGGATCTTAAACCGAAACGCGTACAACATGGGATCAAAGCAATTCACCAGAAAGGAAATTTCTATCAAGAGTGGTGGGGGAAACGCTGGATTTCAATCATAGATTCTTTTTATCTCGGAGAACGCCTAGCTCGCGGAAAAAGATATGCAAGATCCGGACAGGTGGTAGATATTAATTTTCATCCGGGGAAGATTACAGCCTCCGTACAAGGAACCATGAATCGACCTTACCAGATTGAGATTTCGATCAATGTCTGGATAGAGAAAGAGTGGAATTATTTTTTTCGATTGATTCGATCTGATCCGATATTACTCAGTCAGATGATCTCTGGAAAGCTAACTCCGGAGCTGGAAAAAAGAACACAATCCCATGGTATTCTCCTTTTCCCCACAAAATTCCAAGACTTCCAAACATCGTGCACCTGTCCTGATTGGTCAAATCCCTGTAAGCATGTAGCTGCCGTTTTTTTTCTCATCACTGAGTATTTGGATAAAAATCCGTTTTTATTACTGGAATTGAGAGGAAAAGACCAATCCGATATCATTGAAAACCTGTTACCATCGACTTCAGAAGAACATGTTTCATTACCTGAAAAGAAAGAAAACAAAATCTCTCCCCTTTCAACTAAATATTTTTGGGAACCAAATCCAGCCTGCCAAATACCGGTGTATTTTACAAAGCCGATTGAATGTGATGCTTTGTTAATCCACCAGATGGGATCATTCCCATTATGGCAAGCCAATGATAATTTTTTTGAGTGGTGGGAAACTTTGTACAGACAGAATACTGAAAAAATCATTCAAGAGATGGAACAACCAGACACTTCACCAGAAGACTAACCTAAAGCTTACGGTTTTTTTGTATTACAGCGATTGATGATCTCTATCGCATGATTTTTTCTACGTTCATCCTCGCTAGAAAGCTCTTTTGATAGTGCTTCCAAGATCACATCCGGAGGAAAACTGCTCAATGTGAGTGTGAGATACGCATGAACATACTCATTTTCATCTCCGATGTATTTCATGAGTGCTGGTATATAGGCAATATCGTTTATCGACATGAGCTCAATTGTCGCTTGAAGGTTGCGTTTTCTAATTTCAGATACCAATCTATCGACATTAATCCTTCTCATTCTCGTTTCCCTCCCAAGGCAATAAAACAGTAAAAACGCTACCTTTGCCTAATTCGCTACTCACAGAAATATCTCCCTTGATCAAATTCAACAAGGATTTAACAATGTAAAGGCCTAATCCGGTGCCAGCATGCTTGATGTTATTGTTATTGCTCCCTCTGTAAAACCGCTGAAACAAATAAGGAATGTCTTCTTTCTTGATACCCACACCTTCGTCTTCAATCGAAACAAGCAAAAAACCGTCTGCTTCTTGTATCGTAATAGTGATCGAGCTACTATCCGGTGAAAATTTTATGGCGTTGCTGATCAAGTTGTTAAATATATGCAAAAGCGCTTCTTCATTGGATAAAAGAATAGGTTTTTTCGTTTTGCCGGTGAAGCGTGTATGAATCGGGGTTCGAATACTATTTTTTTTAAGGTACGGTTGAAAATTAGATAATGCGTGTTGAATGATAGACAATAGATCTACGGGATTCGTTTTGTACTCGATATTTTCACTTTCTATCCGGTTAATCTGTAAAAATTCATCAATAAGAAGGCGTTGTTTTTGGATCTCATTCTTTAAAAATTGCCAATACTCAATAGTGGTCTTATCAAAAATATCATCCCCGATTAACTCAGTCATCAACAAAGTAGTAGCGATAGGAGTTCGTAGCTCATGAGCTATATGATCGATAAAATCAGACTTCTGCTGTTCAAAATTCTTCCTTTCGCTGATATCGGATGCTATTGCGATCACTTCTGTTTCGGAGTACCGACTCAATCTGGCTTCGAAATAGTGCTTCTGGTTGTTGATCATTAACTCATATTCAATGGTATTACTCTTATTGGTTTGCAGGGTTTGTATTATTTTTTCTTGCAGCTGGTGAAGCTTCTCTCCCTGAAAACAAGCACAAATGTGCGATCCGATAATCTCTTCTTCTTTTAAAAAAAGCAGGTCTTCTTGAGTTGTTTTAAAATCTTGAATATAACCGTGGCTATCGATGATAAACAGTAAATCGGGCACCGCATTCAGCAGATTCTGGTATCGTTTGTAATTAGAAACAATCAACTGGTCCTGCTCATTCCGTAACAAAGCATTGGAAATCATATGGCAAAAACCTTGAAATAATCGAATGGTAGATTCCAACCATTCTCGCGTATCGGTGACCGAATCGAATTTGAGAAAACCTGATACGCGGTTGTCAACAAGAACGGGAATAGCTAATATTGATTGAATAGATTGCTTTTCTAGAATTCTCTTTTCGTTCGCAGCTTCTGTCGGTAGTTTGGTAACATCTGGAATACAAATACACTCGTTTTTGCATATTTTATGAAGCCACCACTCATAATCCAAAAAAGACTCTTGCCGTATCAGCTCTTTCTGTGACTCTACTCCGGGTGCACACCACTCAAATATACGCTTTATTTCATTCCTAGCAGAATTAAAAAGCAAAACAGAACTTCGATCCACCTTTTCAAACTCACCGATCATCTGGAGAGCGAAATTCATTTTTTCTTCCATCTGATCGGCATTGACGTTAATCAAATCAGACGACAGACGAAACAAGATTTTTTCCAGGTCATAATGGTGCTTTAGCTCCTGATGCTGAGTATTCAGAAGAAAGTCCTTTTCTCTTAGCTCAGAGAGATCTTTGTTAATCGCAATCAATACTTCTTTCTGCTTCCAACTACTTATTATCATCTTTGTCTCGACAGGAATGACCTTGCCTGTTTTTGTCAACATATCCAAAACACAAGTACTTTCATGCTGTTTTGTTATTTGCTCAATCACTCTTTTCGCTCCAGTACGAAATTCTTCAGGATAAAGCAAAAAAATACTTTTCCCGATC
>Ga0302251_1001358_pt1 | contig 15255 bp, 11 predicted proteins | sample AAG_RA_Gln_MG_FD_193534 | JGI IMG/M metagenome (GOLD analysis project Ga0302251, IMG submission 193534) | Enriched activated sludge microbial communities from anaerobic digester in WTTP, New Holstein, Wisconsin, United States - AAG_RA_Gln | ecosystem: Engineered > Bioreactor > Anaerobic >...
AACACAGCCGGGAGAAACAGATGGTTTTGTCGCTTCCCAGCATGTTAAAAACCTGATAAAGCACAGCAATTCCCGGATTTTTGATTATTGTGTGGTTAATACGGGGCCGATTCCCGCGTCTATCCTAAAACGCTACGAAAAGGAAAATGCGACCTCGGTCATTAATGACCGGAAGGTTATTGAGAATCTTGGCTATCGGGTGGTGGGGCAGGATACCGTAGCTATACAGGATAATATTATCAGACACGATCATTTAAAATTGGCAAATATCATTATTAATTTTATAGACGAGTTGTGATCCCGATACGTTTGATGCATTAAATCCGGGATAATTCTTTACTGGATATAGGTATGCCGCTTATACGCAAAGAAGTTACTGTGAAAAATAAACAGGGATTGCATGCCCGGCCTGCCGCATTATTCGTTCAGGTGGCGAATAAATTCGATTCGCGTATAACTGTGAAGCGGGATAAAGAAGAAGTAAATGGAAAATCAATTATGGGCATTCTGATGCTGGGGGCGGAAAAAGACAGTCTTATTATTATTGAAGCTGAAGGGGAAGACGCTCAGCAGGCGATAAAAGAGCTTGAAAAAATTATAGTCAAGGAATAATACAAATGGCAGATTATATCCCGAATACGGGAAAAAAAATGGTTGTTCTTAAAGGCATTGCCGCCGCTCCCGGTATTGCAGTTGCTCCCGCATTTAAGATGGGGAAAGATGAATTTGTCGTTTCCCGGGAGGAAATCCGTTCTGAAGAAATTCCCCTGCAGATTCAGATTTTTGAAGAAGCCCTTATTAAAACCCGGAAAGAAATAATTGAACTTCAGAAACGCATTGCGGTAGAGATGGGGCAGGATGAGGCACAGATTTTTGACGCGCATCTTCTTGTCCTGGAAGACCGGATGCTTATTGAGGAGGTTATTTCCCGGTTAAAAAAAGAACAGGTCAATGTCGCGTTTATATTTCAGGAGGTACTGAAAAAATATATTTCTGTTTTTTCAAAAATTGAAGATGAATATCTAAAAGAACGTATCAGCGATATAAATGATGTCGGTAAAAGAGTTTTACGTAATCTTTTAGGAAAAGAGCGGAAAAGCCTGAAAGATATTACCGAAAAAGTTATTGTAGTCGCCCATGATCTTTCTCCTTCTGATACCGCGGCTATGAATAAGCAGAGCGTTTGTGCGTTTATTACGGATATAGGAGGAAAGACTTCTCATACCGCGATCATGGCGAAATCGCTTGAAATTCCTGCCGTTGTCGGTATTGAAGAGGCGACTCTGAAAGTCCAGAACGGGGATTTGCTTCTGGTTGACGGCGCCACGGGGACAGTGTTTGTTAATCCCGATGAAGAGACCTTAAGTTCTTATCAGCAGGAACAGCTGAAACTCCAGGGGATTTCCGAAAAATTCGCAACGATCAAGGATTTACCCGCGACCACATTGGACGGTAAAAATGTGGATATCGTCAGTAATATAGAATTGCCGGATGAAATTCCATCCGTAAAATTGCACGGGGCCCAGGGTATAGGATTGTATCGTACCGAATTCTTCTATATGAACAGAAGAGATCTCCCGACTGAGGAAGAACATTTCGCGGCGTATAAATTTGTGGCGGAACAGTTGAATCCTAATCCTGTTATTATCAGGACCCTGGATTTGGGCGGGGACAAATTTTTATCTCAGTTTGAAATTCCCAAAGAGATGCAGCCGTTTCTCGGGTGGAGAGCTATCCGGTTTTGTCTCGCGCGTCCTGAAATATTCAAGCTTCAGCTTCGTGCTATCCTTCGGGCATCCGTTTACGGAAAATTGAAGCTGATGTATCCGATGATTTCCGGTGTCGAAGAATTACGCCAGGCGAATATGATTCTGGAAGAATGCAGGCAGGAACTCGCGCAGAAGGGCATTCCGTATGACCCCCATATTGAAGTGGGTGTTATGATTGAAGTTCCTTCTGCCGCCATGACTGCAGATTTACTTGCGCGCGAATCGGATTTTTTCAGCATCGGGACAAACGATTTGATTCAGTATTCACTCGCGGTTGATCGTACTAACGAAAAAGTCGCGTATTTATATGAACCGGCGCATCCCGCGGTTTTGCGTATGATTAAGAATATCATCGATGCGGCGCACGCGAATAATATTTGGGTGGGAATGTGCGGTGAAATGGCATCAGACCCTATTTTCGTGTTGATTTTGCTTGGGCTCGGCCTTGATGAATACAGCGTCCCGGCTTTGGCGATTCCCCAGATTAAATTTATTATCAGGTCTGTTACACTTGAACAAGCGAAATTTATCGCTCATGAGGCATTAAGTTTGTCAACCGCGAAAGAAGTTGCAGGTTTTGTAGAAGGGGCTCTTAAGAATATTTTGAAATAATGAATAATTAACATGAAAGGATAAGAATATGACTGCTGATTTGAAAAAGTTCTGTGGCCTGGATTTAAAACTTGATACGGAGAAAGCTAAACTTGTTTTCGGAAAAGAAACCAATACTCCTGAGCCGGCGGTCCGGACATTAAACGAAATGAAAGAAGTTATTCTGGACAAGGAAATTACTGTTCCTCAGGAATTATATTATATGTACCGTGATTTACATGGCGCGGATGATGCAGCTATTCTTAAAAAAAATGAATTGAGGTATGATGTTACGATTATTAAACCGGATATGCTTGGCCGTGAGTTTATGAAAACCGCAGGACATTATCATCCGGGTGATTACGGTGAATTATATGAAGTGGTTTATGGCCGTTGTTATTGCATGCTTCAGCGTCCCAATAAACAGAACCATAAGATTATTGAAGAAGTGATTGTAGTTGAAGCTTCTGCAGGGCAGAAAATAGTTATTCCTCCTGGGTTCGGCCACATTTTGATTAATCCCGGTCCGGAATGCCTGGTAACTTCAAACTGGGTAAGCGCTAATTTTAAGTCAGAATATGATTTATACAAACAGGCTCAGGGAGCGGCTTATTTTATGCTGTCCGCGGGGAAAAAATCGGAATTTATTCCTAATCCATATTTTATTAAAGTCCCGGATATGGTATGTACTAAACCGTCTGAAAAAATAAGTAAATTCGGATTAACGGAAGGTGAACCGATATATCCTCTTATACACTCGGATCCCGGGAAATTGGCATTTTTGAACCGGCCGTTAGATTTTACCTATATGGATGTATTTGTTGATATTCCCCGCGATAAACCAAAGCGTTCCTGTTGCTGTGGAAATTAAGGATTGTAAGGAAAGCTCACAATGAAAGCATTAATCCTTGCCGCAGGATACGGCACGCGGCTTTATCCATATACTAAAAATTGCCCTAAGCCTCTTTTGGAAGTCAATAAAAGGCCGCTTATTGAATATTTAATTGATAAGCTTGCCGTTATTGAGGATTTAAATGAAATAGTAATAGTAACGAATAATAAATTTTACGCTCATTTTGTTCAATGGCGGCAAAACGTTTCATTAAAACACCGTATTGTCATTGTAAATGATATGACTTCCAGCCCGGAGGATAAACTCGGAGCTCTTGGGGATATGGATATGGTCATCAAGTTTAAGGGGGATGACGATTATCTGGTGCTGGGAGGGGATAATTTTTATCAGGATTCTCTGGCAGGTTTTGTTCAAGGGGCGAAAGAAAAGAGTCCGTTCGTGAGTATTGGGGTTTCCGATATTCATGACAGAAAAAAAGCCAGGTCGTATGGGGTGGTGGATCTTGATGATACTAGCCGTATCACCAGGTTTGAAGAAAAACCGCCTGTTCCCCATTCAAGCTTTGTTGCGATGTGTCTTTATTATTTTCCCCGGGAAAAAATCCCTTTGTTTAAGGAATATTTTAGTAATCCGCTTCATTCCCGTGATGCTATGGGAATGTTCATACAATGGCTTGTGAGCCGGGATAGGGTTTTCGGTTTTTTATTTGAACACCTGTGGGCGGATATCGGGCAGTTGGAAACGTACCGGCATTTACAGGAAACACTTGCCCGTGGGGAGTAACTGTGATAAAACAGATGATGTTTTTACTAACCAACGTTGTTGTTAAAGGGAGGATAAGGAATGCGTAAAGTTTTTTTCACTTCTGAATCAGTTACTGAAGGACATCCTGATAAAGTATGCGATCAAATTTCAGACGGGATCTTGGATGATGTTTTAAAACAGGATCCTTACGGCCGCGTTGCCTGTGAAACATACGTAACGATGGGGCTTTTGATCGTCGGCGGGGAAATAACTACTACCGGATACGTGGATGTCCATAATTTGACCAGGAATATATTAAAGGAAATCGGATACACACATCCTAAATATGGTTTTGACTACCATACCTGTGCTGTGTTAAACGCTATTCATACTCAGTCGCCTGATATTGCAATGGGCGTGGATAAAGGCGGAGCCGGCGATCAGGGATTTATGGTAGGATATGCCTGTAAAGAAACCGAAGAATATATGCCTTTGCCGATTATGCTCGCCCATAAGTTGTCAAGGCGGCTGTCGGAAGCAAGAAAGAAGGGTTTGCTGAAATATCTCGGTCCTGACGGAAAATCCCAGGTTACCGTGGAATATCATGACGGCCAGCCGAAAAGAGTTGATTGTTGTGTTCTTGCATCCCAGCATACGGAAGAAATACTTGATTCTTCCAAGGAGAAAATCACAAAGGCCGCGCGGCAGGAACTTATTGATATTATTGCTAAACCGGTGCTTAAGGATTACATGGATAAAGATACAAAATTCTTTATTAATGAAACAGGGAAATTTGTTATCGGCGGTCCGCAGTCTGATACAGGTATGACAGGAAGAAAAATAGTTGTTGATACCTACGGTGGCATGGTTGCTTCAGGCGGCGGTGCTTTTTCCGGAAAAGATCCGACGAAGGTTGATCGTTCCGCGGCGTATATGGCGAGGTATGTGGCAAAGAATATAGTTGCCGCCGGTCTTGCTGAAAAATGCCTTATTCATTTGGCATATGTTATCGGCAGGGCAGAGCCTTTGGCGGTTATGGTTGATACCTATGAAACCGGAAAACTTTCAGAAGCGGAATTCGTAAAACTTATCAGGGAAAATTTTGATCTGACTCCAACCGGTATGATCAAACAGCTGGATTTGCTGCGTCCTATTTATCGCAAAACAGCAGCCTATGGCCATTTTGGAAGGACCGAGCCGGAATTCATTTGGGAAAGTACGGATAAGGCTCAGGTTTTGAAAAAAGCCGCGGGAAAGAAAATATAATAAGCTTAAGGGAGGAGGTACATCCGATCCAAAGGAATAGTAGATCGGTGTATTTCTGTATGATACGCCCCTTGATTTAAAGGATGGCACGTGTATGGCTTTTGCCATATCGTCCTGATACACTTTAAGGTGTGGTTTCTCCGTCAGTTAAACACTGCGCAGATTTCTGGTGAAATCTGCTTGTATCTGCCGGCGTTGTTAAGGAATACCCTAAAAGCAATACACTGCGTAGATTTGTTCCAAATCTACTTGTAGCTTTCGGGGTTAAATTTTTCGACTGCGCCGGAAAAATTTAAGGAGTGCACATGAAATATGATGTTAAAGATCTTGCGTTGGCCAAGAAAGGTGCCTTGAGGATTGAATGGGCGAGGAACAGTATGCCTGTTCTTAAGTTGATTACGGAACGTTTTAAGAAAGAAAAACCGTTGGCCGGTATAAAAGCGGCGTGTTGTCTTCATGTAACTACGGAGACTGCGGTATTGATGGAAGTTTTGAAGGCAGGAGGAGCCGAAATTTTATTGTGCGCTTCAAATCCCCTGTCAACTCAGGATGATGTTGCGGCAGCTCTGGTTAAAGACCTGAAAATTGCGGTTTTTGCCATTAAAGGTGAAGATACAAAAACATATTATTCTCATATAAAATCCGTGTTAAGTTCACGTCCTGATATTACTATGGATGATGGCGCTGATCTTGTTTCTACGATTCATCAGAATCCTGAGTTGTATCGGCTTGCGGATATTATCGGCGGGACAGAGGAGACTACTACCGGTGTTATCAGATTGCGTGCTATGGCCCAGCAGGGTAAACTCGGGTATCCGATTATCGCGGTGAATGACGCGCAGACAAAGCATCTATTTGATAACAGGTATGGGACCGGACAATCGACGCTTGACGGTATTACCCGGGCTACTAATAAATTGCTCGCAGGTTCTGTTTTTGTTGTGTGTGGTTACGGCTGGTGCGGTAAAGGTACAGCTATGAGGGCTCGCGGCATGGGTGCGAGAGTTGTTGTCATTGAAGTTGATCCTCTTAAAGCTTTGGAAGCAACGATGGATGGTTTTGAAATGATGCCTATTGCCGAGGCCGCGAAAATCGGCGATGTTTTTGTAACGATTACAGGTGATATTCACGTTATCCGTAAAGAGCATTTTGCGGTTATGAAAGACGGAGCCGTAGTTGCCAATTCAGGGCATTTTAACGTGGAGCTTGATATTGAGTCTTTGGAAAAAATAAGCAAGAGCAAACGGACTATCCGGGATTTTACCGAAGAGTATGTATTGTCCAATGGCCGGAGAATTTATCTCCTTGCTGAAGGGCGGCTTATTAATTTGGCAGCAGCTGAAGGCCATCCTGCCCAGGTTATGGATATGTCCTTTGCTAATCAGGCTCTTGGCGCCGAGTATATCGTTAAAAACCGGAAGGGAATGAAAAATGATGTTTATAAAGTTCCCGAGGATATTGATTTAAATATCGCCGCGTTAAAATTGAAATCGATGGGAATTAAAATTGATACATTGACGGCCGAACAGAAAAAATATCTTTCAAGCTGGGAAATGGGGACATAATCGTTAAATACTGTAAGGAATATTCCAAAAGCGATTCACTGTGTAGATTTCGGGATTAATTCACAGACGTCCGCCAAAGAAGCAATGGCGTACTACACGTTATGTTCATTAAGTCGGATTTACTCCAGTAGTTAAACATTGCGTAGATTTGTTCCAAATCTACGTGCAACTGCCGGAGTTTGTTAAGGAATACTCCTTGCGTAATCATTCCGAAAATCTCTGCGAGGGCATGGATAGGTGTTTGCTCCGGGAGTTAAACTTAAGGGATATCCCAAAAGCAATGCACCACATAGATTTGTTCCAAATCTACGTGTAGCTTTTGGGATTAATTCACAGACGTCCGCCAAAGAAGCAATGGCGTACTACAACTTACGTTCACTAGTTCTGTAAGTTGTCTGTTCATTAAGGAGGACGAAATGAGGACTGTGTTTACCGCGTTACTGGCCTGTGTAGCCGTATGTTCTATTTCACAAACTTCGTTTTCTGCAAGTGTAATTGAAGCTCAATCCACGATCACCAGCGTTACCGTGTATCCTGATTCGGTTTTGGTTACGAGAAATGCGGATGTTAAACTGGCTCCCGGTGAATACAGTATTATTTTTTCCGATATAATTCCCGATATTGATGATAATTCCTTGAGGGTTTCTTCCGGGAACAACTTATCGTTAAAGCTGTTTGGCGCCCAGGTCAAAAAAGAATTTCTGAAGGATGACCCGGCCGAAAAAATAAAGCAGCTGAAATTAGAGATTCAAAAACTTAACGATGAAATGCGGTCGTTTCAGAATCAGATTAATCTTCTGATGGAAGAGAAAAGTTTTCTTGATTCACTCAGGCTGTTTTCTTCCGGACAGATCCCGAAGGATTTGATAACTAAAGTCCCGACATCCAAAGAATTGGATGATATTCTTGTTTTTCTCGACAGCCGGCTTAAAAGTAATTATGCCGCTGTTATGGAAAATGAAGTAAAAATAAGGGAACTGAGGATAAAAATAGACGCTCTGCAGAAAGAATTGGCGCAGATTTCCGGTTTTTCTGAGAAAATTAAACGGTCTATTGTGGTTGATGTTCAGGCCGTTAAATCCGGGGACGCGATGATTTCAGTGTCGTATCTGGTGAGGGGGAACGCTTCCTGGCAGCCTTTATACGACGCGAGGGCTTTCTTTGATAAAAATGAAGTGGAATTAGTATCTCACGGAATTGTTTCTCAGACGACCGGGGAAGATTGGGAAGATGTGGAGATGGTTCTTTCTACCGCTAAACCAAGCACAGGCGGAACGTTGCCGTATGTTTCTCCCTGGGTTCTCCGTCCGTATCAACCGCGGCCTCTTCAGGTCAGGAAAATGGCCTACAAGGCGGAGGTAATGGACGCTATGCAGAGCCGGGCTTTTGAAGAAGACAAGGGGTTAGCCGGCGCGAATGCCCCTGAAGAAGGCGCTCCCGTGTATGCTACCGCGGAAGACAGAGGAATTGCGGTTGCGTATAAACTCCCGAAAAAAGTTACGGTTAAATCAGACGGTACGGAACATAAGCTTCCTGTATCGATACAGACTCTGAAAGCCGATTTTATGTATTCGACATATCCGAGACTTGTTCCGTCGGCTTTTTTAGGATCCCGTGTTACCAATAGTAATGATTTACAGCTTTTGTCCGGACGGGTAAATGTTTTCCTGGAAGGAGATTTTGTCGGGACTTCTGCAATAAACAATATCGGCCCGGGAGAAGAATTTGATTTGTATCTGGGCGCGGATGATAACGTTAAGATAAAACGTGAATGTGTTGAGAAGAAGGTTGATGAAACCATTATTGCCAACATTCCGTCGCCTGTCAGAAAAACCCAGTTTAAATATAAATTGACCGCGGAAAATTATAAATCCAAAAAAATTAAGATTAAGCTTTTTGAAGCAATGCCTGTGCCTGAAGATGATAGAATTAAAGTAAAAATAAATCAGGTAAGCATGGAGCCAAAGAAAAAGGATTGGGAAGACAGGAAAGGCGTTTGGCTTTGGGAAGTAGAGCTTGAGCCCAAAGCGAAACAGGAGATCATATATTCTTTTACGGTAGAACATCCCCGTGATATGAGGGTGGAAGGGCTAGATTAGGAGTTAGGTCTTAGCTTATAGCTCTTCGCAAATAAAAATTTTTCTAAGAGCTATGACCTATGATCTATGAGCTAAAACATGAGCATAAGACGAATTGGAGTTTTAACGTCAGGGGGCGATGGCCCGGGAATGAATGCTGCGATCAGAGCGGTTGTTCGCTATGCCTGGCATATGAAATTGGAAGTGATGGGTATTTCCCGGGGGTATGCCGGTTTAATTAATGGTGAAATAGCTCTTCTTGACCACCGGGCGGTTTCCAATATTATCAACCGGGGCGGTACTATTTTAAAAACAGCGCGTTCCGAGGAATTTAAAACAGTAAAAGGGCAAAAACGCGCTGTGGAACTTCTCAAAACACATGGGATTGACGGGTTGGTCGTAATTGGCGGCGACGGAACATACCATGGAGGAAAAGTTCTTTCTCAAAAATGGAAGATTCCATGCATTGGGCTTCCGGGCACGATTGATAATGATATAAACGGGACGGATTCGACCATCGGATATGACACTGCCATTAATACCGCGATTGATGCTATAGATAAAATCAGAGATACCGCTACTTCAATGGAGCGTATTTTTGTGGTTGAGGTTATGGGGAGATCAAGCGGTGCTATCGCGCTTCAAGTTGCATTAGGCAGCGGCGCTGAAGACGTAATAATTCCGGAACGGAAATATGATATTGCCGGAATGTGCCATGATATTGTGGAAGGCAATCTGCGGGGTAAGGTAAGCTGGATTATTGTTGTGGCTGAAGGAAAAGCAAAAGCCGGTGATATTGCAAAGCAGATTACAGATTTAACGTCGCTTGAAACGCGTGTCGCGGTTCTGGGCCATGTCCAGCGGGGGGGGAATCCTACTGTCAGGGACAGAAATCTCGGTGCCCGTCTTGGACAGAAAGCGGTTGAATTGCTGCTTGAAGGAAAATCCGGGAAAGCGGTAGGTGTTATTTCGGATAAAATAAATGTTGTCGATTTTGAAGAGGCGATACAGAAAAGAAAAGTTAACACGAATGATTTGTATAATTTAATCAGAGTATTGACGTAATACGGATTGTTTAAAAAACAAACAAGGAAGGAGTCAAGACACTATGGGAAGAAGACCGCTTGATATTGACACGATAGTATCCGATCTGGTTTTGTCAGACGATATGGCCAAGAAGAAGGTTCTTGCTAAAAAGATACTTGATATTGGATATAAACAGGGGGTATATCCTTCAAGCATTCATCAGCTTTATGTCGCGATGGGAAAAGGTGAAGTGAACGGGTTTACCGTTCCGGCGTTTAATTTACGCAGCTTGACGTATGATCTTGCCCGGGCTATGTTCCGAGTTGCCAAAAGGAATAATGCCGGCGCGTTTATTTTTGAAATAGCAAAATCTGAAATGGGGTATACCAATCAGCCTCCGGTTGAATATGCCGGGGTGATAATCGGCGCGGCAATCAAGGAAGGATATACCGGGCCTGTTTTTATTCAGGGAGACCATGTCCAGGTCAATGCGAAAAAATTCAAGGAAAATGCCGATGGAGAATTGAATACGCTTAAGGCATTGATAGAAGACGCGGTAAATGCGGGATTTTACAATATTGATATTGATTCCTCAACCTTGGTTGATTTATCCCTGTCTGATGTGAGAAAACAGCAATATAATAATTTCGATGCCTGCGCCAAATTAACGCAATTTATCCGTAAGATTGAGCCGAACGGAGTCACCGTTTCGGTGGGGGGGGAAATCGGAGAAGTCGGGCATAAAAATTCAACTCCCGAAGAATTGAGGGTTTTTATGCAGGGGTATACTGACCGGCTGCGCAAAGGACTTAATGGTATCAGTAAAATTTCGGTCCAGACAGGAACATCGCATGGCGGAGTTGTTTTGCCGGATGGGTCGATCGCACAGGTCAAACTTGATTTCGATACTTTGAAAACTTTGTCTGAAATCGCGCGCAAGGAATTCGGCCTGGGAGGCGCTGTTCAGCATGGCGCGTCCACTTTGCCCGCGGAAGCCTTTCATAAATTCCCGGAATGCGGAACAGCGGAAGTTCATCTTGCTACCGAATTCCAGAATATGATTTATGACAGCAAGCATTTTCCTCAATTCTATAAAAATAAGATTTACGAATGGCTGAAAATTAACGCGATCTCTGAACGTAAAGAGGGGGAAACGGAGGAACAGTTCTTTTACAAGACCCGCAAAAAAGCGCTTGGGCCTTTTAAGAAAGATATCATGGGTTTCCCTCCGGAAGTCCGAGATGCGATCGCACAGGAAATCGAAGACAGGTTTGAATTCCTTTTTAAACAATTGAACGCTGTGAATAATAAAGAAGTCGTGGATAAATATATTACCCTTAAACGCGTTATTGTCCGTAAGAAAAAAGAAGGTGCGGAAGTCGTTCATGACGGAGAAGGGGCGGATTAAGAATTTTTGTTGTAAGGACGAACGAGTATTTTAACGTGGATCAAGAAAGGAATTATTCATGCGTTCAGACCAGATAAAAAAGGGATTGGAACGGGTGCCTCATCGCGCGTTGTTGCACGCGACGGGACTCAGTAGGCGTGACCTTGATAAGCCGTTTATCGGGATTGCCAGTTCTTTTACCGATTTGATTCCGGGACATGCCGGGATGCGTGATTTGGAACGGTTTATTGAACGCGGAATTTGTTATGGCGGAGGCGTGCCTTTTCTTTTTGGTATCCCGGGAATTTGCGATGGTTTAGCTATGGGGCATTTAGGTATGTGTTATCCTTTAGCTTTGCGGGAGCTGGTCGCGGATTCCATAGAGACCGTGTGCAACGCTCATAGTCTTGACGGGATCGTGTGCCTTACAAATTGCGACAAAATTACTCCGGGGATGCTAATGGGCGTTACCCGTCTTAATATTCCTGCCGTTATTGTTACGGCAGGCCCTATGCTTTCGGGGCGTTTCCGCAACAAAAAACTGGCGTTTGTGCATGATACATTTGAAGCTTTGGCCCGGGCTAAAAAAGGCGATATCTCTGCCGAAGAGTTATCGTGTTTGGAGATGGAAGCCTGTCCGGGATCCGGGTCATGTCAGGGATTATATACGGCTAATACCATGGCCTGTCTTATTGAGACTATGGGGATGTCAATGCCTGGTTGCGGTACCGCGTTGGCGGTTTCCGCAAAAAAACGAAGGATTGCCCAGGAAAGCGGCGAGCGTGTCGTGGAATTGGTGAGAAAAAATGTGACTCCCCGTTCGATCATTACCGCTGCGTCTTTGGAAAATGCGATTACCGTTGACATGGCGCTTGGCGGATCAAGCAATACCGTTTTACATCTTGTTGCTGTCGCTCGTGAAGCAGGCATCGTTCTTGACCTTAAAACATTTGACAAGATCAGCAAAAAGGTTTTTCACATCACAAATATTGAACCGGCCGGGGACCATTATATGGAAGATGTGGAATTTGCCGGCGGTATTCCTGCGGTTTTGAAACGCTTGAAAGAAAAATTGAATAATACGATTACGGTAAGCGGGAGAAAAATATTCGACATCGCTGATTCCGCTGAAATTGTCGATGAATCGGTCATACGTCCTTTTGACCAGGCGTATCATCAGGAGGGCGGCATTGCTGTTTTATACGGAAACCTCGCTCCGGATGGTGCGGTAGTGAAACAATCCGCAGTAAATGCAAAAATGATGCGATTTTCCGGTAAGGCGATTGTGTTTAACCGCGAAGAAGAAGCGATGCAGGCGATTCTTAACGGTACAATTAAGCCGGGGCATGTTGTGGTCATCAGGTATGAGGGGCCTGCGGGCGGACCCGGGATGAGGGAAATGCTTGCGCCTACATCTGCAATTGTGGGTATGGGGCTGGCGGATTCGGTAGCTTTGATTACCGATGGGAGATTTTCCGGAGGAACGAAAGGTCCGTGTATCGGGCATGTTTCACCTGAAGCGGCGGCCGGAGGCCCTATAGCAATTTTAAGAAATAATGATATAATAACCATTGATATTCCTGCACGGAAAATAACAGTTGATTTAAACGGAGCGGAAATCAAAAAACGTTTAAAAACCTGGAAACCCGAGCCCCCGAAAATAAAAACAGGGTATTTGTCGAGGTATTCCAGAATGGTTCAATCAGCTGATAAAGGAGCGGTCCTTTTATAAGTCGCATGATGATGCGGATGTCGCGTGAAGTTTTTTATGACGGCATTCACAACTTTAAGTAATGGCGGTGCTATTATGACTGGTGCACAAATTCTTATTGAGTCTTTGAAACGCGAAGGCGTGAACGTGATATTCGGGTATCCTGGCGGGCAGGTGCTTCCGATCTTTGACGCTTTGTATGATTCAGATATTAAATTTATTTTGCCTCGGCATGAACAAGCCGCGGCTCATGCCGCTGACGGTTATGCCAGGGCTACAGGAAAGCCGGGAGTGTGCCTGGCAACATCGGGGCCGGGAGCTACCAATTTAACTACCGGTATTGCGACTGCGTATATGGATTCGATCCCGATGATAGCGATTACCGGGCAGGTTAAATCGTTTCTTATCGGGAATGATGCTTTTCAGGAAGCCGATGTTACCGGTATTACCAGGCCGATAACTAAACATAATTATCTTGTGAAAGATGTTAAAGATCTTGCGCGGACTATCCGTGAGGCGTTTCATATATGTTCGACGGGAAGGCCGGGGCCGGTTCTTATAGATATTCCCAGTGATATTCAGGTTCAATCTACTGAATTTGTCTGGCCTGAAGAGGTTGCGATCCGTAGTTATAAACCGACTTACTTCGGGCATCCGGGGCAGATTAAAAAGGCCGCGAAATTAATTGCCGCTTCTCGAAAGCCTATTATTTATGCAGGCGGGGGCGTTATTACTTCTTCCGCGGAACGGGAATTAAAAATGCTCGCGGAAAAGTTAAACATTCCCCTTACATGGACTTTAATGGGCATTGGCTGTTTTCCCGCTACTCATGCATTGTCTCTTGGGATGCTTGGGATGCATGGGACTGCGTATGCCAATCATGCCATTATGGAATCAGACCTGATTATCGCGGTCGGAGCCCGTTTTGACGACCGTGTGACCGGGAAACTTGATACATTTGCTCCGGGAGCGAAGATAATTCATATAGACATTGATCCTTCGTCAATCAGCAAAAATGTAAAGGTTGATGTTCCTATAGTCGGTGATGCGAAGAATATCCTCGGACAATTGCTTGAAGAAATAAAAGGCGTTTTAGATACAACCGAGTGGCTTAAGACAATCGCGGGATGGAAGAAAAAGTATCCTTTGGCGTATAAAGAAAGCGGGACAAGGATTAAACCTCAGTATGTTATTGAACAGCTTGACGCTATAACCAAGGGGAAAGCTCTTATTACTACTGAAGTCGGACAGAACCAGATGTGGGCGGCGCAATGGTATAAATATACTCAGCCCAGGACTTTTATCTCAAGCGGGGGGCTGGGCACGATGGGGTTTGGTTTTCCCGCGGCTATGGGCGTGAAGGTGGCGTTCCCTGATAAAATAGTTTTTGACGTTGCCGGGGATGGTTCAATTCAGATGAATATTCAGGAACTGGCAACATGCGTGTGCAATAAGATTCATGTTAAAGTCGCAATATTGAATAACGGGTATCTGGGAATGGTCCGTCAATGGCAGGAATTATTTTATAAAAGACGGTATTCCCATGTTTGTCTTACCGGCCCTGATTTTGTGAAATTGGCAGAAAGTTATGGCGCGGCAGGTATCCGGGTTACTAAAAAAGAAGATGTGGCTTCAGCGATTGAAAAAGCGATAGCCATTGATAATGTTGTGTTTATTGATTTTCGTGTTGAGTCCGAAGAAAATGTTTTTCCTATGGTTCCCGCCGGAGAGGCGATCAACAAATTTATCGGCGGGCTTGCGTAGCGGTTCCGGTGCAGACAAAAAGGAATAAAGCATGAAACATACAATTTCTGTTTTGGTTGAAAACAAGTTCGGTGTTTTAGCGAGAATTGCAGGGCTTTTCAGCGCCCGGGGGTATAACATATCTTCGTTGGCCGTCAGTGAAACTCTCGATCCATCAATTTCATACCTGACTATGGTTGTTGACGCTAAGGATGAAGGGATTCTCGAGCAGATAAAAAAACAGCTCAATAAATTGATTGATGTTATTACGGTGACGGATTTTACCAAAAAAGGATACATTGACAGGGAGCTTGTTTTATTGAAAATTCAATGCCCCGCAAAAGACAAAGGAAAACTGGAATCTGCCGTTAAAAAATTCACCGCGAGGATTATACAAAGCAAAAAAAATGTGTCCGTGGTTGAGGTTATGGGCAGCCAGGATGATATTTTGCGGTCTCTTGAAGCATTGAGCCGTTTCGGAATAAAAGAACTTATTAGAACAGGAAAGATTGCTATTGCGTC
>Ga0302251_1001360_pt1 | contig 15244 bp, 12 predicted proteins | sample AAG_RA_Gln_MG_FD_193534 | JGI IMG/M metagenome (GOLD analysis project Ga0302251, IMG submission 193534) | Enriched activated sludge microbial communities from anaerobic digester in WTTP, New Holstein, Wisconsin, United States - AAG_RA_Gln | ecosystem: Engineered > Bioreactor > Anaerobic >...
CACGCCCTTCTTCTTCAACTCCTCCTGCCCCAGCTTCTGCACCGTGATCTCCATATCAACGCCTCCTTAGAAATCCTGAAGAAACATTACTGAATTGCCGGAATTAAGTATTGTGTCCCCGGAATTAGAAATTCAGACTTTGCGCAAATTTCTTTACCCTGCCGCGGATACCTTTTATATCTTTAACCTCTCCTGACTCCCGCGCGTTAGACACCAGGAGAGAACGAAAACGCATCCCGCTGTAATCCGCGATCAGATTAAAAGATCCTTCGACTATCTTAAGCCCGATATCTTCATAGGCGCTTAAAATTAATCCCATCGTCTTCCCCCTCATCGGAGAAGTAAAAGTATCGGCCTTATTGTCCCACTTATAAAGCGAGAACATCCGGTCAATGACAAGCTTAAGCTGGGCGCTCGGACCGTAGAAATAAAGCGGGGTAGCAAAAACAACCACATCCGCCTTCTGCATCTCTTTCAGTACCACTTTGACGTCATCATTTATCACGCATTCATACTTCGCGCTTTTCTGGCAGGCCCGGCAGGAAGTGCACCCGTTTACCCTGGACTTCAAAGACGCGGCGCGCACCACCTTGACCCTCGCGCCCCTCTCCCGCGCCTCCTCGCTGAACCAGCCGATAAGCTTGGCGGTGTTGCCGTCTTTTTTGGGACTACCGTTTAAAATGAGGATTTTGAACAAAGATTACACCTTATTCTTTATTATTAACCGAACGCCGTGCAGAATAACACTTTTTTGCTTCTCACTGAAACACAAACAATTTCTAAAAAACCATTTATTTGTTATTATCTAATAATTCTTGTACGATTCTGGACAATTTCTGCGTTAAAATACGCAAAAGCTCTGGCATCAAGCGCTATGGGATGTAATCTTTGCAATAACCTAGGAAGCTCATTATTATTTACATCATTATTTTGTTGATTCGAAATAGGTCTCCCTGGCCTAAGAATAAAAGGATGGATGGCGAAACTTCTCAATTCTTCTAAATTGGATATCCGCTCCAAAGAAACCCTCCCGTTTATTCTATAAGTAGGTTGTAATGCCATTACAATTCCTTGAGAGAACTGATCTCCAAGAACAAATCTTAAAAATACTCTTAAATCTAAAATTGTCGCCTTATGGTTTTCTTGTAAAGAATCTGGAATAGCATAAAGACGCCTTATTCTCCGATTAGGCCTTATATCTTCCATCAGATACACACGTAATTGATTAAACACTCGCCCTATTCTTCCTGGCCTGTATATTCTTTGCCCTCCGCAACCCGTGAGTGCCCGAACAATAGTGCTCTTACCCGCACGACTTTTCCCTATAATAACAATTAATTTCTTCTTTCTCATTCTCACTCTCTTCTTTAAACAATTATTATAATTGTCATAACTTTATTCATTAAAATAATCAGAATCGATCTTTTTAATTTCAAATGTTGACGAAGAAAAAACGCCAACATTATTCTCAATCATAAGTTGCGCAAGCATCTCGCCATCAATAAGCACGATTTTACTATCAATATTCTTCACAAAATCTAAAGCTTCTTTTGAAAAATTTGAAGTCGTAATAAAAACACCCTTTTTAGCGTGTTTCCCGATTAAAGCACCAGCGAACTTCTGAATCTCAGGACGCCCCACTTGACTTTCCCATCTTTTAGCCTGAAGATAAATACAATCTAACCCTAAACGATCTTCTTTAATAATCCCATCTATTCCTTCATCTCCGCCTCTACAAAGAGCCTTACCGGCATCATCACGCGACCCACCATACCCCATCTTTAGAAGCAATTCCACTACAAGTTTCTCAAAAAAAGCCCAAGAACAACGTTTAATTTGACTCAATAAATCCTGCGCTAATTCACTCTGAATTTTCTTATACCCAACTTCAAACAAATCATCTGGCGTACTTTGCATCGTCTCTTTAACAACTGGAGAATCAGTCTTAGCATCTTCTTTCTTTAGCCAAGATCTAAACTTGGGAATCTCTAAAAGAAATTTAATGTTAATTTCTTTAGTGGTTTTCAGAATACCTATCCCTTCATCACTAATCGACCAATATCCCCACCGAGGAGAATCAATAAGTCCGGCCTTATTCAAATAATTCCTTGCCCATGCAACGCGATTGCCAAAAACAGGATTCCTTCCGCTCGGTTGCATCTTTGCCAACTCTTCTTCAGTTAGCTTAAACTGCTTTGCCAAGATATCAATAACCTCGCTTTTATGGTGCTCTTTTTTATCCGATAAAACTTTTAATAACGGCAACATAATAGTTTCAAAATCAGGAATAGCCATCACTAATCTCCTTTTTTATCCAATTCTTCCACTACTTCCTTAAACTCCTCCAACGCAGACTCCAAGTCTTTCACGATATCTTCGGCAATTTCATCGGGATCTGGCAAATTTTCCAAATCCTCCAATGATTCGTCTTTGAGCCAGAAGATGTCCAGGCTGACTTTATCGCGTTTGATGATTTCTTCGTAGCCGTAAGCTTTGAAACGCTCGGTTTCTTTGCGCTTGGCCCGGTTATTAGGGTTGTAGCACTTGATAAAGTCTTCTAAATCTTCAAACTTCAGGGTATTTTCTTTCAAGGTAAAATGCTTGTTGGTGCGTAGATCATAGAACCAGACCTTGGACGTCCAGGGCTTTTCTTGCGCTGGCTTCTTATCAAAGAAAATCACGTTCGCCTTCACCCCTTGAGCGTAGAAAATCCCAGTAGGCAACCGCAAAATAGTATGCAGATCAAAATCATGCAGAAGCTTCTTTCTTAGCGTTTCCCCTGCTCCACCTTCAAACAACACATTATCCGGAACCACCACCGCAACCCGGCCGTGAACTTTAAGGATCGAGGCAATATGCTGGACAAAATTCAGCTGTTTGTTGGAGGTCGTGGTCCAGAAATCATCTCGCTCATAGGAATCCTTTTCCTTCACGGCCTTGCCGTCTTCACCAATTACCGTAGTCGAGCTCTTTTTGCCGAACGGCGGATTGGTCAAAACCAGATCAAAATGCTCGCTGCCCTTAGCGGCTAAGGCATCCGCCACTTCCACCGGACAACGTTTGGAGCCGATGCCGTGCAGATACATATTCATCGCGCACAACCGGGCCACGGATTCTACAATATCCACACCATACAATGCCTCATTCACCATAAATTCCTTGCCGCCCTTGGAGAGCGTAGGATTGTTGTGAATCACATAATCAAAAGCATTCAGCAAAAACCCGCCGGTTCCGCAGGCAGGATCACAAATCTTCATGCCCGGCTGGGGCTTCATCACTTCCACCATGGCCTTGATCAACGCGCGCGGAGTAAAATACTGCCCAGCGCCGCCTTTGGTATCCTGGGCGTTCTTCTCCAACAACCCTTCGTAAATCGTGCCTTTAATATCAATATCCAGCCCCAGCCACTTCTCGGCATCAATCATATTAATCAGCCGCTTCAGCTTCGCCGGATCCTGAATCTTATTCTGGGACTTGCTGAAAATCCTACCGATAATCCCGCGCTGCTTGCTTAATTCCCGCAGCACCGTAATATAATGGCCTTCCAGTGGTTCGCCATCCAGCTTCTTAAGCGACTTCCAGCTATACTTTACCGGGATCTCGCTGTCATGAAACAACTCATCCCGCTCATTAGACATCTTCAGAAACAGCAAATACGTCAACTGCTCCACGTAATCGCCGTAGCTTACGCCGTCATCCCGCAGCACATCGCAATAATTCCAGACTTTTTGCACTATCTCATTTTCGCTCATAGATATACCTTATTTATTAGATGATTTCTTTTGTCTTCGTTTAATATATTACGAATATCTTTAAAAAAGTTTAGGATTATCGTCGTCCGATTTAAGAGGTATTATTTGCGAGAAAACAATCCTCGGTTTTTTAGCATCAGGCAATCCTGATTCAGAAACTCTGTTAATAACCCCTACTATCCTGCACTTACTGAATAATGTATTCTTAAAAGCAACGATACTCCCTTTTTCAGGATTGCAACTTAGAATATGGCCATTATATTCAAATCCAATCGAGTTTGTTTTCTCATTCCCTCGAGTTATCCATCCAATAAGTTCAACGTTTTTCCCATGAGCAAGCTCTGGGAAAAGCATATCTGTTAAATCCTCCTCTTCATCAGTGAAGAAATATTTTTCTGACATAGTAATATTCACTTCTTTCCGAGCACCATTTTCGATAACTCCAATCTTCATCTCTCTATCAGTTTGAATCAGATGAGCCATTTTTGATAGAAATTTCGGTGGAATTATCATATACTTTTGCAATACCTCAGTGGGCACTTTAATATATTTACCTTGGCTATCTGGCAATAATACCGTCTTATTATTATCATCCCAACGGATATTCCTAAGAGTCTTTACTGAAACTCCTTTCAAGTGAATACCTAATTTAATAACCCATTGCAACATCTTTAAAGCATCGCGGAAAACATCTAAAAGGCCTTTATCTTTAAAATCCTTTTCGGCTAATTTTGAAGCTGCACTAGTCAAATAAGCAGTAGCTGTAATACCCATTGCCGCAGTAATCCATTGCCCAATTGTTGTGGGAACTAATGCCTCCCAAGAGCCTGCTTGGATTCTTACTGGGATTTCAAATTGTTTTCCTCTTAAATCAGGTAAGTCATTTTCGACAAAATAGCGTAGCGTTTGATCAAATCCAATCAATGCTTCGGCAGCTTTCTTGGCATCGAGGCAACCGCTCTCGACTGATTTCCCAGAATATTTTAAGTATCCAATGTATAAATCATCTTGCATTAGATACCTCCTTTAATCTAATTTCTCCAAATTTAAATAACAATATTAGCTCTAAGAGGATGTTTATCTCTTACTTAGTTCTATATAACACCAACCTTCTTTAATTTTTCTCGTAGAAAGGTCGCAACTTCTTCAGGGGTATTTCTAATATATTTCAACGCATTCTTACGTGCGGTTTCAGGCAGACCATTTAGATAATTAATCGCTACATTAAGATTAAACTTTTTCTTTGTCTCTTCTTCAAAATTACTTGGCAAAGCCGTCCATACTGCCCCATCGAATTCTTTCCCTTTACACCACTCTCTAACTATATTACAAGTTTTCTCCGAATTATCTTTTTTATATTTTGGGTTATTAAATAAATCTACATAGCCAATATTATCCTTGTCAGTTCCTTCACGTAAAGCTAAATCACTTATAGCATCATTAATATCAACACGTGGACTTAAAACGTATCTTGTTGGAACATTCTTTCCCTTATTAAAATCAATTACTAATGTCAATCTGCAATCCTTAGAGATACGCGAAAATTCAATAGGAAGCTCCGGGCCCCCAGTTTGCCAGAATCCTTCCTTTGGCAAATTTCGGGGATCCCAGATTAATGAACCCCAACCTAAAATAACTATTCTCATTGTTTTAATCCCCTTCCGTCTCAGTCGATTTCTTTATCTTCAGCATGTCTAGAAACTCTCTGGATCCCAACCTACAAAACCAGAAGACACTTCTATGGTTCTTTCGTCCTATGACGCCCCAACCTAAACCATAGTGTAGTTTTACATACTACTCTTACTTCGGATACTCCTCTTCTCGCACTGCCGTGACTTTAGGCGTTAAGAAATACCCTAATTCTTGCTGCATCTTTTCGCAATCTAGCCTATCCTCCTCCAACCAATTTGGTTTATATAAATAAACTGCGTCTAAAGAAAAACCTGGTTTCCCTTCATATGCTTCTGTTGCGATGCCAATTACCGTATTACAATTAGGGGTAACTCCGCGAGCTACAAAACAACGATTACCTAAATCCGCTTTTCGATATTGCCTATCCTCTCCTCTGTTATAAATAGAAAAAACATATACTACTCCAGATGGAGACTGTAATTTCCTAGATTTTACTTTCTGGGATTTATCGTTAGTTACCAAATCAAGAAAATGCTTTGCTAAAAATCGCCGATTAAACCTACTCTCACGCGCCATACCTCTGAGAGTTTCTTCTATTTCGCTTAGAGAACAATCTGTCTCTAGATGACTATCATAAAAATCTTCGCAGAATTTTTCAATTAAATTATCCCAACCATAACTTATTTCATCAGCTTTTTTCTTATTTATATATTCAGGCATTGTTAAAAGTTTACCCCAAGAACCTTTCTCAACTACAAACACATTCGTATTATCACTACCACGCGAAAAAGATCTACCGTTGTATAAATACACAGCCAATAGGTCTTCTTCTCCACCTGAAATAATTGATCTTTTAGCCCAAAAATCTTCTTTAGCTTTTAAATAATCAACAAAATCTACAATGGTATCTAATTCCTGCATTACGACACCCAAAGAAATTTCATCAAAAATATGTACAAAACCCTTTCCAAAATCAGAAGAATAGATAGGGAGTCGCCTCTTGCTTCCTATAGCTACCGCTATCCGAAAAATTCTTCTATCGGTCGCTGATGGTAAAGGTAACCATCCCTCACCTTCCTTGGTTAATATACGATTTAACCTCCCTATCAACCGTTCTGCTCCATATATTTGTTTTACCGACGCATTAATCGCCTCCCGATACCAACGTTTTGTCGCAACGCCAGAATCGTCTTCACCATAAAATTCAATCTCCTTTACTGAAAAAATAATAATATCTCCACCGCAAATAACTAAGAAATCACATAGTTCTTTTCCTTTTTCTTTGCCTTGAGGATTAGCAAGCCCCCACATTGACAAAAAAGACTTCTTTGATAGATTTTGAACAAATTCTTCCGCCTTGTTCATCATTTATTATCTTAGAAATACTAATATTAGTAATTGGGGACATAAGGCATCGAACCTTAATCCTGGCCCTACTTGGCAAATATGTATCGTTAACATGGACTGCCCCCGATAAAATTATAGTCGGGCCAAGATGTCCCTGTCTATTAACGTTTGATAAATCATTTCTCCTCCTATGGTTTTAATTACTGATTCTATACAGAATCCCACGAAAGAGAGCAGACTATCAACAAATACATATCTACCACAATATCAAAACTTTTTACCTTTCTCCTTCTTTATTTTTTCTAATAAAACTTCTTTGGATCCGGCTCAACCAGCTTACCTTTAAAAGCTTTCTTTAAGATGCTTTGCTTTAACTGCTCGATTTTTTCCAATCCCTGTTCAACAGCATCCTCAAGTACTTTTGCTCGTTCAAAGCGAGATTCAATAGCTTGGACTATTTTAACTTGTTCCTTACTCTCTGGGGTTTTGATATTAAAGGACGAAATTTGTTCAAATTTGACACGCGGCCTATCTCCGTTGTTTAAAGAAGTAGCAAAATCGACAAAATCCTTAGTCCGAAGTCTCCAAGCGATATAATCCGCAGAAACCCCAGTTTCAGGAATCATCACAATAAATTCGGTTGACGCAACTCCGGGTGATTTTGCAGCTACTACTTTATTAAGATACGGCCGCAATCGGCCATATAAAATGTCTCCCGCTCTAAAAAAGGCAGCCAACGCTTTCATTTCTTTCGCAAAAAGACATTTGGAAACCATGCCCGTAAACCCTTCTACATCTGCCATCCCGATATATTGCATATTCGGGACATCTTGCGGATCCTTCCGCTCATTCCTTATCGAAACTAATTTTCCCAAATTAATCTCAGAATAATGTAATCTTGGAAATACTTTTCCTTCAAACGCCGCCTTAAGCACTGCCTGGCGATAGCGTTTGATTTCCTGGCGCACGCGCAGCAGCGAATCCTTGGCGTTATCCAACCGCGAAAACAAACTCTCAATCTTGGCGACAATGCGTTTTTGTTCGGGAAGTGGACAGATCGGAATTTCAAAATTTGAAAATGCAGCTTTTGACAATTCAAGAAAAGTTGTGCCACTTCCACGTTTATTTAATTCTTTTGTCTGTGATTTCAAATAGTAATAAACATATTTGTTATAAATGGAATCTGCTGGTTTTAGGGATTTACATCCCTGATTGGTAGCAAAATCAACATCAACAATTGCAACGTATCCAATTGGAGCACGACTTGAAAGAACTACTGAACCAGCAGGGATCAATTGCGCAGACGATTTTTGCAGACCTGATTTGGTAAGTTTTCTTGCGGAATCTGTAATACAAACAGAGTTTACCTCACTAAGATCTTTAGGCGTGACCCAAACAATATCGCCATCCCAATATTTAGCGACATTTGTCTTGGGCGTACCTCCAGAATATACACTCCCAATATTATCTATAGTAACCTTATACACGCTGCTCCTTTGCCACCAAGGAAGCTTTCTTCTTTTCTCGCCTTTCCTGCTCTCCCTTACGTTCAAGTTCTTGATCATAATCTTTAAATCCGTGCCTCACGGTAATGTTTTGTCTACGTACTTTCTGACGAAATAGTTTGATACGCCGATCAGTCCATATAGGATGGATATAATAATCTTTATTTGTTTGTTTTCTGCGCGGATTATAATAATCAAACGTCTGATTTAAAGGTCTATAACGACAATCAGCTATTTGAACTCCCCATCTATTGCATTGTCGCATTTTCTTTAGCATCTCATAATAATTTTCTTCAAAATTGTAAATCATAAATATATAGATATCTTTTCTTGGATATCCAGCCTCTACAAGCATATTAATCTGTTCTTTTATCATTTTTCTCTGGTCATACCCATGATCCCAAGCAATCCTAGGGTTAAGAAAGCGCGCGTCCTTAAGTGATTTAGCAATGTCTGGCGTCAACAATCTTCCATCAATTCCACACTGACTTTCAGAATAAACAACTCTACCGTTATGTTTAGCGTTCTTCAATTCTTCCAAAATATCTTTAATGTTCGGATTAGCAAGAAGGTTATTGTCATAAAAAATAATTCTATTGCTACATATCTCGTCTTTTATGCTGTTTTTTGATATAAATTCTGGTTCTATCCTCCAAGTCCCACAAAATTTACATCTTCTTAGACAACCCCTGCTACTATGAATAATTTGATAATCAACATCTACCAGTTCATAAGCGGGTTTGAACTTCTCAACCTTTTCGTCTACTCCGATAAAAACTTCGTTGCATCCAGACTTCTTACAATGATCAGGCATTAATGAGGCGTAAATTCCGCCAACGACTATTTTTGCATTCGGGTATAATTCCTTATAAAACTTCACGCTTTCCCAAACATAATTAGACCAATACGTAAAGAGCGATGTTATCTTAACTTCATCAGGGCAGAAGTCAGATAGCGGCTGATTGCCTCTAACAAGCCGGACCTCATCTCCATTGGCCTTATGATAACTTGCGAGCTTCAGCAATCCTATAGGTAAGAAGTCACGATGGTTCTTACTTTTTGGGGGAATTGGGAAATTTGGTTCTACAAGAATTATTCTCACGATAACTTCGAGTTTGTAAAAATTAATTTAAAAATATTTTCATGGATGGTTATCACTTCACTAATACTTAAATTGATATCAGTCGGATGAGCACAATCGCATCTTGTATTGTAGGCAGTTTTTAGCTTATTTAGTTCCGTCTTGGATATTATCTTCTTATATAGAAGATAATATAGCAATTGCCAGTCTTTACCATCACGCAAATCATCTCCCGAAGCAATATTGCATTTATAGTTATTAATAAATCTATATGGTTCGCTTCTTAGACGCCCCATAACACTGGAAACTGAGTTAAAATCAGAAATATTATTCGAAATATAGTCGATTATTTTGCTTATACCCGCAGCCCAAATCATAGTCACTGCCGCTTTAACACAATTGTGCTCCAGACAATATAAACCTTCTGCAATATACTCGTTTTCCTCCCCTGTTAACTTCTTACCAATGCCTTCATATCTTTTCCTTATATTTTCTAAAGTACTCTCTTGTTTAGGCGTTAACTTGATCGCTTTAAAATTATTACCTAATACCTTAACAGACTTCTGTTTTTTTTCTTTCTTCTTCTTTGACGAAACTGGCTTTCTTTTCTTTCCTTTAGGATTTAGTTTTTCCCAAGAAGCATAAACATCTTTAAGAGCTTTATTCTTTTCACTTAGGAAACCATCTAATAGCGTCTCTATTTCCTTTTTATTAGTATCGTCGGCAAATACATCTCTAAAAATATCCATTAAATATCGCGTACCTACTATAAAACCATCTTCAACTTTCTCAATCAATACCTTCCTTAAATTATCTTCTCCATATTTAACAAATAAAGCTGGATATTTTCTTTTCAAAGGGCTAATAAAACTAGCTTCATTCTGAATTAAATGACTCATATCAATCTGGTCAGAAAGTACTTTTTCGATCACCGTATTATCGTATTTTATGAGTTTCTGAAGATCTGCAATCTGAGTATCAGTATGTGCAGTTATACTCTTTAATCGCTTAGTAATTTCTTTTTCAGTTAGAGTTGAATATTTTTGTTTTAAATCTGAGATAATTGTCTTAATAGATTTTGTTTCAGCGGCCTTTCCCCAGTTTTTTCTTAAAATATGTACCTGATAAGCTAAAATTCTTCCATCGGCATCATCTTTAGCAATTAGTACCGGAACAGTGCTCTTTTCTGATACCGAAACTTTAATAGCAGCTCTTAACCTTCTTTCACCATCGATAAGCATAAACTTTCCATTTTCTTCAGGATGTTTTTTAACTATCAAAGGTTCTAGTACACCATAAACCTTGATTGAAGCTACCAATTTATGAAATTCAGGGTCGGTTATTATTTGATGTTCCTTTTCGCCTCTAGGGTTATTCGCGTCAAAAGAAATAAGGTTTGGAGAAATATAAGTTAGTTTTTTCTGTAACGATTTCATGCATACCTCCTCAAAATATAATAAACAATTTTCAACTAATCTATTCTACCCCACCAACTCCGTATTTAACTCTTCTATCACCCCATCCAACTCATCCCCAAAAACTTCTTGGGCCTTGATTATCCCTCCGCTTCCGCTAAAGGGCGGCAGAAGGAAGTCTTTTTTGTCTACGCTGCCGGAGCCGGCGATGTGGCTGGCGATCATGGTCAACCACTGGATTTGTCTGCCGGTGAACGTTTTACCTAAGAGCTGTTGGTTCTTTAACCATTCCTGAAAACGATGTTCGACGTGTTCTTTAAAGGGCTCCAGGACTTCTTCTTTGTGGGTAGCAAAGCGCACCAAAGAGATGATGTCGGTTAATTGGGTTTGCACCGAGAATCCGCGCACTTTGGATTCTTCCAACTGCTGGTAAGCTTGCCAGAGTGCATCGGTGGTAAAGCCGTAAGGCGGCATTTCAATCTTTTTGGCTAATTCGTGGATCTCTTCATAGGTAATATGGCGTTTTTTGTAAGGCAGGTTGTAGATGATCTGCAAGGCGGTGATCTTATCTTTGTTTTCTTCAACGAACTGCTCGAACTTCTTGACCAGGGATGAGGCTTTTTCTTTTGCCTGCTGGTCAAAGCCGGATTGGGTAACTTTATCCCCGGTGGTGGTATCGATAGTCTGCTCGGCTTTGGTTTGCAAAGCGGTGAGAAGTTCGCGAAAATCCGGGTTATCGAACGGAGCGCAGGCTTTGTCCCGGTCATAGGCAATATCCGGGTCAATTACCTGCATAAGATCATTAACAATATCGGTTAAGGTCTTGCCTCCGGATGCTTCTTTGATCCGCTGGATATCCCTTTCTTCTAATTCCAGGTTCAGCCGCGATAGACGCGAAGCCAGGCTGGAAAGGGTATCATTATCGCGGATGCCGACGGCCACATTGTTAATAAGCTTGGGGGTGGGAATGCTTTTCCGGCGGTCAAGGGTGGTGGTCTGGCTCTTCTCGCTTTCGCAGACGCCGACGGCATCCACGATCACAAAATGAGTCTTGGCTTTGGCGTCAGAGGTTACGGCATGCAGATCATCCGAATCAATCACCCGGGTGCCGCGGCCTTTCATTTGTTCGAAATAAACCGCGGATTTGACGTCACGCATGAATAAAATACATTCCAGCGGCTTAATATCCGTGCCGGTGGAGATCATATCCACGGTAACGGCAATCCGGGGATTAAAACTGTTGCGGAAAGCGGCGATCAGGTCGTCGGTATTTTCCTGGGTGCGGTAGGTGATCTTCTTGCAGAAATCATTGCCTTTGCCGAACTCCTCGCGAACAATCCCGGTGATGTCCTCGGCGTGGCTGTCGTCTTTGGCAAAGATCAGGGTTTTGGGAACTTCACTGCGGCCGGGAAAGATTTCCGTAAACAGCTTATTCTTAAACTCACGGATAACCGTGCGAATTTGATCTTTAACCACGATGCTGCGGTCAAGCTGATCCGGAGTATAATCCAGGTCTTCATCCAGTTTTTCCCAGCGGACTTTGCGTGTTTGTTTATCGCGCTTATCCACGTAGAAACCGGAGGGGATTTTTCCGCCGTGCTCGGTGGTCTCGGTGCGGATACGGTAAACGTCGAACCCGACATTAACTTTATCCGCAATTGCCCGGTTGTGGTCGTATTCCATGACCAGGTTCTTATTGAAGAAACCGATGGTTTGGTTGGACGGCGTGGCGGTAAGGCCAATGATAAAGGAATCAAAATATTCCAGCACCTGGCGCCAGAGATTATAGATGGAGCGGTGGCATTCGTCCACAATGATAAAATCAAAGGTTTCAATGGGGATTTTGCCCCGGAATTTGACGGCTTGCGGGTCAATATCCGGCGCGCTGGATTCATAAAGCGAATGTTCTTCCAGGCTTGCGTCCAATTCCTGATCGCCTTTGAGCATGGAGAAAAGCCGCTGGATAGTGGTAATGCAGACTTTGGCGTCCTGGTCAAAGACGTTGGTAGTCATGTGCTGGACGATATACAGGTCGGTAAACGCGCGGTTGTCGTCAAACGGAATATAGTTCTGGAATTCCTTTCTTACCTGCCGGCCCAGAGAGCAGCGGTCAACCAGGAAAAGGACGCGGCGGGCCTGGGCGAATTTGATCAGGCGGTAAATCTCGCTGATGGCGGTGTAGGTTTTACCGCTGCCGGTAGCCATTTGCAGGAGCGCGCGCGGGAGGCTGTCATACAAAGAAGTTTCCAGGTTATTGACCGCCTCGATCTGACACTGGCGCAGATTATAGGGATCTAAAGACGGCAATTCCCGTAAGCGCTGACGCAGGGTTTTCGGCTCCTGGACCCACTCGGCCAAGCTTTCCGGAGAATGAAAAGCGAAAATCCTGCGGGAACGGGCTTCGGGGTCGCGCTGGTTGCGAAAGAATGTTTCAATACCGGTGGATTCATAAGCAAAAGGCAGGATGTCGTCAACATGCGGCAGGTTCTCCGGGATAGAGGCGTTATAGCGGGCGGTTTGTTCAGCCACGCCGGAGAGCGTGGTGCCTTCGGCTTTGGCTTCCACGGTGCCCACGGCTTTGCGATCCACGAAAAGCAAATAATCGGCCGGGCCGGATTTAGTGGGGAATTCCCGGACAGCAACTCCCCGACCGGCGGAAAGATTAATCTTACGCACATCCTGAATAATCCATCCGGCTTCTTTTAACAACCCGTCAATCATTTGCCGCGCTTCGGCTTCGCTCATAAATTCCTTAATATAGTCTAATTCTTCCGAAATAAGACATAATTATGTCTTAACTGGTTATACTGCAACCTTTTACCTCTTAGCATCTTGTGTCTCACTATTAGCTAATTATGAGACACAAGATTACTTACGTATAATACATGAGACACAAGATTACTTAATAATATCCATTAATTTCTTAAACTCAAAAATTTCGGCTCTGCGTCCCTTTCCCTTTCGTAATGTAACGATTATCCCTTCTTTCCTGAGCAATGTAATTAATCTCATGGCACTTGCTTTAGGAATCCCAGAAAGCTTAATAAAATCTGGCGAGGTAAAAATAGGTTTCTTAAATAGCGCATCTAGTGTCTTAATACAATATTGAGAATGAGTAACTTCCGTTATTCTTGCTTTTTTACTATCGTAGAGATCCAAAATGCCTTTGGCTTTTGCACTATTTACTTTAGCTTGTTCAACCAAAGCTTTTAAGAAGAACTCCACCCATTCATTCCACTTATTCTCTGCGGTGATTGTTTTTAGACGAACGTAATATTCCTCTCTACGAACTTCCAAATATTCGCTAATATAAAACATTGGCAAGTGCAATATCTTCTTTTCAAAAAGAAACAACGGAAGCAAAATACGACCTACTCTTCCATTGCCATCCATAAAAGGATGAATAATCTCAAACTGCGCGTGAATTAATGCTAACTGAACAAGAAGATCTTTCTCATCAAAATGAATATATTTCTCAAAATTATCAAGAAATTCCGGCAATAATTTCGGCTCCGGAGGTATATATGTTGCTTCTTCAATCGGAACACCAGATTTTCCGATATAGTTTTGACTAACACGAAAATCTCCCCTTCTTTTATCTCGGCCTCTAACACTATCAAGTAAAATCGCATGAATTGCCTTAATCAAATTAAGCGTTAAGGGCTTTTGATCTAGCCATTGTACTGCGAATTGCATAGCTTCTCTATAATTGATTATCTCTCGAATATCATGATATTTTTCATTTTCCGGGTCAGGGGCAGCCTCAAATTCCAAAACTTCCTGTAAGCTTGCTTGAGTCCCTTCTATCTTAGAAGAAATAACAGCTTCTTTTGTTGTTAGTGGCGAGAGAAGTACAACAGGATTTATAATTCCCTGAAGTATACCGTCATAACGAGCCAATTCGGCATTGGCTTGCCCAATTAATTTAATAAAACGGACCCAATCTAGTTCACTAAGAGGTAAAAATTGTGGAACGTATGGTTTCATATGGTTATCCTAAGTTTTATAATTCCTATCATAAAAAATAAAACCCCCGCCCTGTTCAAGCGGAGGTTTGGGGTCTTCTTCCGGCTGTATGGTGCTGCGTTCCAAGCGGGGATGTGATGGTTCCCGCTTTTAAGGGGAGATTATTCAGCCGGGTCATGGTTTCTTCACCGCACAGGCGCTATTTTATATGTTTTTAGTATGTCTAACCGGGGCAAGAAGTTGTATTATTGTAGCACTAAAACGGGGGTTTTGGTATCAAAATAGCAGACAAGATTGCTTCCCGCCTGCGGCGGCTCGCAATGACGAATAAATGGGTTCTGGGTATTGGGTTATAGGTTCAGGGAAAGACAAAAAGCAACGGCTGCCGGGTTTCGCCGGCAGCCGCTGTCTGTCGTTCTTTTTTTCGATGAGAGATAGACGTTATTTAGAAATCCACCTGAGCTCTTAAGCCTCCGATGAATATCCCGTCCGTGTTTCCGACGACGTCTTTGCCGAAGGGATTCCAGATATACTGGATATCCGGGC
>Ga0302251_1001362_pt1 | contig 15216 bp, 11 predicted proteins | sample AAG_RA_Gln_MG_FD_193534 | JGI IMG/M metagenome (GOLD analysis project Ga0302251, IMG submission 193534) | Enriched activated sludge microbial communities from anaerobic digester in WTTP, New Holstein, Wisconsin, United States - AAG_RA_Gln | ecosystem: Engineered > Bioreactor > Anaerobic >...
GAACGCTTTCTGAACGAATTGCAACCATTTTACAAAAACCGGCTGCTTCTTTCAGGATATTTGCAACCTGTTTCGCGTTAATTATCAGTTATATGCACACCCTCTACGGTGTGCGAAAGTTGAGTAAATAACAATTGAACAGAACGATACGGGCGCGTAGTCGCGCCATACGGTTGACTATTGGTTATAAAAACCGACAATATTGTTTCAACCTGATATAAACTCATCGGCAGCGTTCTTTATGATCCTTGATCTGACCTCTTTGATCCATTTGATCTTCATTATTTCTTCCCGGCTTGCCTGAATTATATCGCCGACCTTCGGGAAACTTGGTTGCACTCTCGCTTTTAATTTGTCGCTTATTGATAGTGCTGATATTGGCTCTTCCAACAAAGGACCGATTATGGATCCTGAGACTATCTTACTCCCACACTGCGAGCAGAACTTTGCGTTTGGATCTATGTCCGCTGAGCAATCGGGACACTTGTCGGATGTCTCTTTTAGTTGATCGAGGTATGCTTCTATTTGCTTATCAGTACTACTAAATTCCCGGTAGTCTGTTAGGCTCAAAGCATTTATGGCATCAGATATGTTTCTTGATGCAAAGGCTTTTTCCGCAAAAAGGAGGCACAGGTGTACCATGTACCGTAACCCAGTTTTTCTCTCGGCGATTTTGACAGTGCCTTGGCCCGACAACACCCCGGAGTAGCATAGAATGTCCAATGCAAGTTTGAGGTTCGGTGACATGTCTCGCTGGATTGTGAAAAAAGCTGACTGATAGTTGGAAATCTTCGTTCTAAAATTCTTGCCACGTATTTCGGGAATTATGTAACCTCTTAACATGTCAAATCCTACCCTCACATGGTGACCATACTTCGGAAGTCTTTTTGACAGATTCATATGGTAAGGAAGAAGTTCCTGATCAACAAATTCCTGTGTCGCGAGCAAGAGTGCTCTATCCGAGTACCCTTTATCGATGGTACGGACAAGCAGATGGAAAAAGGCTCTAGGATTACCAGTGGACAGATCTATGCACTGGTCCAGCAAGTATCCTTTACTAAAAAGCATCTTCCTGAAGTGCCCTGTTTTGGGAATACGTCTGTTCATCATATCTCGAAACAGAGACCTGTTTGCTTGCCTACCGGCTGTACCAGGTTCGAATCTGTCCATTGAAACTGCAATGGCATCTTGACCGATTTCAAAATTGCGCCCGTATGAAGTAACCGTAGGATAGACAGCAGCTTTAACAGCGATACGCCCCCCATGCAATAATTTGAATATTTCAAAAAATATTTCCTGCTGAGAAGGAATAAAGGTATGAGCTGCTTCGTCAAAAAGGAGAACAAGCCTGTCAATTCTAAATGCCTCAATGATTTCTTTAATCGTCTCAAGTAAAAATGTTACGTCGTTAACTCTGTCCAAGAAAGAAGTACCTATCTCTTCGAGTATCGACTCCTTGTTTGACGACAGTGCAAGCTTCTGAAGTAAGTGGATCTTCTCCTTGAACTCTGACTGAATACCCTGCGCTGATTTGATGCCAAAAACAATATAGTATGGATCTTGAATCTCGGAATGACCGACTAGATCAAGTAGTATCAGCTTATCATGTATGGCTTGAAGTATCTTTGCTCCAACCCATATCTGGAAGGCATCTCTCTTTTCCGCTTTTACACCTTCCAAGAGAGTACTGGTCTTAAAATTTACATAGACCGCCAGCTTTCTTGAGTTAGGAAAATCAGAATCCATTTCTACTTCAGCCTGGCGCATAAGCATCGATTTGCCAACTCCACGCGACCCCTGAAGCAAATGAGCACCACTTTGCTTTAGCGTGTCAACAACTTTCCTTTCAAAAGTACCTAAAACCGTCAATTTGGGTATCTGATCATACAGAAGATCCTCTGAACGCGCTGCTTGTAACAGATCAATTTCATATGGTTGCATTTTGATATACCTTATATTATCGTGTTTACCGCTGGTATTTTATTTGCCATCTCGGAAAAATAGTCTGGAAATCTACTTCGGAAAAGGTGCAATAGTATCTTTTGGACTCTGGTGATCAATTCTAGATTGTATTTACAATCGGTAGAATTAAATGAAAAGCTATCAGGCAAACTGGCTTCGTGTGTTGTGATCTTACCATGAATTGTATTGCTCAAGATCCTGTATAAACGCCTTGCCTCATTACAGTCAAATACGTCATTTTCACCACATTCTGTCTTGAAAGAAGCAAGAAAGCTTTTGTATCCATCCTTTGAAAGATGCTCTACCATCTCATTGAAATTTAGATCAGAGTCGTGCATCTTCCACCCCCAGAAAGCATGCGGAAGGTCCCAAAGGAATACAATCGCAACCCCAAGCTCAAGAGACCGCCGCAAAACGCCTTGAGCTGGTCCGTCGAGAGCGCATGCGGTAAAATAAACTGAAAGTATCAGGTCAGAAAACACCTCACCAAAAATGGATGTAATCTCCTTTTGATTTGGCTGCAGTCCTTCTCCTTGCGATGCAATTTGACCAATGGCAGCAATTGCCCTCGCTCTTACATCAATTTCTCTGCATGTAACAGTGTCTTGAGACAAAAATGCATTCAAATTAGCACCGAATTTGTTGTCTAGTTGTGTTAGAATTTTCATTCGATACCTCATTGCGTTCCATCTGGCAGAAGGTCTCTTTTAAAAATTTTTACGTTTCGTCCCTTATTGACAATACATCGCTTTTTGAAAATATCGAATTATTGAAAACATCGAAAAATAATGCAATAAAAAAATGGGTTGCTTTCTCTTATCTGCTTCTATTGAAAACGTTTTGGGGACATTATGGACAGATCTATTTCCTTGACGGAAGCAAAAGTTTCAGGTCGAAGATGAATTTTGAAGGCGCCTGACATCATAATTAATACCTAGTTGCATTCAAAGCATAACGAGGCGGCAAGGAGGAGGTTCCGCAGGCGTATTATTTATACGTTGAGGAAGCCGACGACGGAGAGCGCAGGGTCAGGTCTATTTTCTTAACATGGCAATAAAAAAGTCAGGTCGAAGACTAGTTTGAATGCACCTTTCGTAAGCCTTAGAATTCATTAAAAACACTTCCGGCAAGAGTCAAAGAGATGACTATTTGGGCAACAATCCTTTAAATAATATAGTAAAAATCCCCCATTATCCCCCTTTAGAAAAGGGGGATTTATTGGAAAGATCTGCTCCTCTTTAATCATGATGGCTTACTCTGCCCGGCGTCGATGGTGTTCACATGGGCAAAACGCCGGCGAATTGTTTTGTGAAAACGAACTGCCGGATGTCCAAGAATTAAGGCCATCGACGGTTTGTTGGAATCCGGGATACCCAACCGCCTGCATAATGACCGATTCCGCTGTAAAATGGGCGGAGCTCCGCCGATAATCGTGCTGCCGAGTCCTAATGACTCCGCCGCCAGCATTGCATAAGTGCAGGCAATGCCGGCATCCAGCACATCAGTGTAAGGAGAATGGTGAAAAATCAACAGGACAGGCGCATCATAGAAGAGTTTGTCATGCCCCTTCCGGTGTTCATCGACATATGTCTGCGCCAGAGGATGGATAAAACCGGCTAACATTTCATATTTCACCTTTCCTATGAAAGGCCGCATCACAGCCAGAAGCCATGGCCTGAAAATCTGGAGAAAACTTTCATAACCCTTGATTATCTCGCCCGCAACCCTTCGCACTTCCTCGCGTCCGATAACGCTTACGCAGCCGACATCCCACGGCGGGATACCCATCGGAGCAGTTGACGCGAGTTCCACAACACGTTCGACCATTTTGGGATCGACCGGGTCTTCGCGAAAATAGCGGACGCTGCGACGCGCCCGCATAAGCGCTTCCAGTTGATTTACATTCGCCCTTTCGCTCCGGCTGGGCAGCGGCATCAGGTCTTTTGGCGAGACTCCCCGCCCGGACACCGTGATGGCTCCTGTCGGGCACACCATCATGCAATGACCGCAGGCGATGCAGCCGAACGGACTTTTATCCGAAACCTGCAACCTGCCTTCTTCCATTATCAATACTTTTGCCGGACATATACCGGCGCACAAGCCGCACTGCGAGCATGTCTTATCATCAATCGTTACTTTTCCCGGCTCATGATATACGCTATGAAAGATCGTCACGAAAATCTCCCTCGATAAACAACTGCTTACGTGGTTTTTTATTTCCCTATATCCAATCATTTCCAAAAGCGTTTTTATTTCTTCCTTTTCGTAGTACCTGCTCCGGAAATTGTATGTATCAATCTTTTCTTCTTAATCACTCACAAAATGCTGATTCAACTAATTTCATTAATATACAGAACAACCGCAGCACCTGCAGGCGGAAGCGGAGGGGTGCTGCGGTTGTTCTGTCCGGGCTCGGCCGGTAAGATTCGAAAGTCTGGGCAATCCGAGGCCTACCAAGTTTTACTCCTCTAATCCTGGATGCCTACCGAGTTCGAGGAGGATCACGGCTGCACGCCGGATTCGGGTGTTCCCTGTTCGAGTCTTTCTAAAAGTTGCCGGTATTCACGGCGAAGCTGTCGTAAGAAGAGCATTTCCTGACGCCACTCTTCGGATCCCTGCTCCAAACACCTGCGGATATACTCGTCTTCAAGCAGCATCACTCGATTTAGTGCACTCGCAACTTCTTCATCGGAAGCTCCACGGGCTTGCCGCATTCGCCAGACCAATATGGCAATGTTTAGGGCCTCCAGGAGTTCAGGGCATGGTCCCTTAACAAGTTCCCAGAACTGCTTACCCCACCACGTTCCGACGGTTTCGCCTTCACCTACCTCGATTTCCGCAATCGCAGAGCCCATCGCCCATCCCAATTCTGCGCTCATGAGAATTGCGAAAATAGGGCCGAGGAACACCAGGAGACGCCGCGGCAGCATCCCCCCAATCCTACCGATAATGCGGATGAGCGTCTCCAAGCCTCCCTTTGCAGATTGACCGAGTTTTCCACTCATTGTGCCAAGTCGCCTAAGGATCTCTGAAGCTCGACGAACAATATCTGATAGTTTCGTCATGATTGCCCCAATCCTACCCCTGCCCTGTCTCCATCTTTCGATGAGAGCTTCCAGCTCGCGCAATGCACGCTCCAATTCACTGGCTTCATCACCGTCAATGATGCCTGAACTGATGAGGTTTCTCAGATGTGCAATGAGAAGTTCGATTTCTTCCACGACTTGCGGCGGGATCGGAATGGGTGCTGCTCCTGTCGGGGAAATGGACGGCAGGATCGGAGGGACAGAAGCCGATATCGAAATTGCGACGGGGTTGACGGGCAGGTCAACACCGAACGGGTTCAAGTTGACTTCATCCGTTGCAATGGATCGCGACTGCCAGTAACAATGCGTTTCCTGCAGTATCGCTTCGGTTTCTCGGATTAGCTCACCCGGCCTGGGTTGACCGGTGTCGCTAACAACACGCATTACGTTTAATCTTTTGAGGGTCGTGTGTAGAATATTCTCCTCATCGAACTGTGATTGCTCCTGTCGCGACACTTTCTTAATGAATGCCAAAAATGCAAGTGCCTGTTGCACCATTACAAGCATACTTAGAACATAGTTTCGCCAGAACCTGACTTCCTCAGAGGAGAGCGGCTCTTTCTCGTTTTCCAGTGGTTGGATGCTAAATGTAGTTATAGATTTCACCTTCAGTGACCCGTTAAAATCCGGCAACTCTTCAAAGGCATGGGCGGAATCTGGTGATATGCCGGATAAATCTTTTACCGTGATCCAAGGAAGCCCGGCTGCTTTTCCAGACTCAATGACAAGAGTTTGACCGGCGGTCAGCGGTTGTTTGCCTTCCGATAACCTTTGGGGATTGACTAAGATGAGGGGCTTTGTATCGAGCGTAGCACTAAATGCTGGTATTGAGAAAGGCGGAGTAATCCTGGGCATCTCTTCCTCTTCTTCTTCCTCCGGCTCAAAAGTGAATGGTGCACCAACGACGGTTTCCTGCTCACCTCCGTCCGGAACTTCAACAACGATCACCCCATCCAGATCAGTGTCACAGACCCAACCGTAAATACCTCCGGTAAGATAAGGTCCTATACAAAGGCACTCCCCTGGAGGGACATTGATTACAACTCGACCCATAGCAATCTCCTTTCATTTTTTTTGACCAGTGTGCATGAACGATAAGTTAACAGGTTAGAAAACTTACGACAAAACGCCTGAAATCACCGGTCGCGCAAGCGCGGCTTGCATCGATCCGGTGGAAGGAAATGAATTTAGGTGTTACTTGCTATTGTCTTTGTGTGGATTGCGCCATTGCTTGACACCCCATGACTCCGCGAGAGAGTCTCGGCATGCATGGGCGAGGGCAAGCGAAGCTTTTTGAAGCGCATGGCCGGAACTGCCTGCATCAAGTGCGCGGCCAAACTGGACCATCGCCGCTTCCACACGCTTATCCTCCACCAGAGCCAATTCGCCCCAGTAGAGCGACCAGAACTTTTTGGTTGCAGCATCAAGTTCTTGCCGATTCTTCGAAGTGGCCAAGGTGGCGGCAGCCTGAGTTGCCTCCGTGTATAACCTTAGCTGGCGTTCGAGGAATGGCTTGGTTGCTTCGATACGCCGTGTTTCCTCTTGAGCTTGTTGGCTCGCAACGAACTGAATAACGCCCCACGCGAAGGCGACAACGGCGCCCAGTAAGGACAGCGCCTTGACCCACTGATCAATATTTTCAGAAAATCGCATACACTACCCCGGATGAAGCCTGAAGGTGAAAGAATGGCCACCATACTGGAACCACTCATCATATAACTTTTCGTTTATGAAAAAGCTCCCAGCTTTTTGCTGTCTTTATTCTAAAGGCGAATTAGCCTGGTCACCATAAAATACTTGATTAAAATTATACATTTAGCTATAAAAACACCATATATCGATAAATTTATTTTACTATATCAAAAGGGTGTAGACATCTGGATTTTTTTCGCGTTGTTTTTTTATTTCGTTCTACAACTAACGGATATAAAAAAATATATTCTTAAATATATGGCATTTGGGCATTAATATAAGTATTTGTTAAAACAATAAAATACAGGAGGATATGGTAAATGATTGAGCCAAAGAAATTTTGTCTGTTGATGATGCTTGCTGTTCTTTTAGCATGCGGCATTGGAAATGCTGCTGCCGCACCTCAGTTAAAAGATAAAACCGGTGAAGTCAAACTCGTTGGCGATCCCGCTCAGGAAACTGATTTTGGCCGATCTTTGGCAATAGAAGGAGATCTCGTTGCCGTCGGTGTCGGCGCTGATGGGGACAACGGTGCGGTTTATCTCTACAGGCGAACCGGCCAAGGCTATGTACCGGAAGCAAAGCTGCAATGCCCGGACGATCCGGTTGGGGCGGAGTTTGGCAGGAGCGTCGCCATTAAAGGCAATATGTTAATAGTGGGAGCACGCTTTGCGCAGGCAGCCGATACTGATAACGATGGAGATATTGATGAGCAGGACGCTGATTCCGGCGCTGTTTACATCTTCAAGAAATACGGCGGAATGTGGCATCTGGAGCAGAAGATTATTCCTCTTTATCCGCAGCCAAAGAGCAATTTTGGCCGCGCACTGGCCATCCAGGGTGACACCTTGATTGTAACGGCAAGAAAATATGATTCTGATTCTGAAAATGACGGGACTGCATATGAATATATTTTCAGAAGCGGCCTTTGGACATATCAGGCAGAGATCGTCCCGGCCACGGAACCGGCAGACGAGGCATATTTTGGACAATCAGTCGCCATACAGGGAGATCTGCTGGTCATAGGCGCCCGCAACGACAATCCGAATAAGGCCGGTGCTGTTTATGTCTTTCGCCAGACCTCGACGGGCTGGAGCGAGATCGCCAGGCTGACACCACAGGACGGAGAAAAGAATGACCAGTATGGTTTTACAGTGGCTTTGGCCGGAAGTACAATTGCGGTGGGTGCAAGACGGGCGGATTTTGTCAAGGGAACTAAAGCAGAGACAGATGAGGGCGCAGCCTTTGTATATTCCGTAAATGGGGATAACGTTCAATTTGTAACCATGCTGACGGCAAGTGATGCAAAGGCCGGCGACGAGTTCGGCCAGTCGATAGCCTTTTCAGGCGATGTCATCGCCGTGGGCGCACCGAAGGCTGATATTGACCAAAATGCCGATTCAGGAGCCGTATATCTCTTTCGACGGAGCGGAAACCGGTGGCTGGAATATAACAAAGTAACGGCATCCGACGGCGCAGCCGGCGACGGTTTCGGTTATTCCCTGGCTGCCCGTGGAAATCAAATGGTAACGGGAGCCCACTTCGCCAATGTGAATGGTTCACAACAAGCAGGTGCAGCCTACGTGGTTCCGCTAAAACCCTGAGTCCATTCCGCGATCGGCAACGGGCAAAAGGTCTGTTCCAAATAAAAAAAGGCAGGATCTTGTTGTAGATCCTGCCTTTAGCTCTATTTGACGGGAATAGGATGAAAAGTGCGGTCGTTTTACCGGCCGTCCAATTATTCGGCAAAACAAACACTTGAATCTGCATTCCACAACTGTGTGGAAAGTATTGTGGATAACCATGTTGATAAACTTTGCAAGTGCGTAATTATTGCACCTTTAAACCGGATTGCCCAAGGTTTGAGCAATTATTATTATTAATAAATACATACACTTATAAATATTATCTTTAATCACAGCAACTTATGTCTGAAAATACATAAGTTATAAACATTATTATAATAATGTTCTAATCATTTTTAATTACTTGATATTTATTTATTAAAAAATGAGCCTGTCGGTAATGTAATACTCAAATACCCCTGCTTGATCTTTCCCACTTGACGCCGCAGAGTTTTTCCCCTATCCTCCGCCGAACCAACGCATACCGGCAAAGGCAACAAAGTTTATGAATACAAATTTCACCTATCTGATTACGGCGGCCGTCAGGCATAGTATTTCCGGCTTCCACATCAGCGCCGAATTTCCTTCCTGCTTTCAGCAACAATGGAAAACGGCAAAACACACAACAAATGAGTAAAAAAATCCTCCTGATCAACCCCTGGATCCATGATTTTGCCGCTTACGATTTCTGGCTGAAACCGCTGGGGCTATTGACCCTTGCCTCCCTCCTGCGTCGCAACAATCATCAGGTCGATTTTATCGACTGTCTCGATCCCTATCATCCGGCAATGCTGGCTAAAACCAAGAAACCGCACCGCCGCATTTACGGTGACGGCAAATTCTTCAGGGAAATTATAGAAAAACCGGCTAATCTGCAGATAATATCGAGGAATTATTGCCGCTATGGAATAGCGCCGGATATTTTCCGCGATGAAGTCAGCCGGCAGCAGGATGCCGACATCGTTTTGGTCACATCGCTTATGACCTACTGGTATCCCGGAGTTATTGAGGCAATAAGAATAATCAGGGAGTTGATGCCGCGTGTTCCTGTTGTCCTGGGGGGCAAATATGCGACTTTATGCTACGAACACGCCATTAAATTTTCCGGGGCCGATTATGTAGTTCGCGGAGCGGGAGAAAAACAGATCTTCCGGCTGCTGGATGAATTGTTCGGCGAAAAACAACTTTTCGAGCCGGATGCGGACAATCTTGATGCTTTGCCCTACCCTGCGCTGGATTTAGTCCGCAAACTGGAGCAGGCTCCGGTTATGACCTCCCACGGCTGTCCCTTTACCTGCAGCTACTGCGCATCCCATATTTTTCATGACAAGTTCCAGCGCCGCGACCCGCTGAAAGTTGCTGATGAAATCGAATACTGGCAAAAAAATTTCGGCGTTAAAAACTTTACTTTTTACGATGACGCCCTGCTTGTCAATTCGTCAAAAATGATTATGGTATTGCTTCATGAAATCAAGGAGAGAAATTTATCCTGCAATTTTCACTGCCCCAACGGCCTGCATCTGCGGGAAGTGAACGAAGAACTGGCTCAGCTGATGTTTGTTTCGGGATTTAAGACCATTCGCTTCGGTTTTGAAACCTCCGATCTCGAACGGCAGATTGAAACCGGCGGAAAGGTAAAAAACGAGGAGCTGAAGCGGGCTGTTCAGCTTTTGCAAGCCGCCGGATTTAAATCCGGCGATATCGGAATATATTTATTGTGCGGTCTTCCCGGCCAAACAGCGGCGGAAGTGAGAAACAGCATTGAGTTTGTATGGGAATGCGGCGCCAAACCGATCCTCGCCGAATACTCGCCGATTCCCGGCACGAAAATGTGGGATGAGGCCGTGGCATTATCACCCTTTGACATTCAGAACGAACCGTTATATCATAATAATTCATTGCTTCCGTGCCGGAATAATGATTTCAGCGTCGCAGTTTACGAGCAATTAAAAAAGATGCTGCAAAAGAATCGATTGGAATAATTATGTCTGTTTTTACCTGGATAAAATATTTTGCAGTTTTTTTTCTTTCGCTGTTTTTTTTAATTATCGGCGTCAATACCCTGGTCGGTTCTTATCATTTAAACAATCCAATTGAATTTGTTATGTATTTTTTTTCCTCCAGCTTATTGATCCTCGTCTGCATCTCCGGCCTTATCTATTTTTTTATCCGCATATTTTCCCGCAAACAAAAAAGTGAGACGAATATCGATGAATCCAAATAAATATCTGAAATATCTACTTATTGTGCTGTTGTTTTTCAGCAGCACCGCAAATTCATATGGTCTGGCCCTGGAAAAGAAGGTAATTAAAACAAAGCTGAACAACGGTTTGACCGTCCTGATGTTGGAAAGGCATGTCAGCCCCACTGTTTCTCTCTATATCCGGCATCGCGTCGGCGCGGCGGATGAAAGCCCCGGGGAGACCGGCGCCGCACATTTCCTGGAACATATGATGTTCAAGGGAACGACAACCATCGGCGCCAAAAATTATACTGCAGAGAAAAAGATATTAGCCGCAATCGAGGAAACCGGCAACGCTCTGGATAAAGAAAAGCTGAAAGGAGAAAAGGCACACCCGCAAACAATCAGGCAACTGGCGGCCAGGCTGAACGAACTGCAGAGTCAGGCGAAACAATATTTTATTCCCAATGAACTGGACAGACTTTATACCGAAAACGGCGGTCTGGATATGAACGCTTCCACCGGTCAGGACGTGACGACTTATCACGTCAGCCTGCCCGCCAATAAAATTGAACTGTGGGCGAGAATTGAATCCGATCGCCTGCTGAATCCCGTTTTCCGGGAATTTTACACCGAACGGGATGTTATTATGGAAGAGAGGCGCCAGCGGGTTGAAGCCGATCCTGAAGGCAAATTATACGAAAAATTTCTTTCCGCCGCTTTTAAAGTTCATCCTTACGGAAGGCCCATCCTGGGATGGACTAAGGATATGACGTATTTAAGTCCTGATTCCGTAAGAAAAATATTCGAAAAGTACAAGGCACCGGAAAGCATTGTTATTGCGGTTGTTGGTGATATTGATCCGGCCGCGACTTTAAAATTAATAGAAAAGTATTTCGGCGGCATTTCCCCGCAGAAAGAAAAAAAGGCCGCCATTCCGATCGAACCACGACAGACGAAAGAAAGAAGAGTATCGGTTAGATTTGATGCCAACCCGATGCTCTTTATCGGCTACCACAAACCGACAGCGCCCGCCTATGATGACTATGTTTTCGATGTGCTGGAAACTATTCTGACCCGGGGCCGCACCAGCCGCCTCTATAACTCATTGGTCACCCGGCAGGGACTCGCCAAAAGTGTAAACGCGTACAATGGAACGCCGGGGGTAAAATACCCCAATCTGTTTTTAATTTCGGCGGAGCCGCGCCATCCGCACACTAACGCCGAATTGGAGAAAGCTATTTTCGGGGAAATAGAAAAGTTAAAAGAGCAGCCGATATCCGCAGCCGAGCTGGCCAAAGCCAAAAATCATATTCGAATGCAATATATTAAGAATCTCGATTCCAATTCCGAACTGGCTTCCGCTCTGTCTTATTATGAAACGCTGCTGGGTGATTACAAGTATTTTGCCAACTATTTAAATATGATTGACCGGGTGTCTGCAACCGATATTCAAAACGCGGCCAAGAAATATTTTAACAAAAATAACCGCACCGTTGGCCGATTATCCCAAGCAAAAGATCAGGAATAATCCCTATGAAGATTAAAGCATTGAATTTATACATCAGATTGTTGTTCCCGCTTCTGTTTGCGGTACTGCCGGCTTTAGAAGCCTGCGCCGCCTCGCCTTTACCTGATCCGGCCAAACTGCATTATCCGCCGCTGCAATTTAATTTGACCGCCGCCGAACGAATTGTTCTGAAAAACGGGATAGTTCTTTATTTTCTGGAAGATCGGGAATTGCCATTGATCGCCGTCAACGCCCTGATTAAAACCGGCTCGATGTATGATCCTGCCGGTAAAGCCGGCGTTGCGGAATTAACTGCTTATGTGCTGAGGACCGGAGGAACGCAGAGACTGGCGAGTTCTGAAATTGACGACCAGTTTGACCTCCTGGCGGCATCTCCCTCCATTACGGCCGCGCCGGATTCCGTGCAGGTAGATTTTTCCTTCCTGAACAAGGACGTTGATCAGGCGCTCGACCTTTTTGCCCAAATATTGAGGATTCCGGCTTTTGAAGAGGCCAAGGTAAATTTGGCCAAGGGACTGAAAAGTGAAGAACTGCGTCGGTTAAAAGATGATCCGCAGGGTCTGGCCTTTCGTGAATTCAACCGGCTCATCTACCGCGACAATCCCCGCGGCAGATTCATTTCCTCAAAATCTCTGAAGAATATCGAACGCAGCGATCTGGTGATATTTCATCAAAAATATTTTCAGCCGCAAAATATAATGTTCGCCGTCACCGGCGATATCTCGCGTGAAGAAGCAATAGATAAACTTCAAAAATATTTCGGCGATTGGCCATCCGCCGGAAAGCCGGTCATGCCGCCGGAGCCCCCCCGCTCCTCACCGGGCGGGCTTTTCTATATCAACAAGGATATCCCTCAGTCCACAATTATCAGCGGCCAGTTCGCCCCGGCTAAAATTGATCCGGATTACCACGCTTTCGCCGTTCTCGACTTTATCATCGGCAGCGGCGGTTTTACTTCCCGGATTTTCAGCGCCGTGCGCAGCAGCGAAGGACTGGCCTACAGCGCCGGCTCATTCTACCGCGCCCGGCCCGACCACGGAGTCTTTGCCGCCTACGCTTTTACCAAGACCGAATCGACTTTTCAGACTCTTTCTTTGATCAACGCCGCGATAAACAATGTCTGCGATAAAACAATCACCGCCGGAGAAATTCAGTGGGCTAAAAATTCCATCAACAACGGTTTTATTTTCTCTTTCACTTCACCCCAGCAAATCGCCTGGCAGCAGATGAAATTGGAATACGACGGGTTGCCCGCGGATTTTCTTTCCTCCTATCGCGACAAAATTAATAATGTAAAAATTGAAGATTTAAACGCAATCGCCGTTAAATATCTGAAGAAAAACAACAACACGCTAATTCTGGGCAATACCGGAAAATTTGGCGAACTCTCAGCCGGCGCCGGCCGGCCGGTTTTGATAACCCCCGAAGAATAATGAGGATATTTTATGTTTAAGAAGGACTTGTTTCAACGAATTGCCGGAAGAATTGAATCCTACCGTGACGCCATGATCGATTTGCAGATCGGTCTTACCGCCATTCCCGCCGTTGGTCCGGAAAACGGCGGCGACGGGGAATTACTGAAAGCAAACTATTTAAAAAAACGATTGATCGAACTCGGATTTACCAGTTTTCAGCACTACGATGCCCGCGATGAAAGGGTTTCCTCTACAATCCGGCCCAACTTTTTTACCACTGTTGAAGGCGAAAACAAATCCAGATTCACTTGGATCATAACTCACCTGGATATCGTCCCTCCTGGCGAACTCAGGCTCTGGAGTCGCGATCCCTACACCGCCTATGTAAAAGACGGCTATCTGATCGGCCGCGGAGTGGAAGACAATCAGCAGGATATGGTGGCTTCAATTTTTGCCTCCAAAGCCATTCTCGACGAGGGCGTCATCACCCCCAACTCCATTGGCCTAGGTTTTGTCGCTGACGAAGAGACGTCCGGCCATACCGGACTTCATCATGTCATGGCCGTCAACGAAAAACTGTTCGGGCATGATGATTTGATTATTATTCCCGATTCGGGAAACTCCGCAGGTTCTTTGATCGAGGTTGCGGAAAAGAGCATGCTCTGGATTAAATTTAAAACAACAGGCAGACAGTGCCACGGCAGCAAACCGCAGCTGGGCAACAACGCCTTTGTCGCCGCCTCTCACCTTGTTACAAAGCTTGCCGACCTCAAGAAAATATTTCCGAAGCGTGATCCGTTATATGATCCCAGGGCGAGTACTTTCGAGCCGACCAAAAAAGAAGCCAACGTCGGCAATGTTAATACCATTCCCGGCGAGGACATTTTTTATATGGATTGCCGTGTGCTTCCTGATTACAAGCTGGAAGATGTCATGGCGGAAATAAAGACAATTACCGGTAAGATCGAAAAGAAATTTAAAGTGGAAATTGAATTTTCCCCGGTCTGTTATCTGCAGGCGCCCCCACCCACTCCTTCCGACGCACCGGTTGTATCAGCCTTGAAGAAAGCCGTCGGCGACGTCTATGGCGTGAAAGCAGCCCCCGGCGGCGTCGGCGCCGGAACACTGGCTTCGTATTTCCGGAGAAAAGGCTACCCGGCGGCCGTCTGGGCTAAAAGCAGCCTGAATGCGCATCAACCGGATGAAAAATGCCCGATTGACAATATCGTGGGTGATGCTAAAGTGTTTGCCCATGTATTTTTACAGGATTAAATGAATTGCAATGAACCGGCAACGATGATAAAAAATTGCGCTCGAATTTGCATCATTCTATCATTTATTGAAGAATAAATTTGGTGTCCCGCGGCAGGAGAAAGAACACAGCAACAACCTGTTTTCTGCCAGGTCATCAAAATTGAGGCTGTTAACATTTTGAAGCATAATACAAACAAAAATGCATTTGTAGAGAAACTATCCTTTACAAACCATGATTTGTTGAAAAGTCTCTGCGGAGAACATGATAAGCATCTGAAATTGATCGAAAAGCTGGAACCGGTTAAGGTCAGGGCCTGGGGAGACCATCTTTCCGTCTCCGGTGAAGAAGAAAATGTCAAAAAAGTCAGCACTATGCTTTCGCAGCTTTATGCCATCATGGAAAAGGGCTGGCACATTCATTTCTCCGATATTGACTACGCTCACCGCATTCTTTCCGAGGATATAACCT
>Ga0302251_1001364_pt1 | contig 15206 bp, 15 predicted proteins | sample AAG_RA_Gln_MG_FD_193534 | JGI IMG/M metagenome (GOLD analysis project Ga0302251, IMG submission 193534) | Enriched activated sludge microbial communities from anaerobic digester in WTTP, New Holstein, Wisconsin, United States - AAG_RA_Gln | ecosystem: Engineered > Bioreactor > Anaerobic >...
CGGTCATTTCACTGATCACTTCAATTTTTATTTGGCCGTGGGTCATATAAATACCTCAAAAGTAGAATGATTTTTACTACTAACAACAAAGCTGAACATTATCAACAGAAAAGATCAAATTCCTTTTAATTGACAAGGCAACCGTTTTTCACGTACGTTTCCTTTTATCAGCGGACGAAGAATATGACAGACCGGGAGTTAAGAGAATGAAAATGGATATTTCCTGGCGGTTTCTGCGAGTCTGGCAGAGGAATCTGGCGGTTTACCGCAAAAACTGGTTGATCAATTTTCTGCTGCCTTTTTTTTCACCCCTCTTTTATCTTGTCGCCTTTGGAATCAGCTTCAGCGTCTTTATCGTCAATATTCGTTATGATGCTAATCAGGTATCCTACATAAGTTTTATTGCTCCGGCAATAATTGCCATTAATATCATGAACAACTCTTTTTTTGAAAACACCTACGGTTCTTTCGTCCGGATGTACTATCAGAAAACGTTTGATGCTATGATGTCCACGCCGCTTAACGCCGAAGAGATCATCACCGGCGAAATAATCTGGGGTGCAACAAAATCGTTGATCAGCTCGGTTATTATGCTGCTTGTTATCAGTTTCTTCGGTGTCGTCAGTTATCCCGCCGCGTTGTTAATTATTCCTGTCGCCTTTCTGGGCGGCATTGCCTTCGGCGCCGTCGGCATGTGTTTTACCTCCATGGTCAAAATCATTGATCTCTTCAGTTTTCCGGTGTTCCTGTTTATCACGCCGATGTTTTTATTCAGCGGCACCTTTTTCCCGCTTACCGGACTGCCCGTCTGGGCGCAGCAGGTTGCCCTGTTTTTGCCGCTGACGCATCTGGTCAATGTCCTGCGCGCCTTGAATTACGGCCTGTTCAATGCAGATGTTTTGATTGGCATCTGTTATCTGGTCGTTTTCAGTCTCATTACGATACCGATTGCTCTATTTAAGATGAAGCGCAGATTGATCAAATAGGAAGGCCGGGGCCGGCGGTGCTTTTTATTGACAATTCAACCCTGATTCACGTAATGTTGCCTCTCCAGCAAGCAGAGGACAAAGAATAAAGCAAACATGGATAATGATCAGACGTTGATTAAGGCGACGAATTTAAAGAAATCATTTGGCGATTTCGTCGCCGTTCGTGAGATTTCCTTCACCGTGGAAAAAGGCGTGTGCTTTGGCTTTCTCGGTCCCAACGGCGCCGGCAAAACATCAACCATCAAAATGATCTACGGTGCGTCGCCGGTGACCGCCGGTGATCTTTTCGTCTTTGGGCTCGATATCAAGACACAGGCGCGGGCCATCAAATCGCGGATCGGCGTCTGCCAGCAGGAAAACACTCTTGATCCCGATCTTAATGTGCTGCAGAATTTTGAAATATTCGCGAGCTATTTTAATATCGATAAAAAAACAGCCCAGGACAGAACAATGGAATTATTGCATTTTTTTGCTCTGGAGCAGCGGCGCAATTCCAAGGTGGCCGAGCTTTCGGGGGGGATGGTGCGCCGGTTGATCATCGCCCGCGCGCTCATCAACCAGCCGGAGCTCTTGATTCTGGATGAACCGACCATCGGCCTTGATCCCCAGTCCCGGCATCAGGTCTGGGATAAACTGGAAGCCCTGAAAGAGCAGGGCCTGACCATTTTGCTGACAACCCACTATATGGACGAAGCGGCGAGTCTTTGCGACGAGTTGGTGATCATGGATAATGGAACTATTCTGGCTCAGGGGTCACCGCAGGCGTTGATCAGCAAATATACCGGTCACCACATTATCGAAGTCACCGAGCCGGGGCCGGAGCTCATAAAGTACATCCAGGGAAAAGACGTCTGGCAGGAAAATCTCGGGCATCGCCTGATTATTTATGCCGCCGAGGAGCATGACCTTTACCGCGATCTTTGCAGTCGTTTTGCAAACAAGGATTGTTTGCTGCGTTCCGCCTCTCTGGAAGATGTATTTCTTATCCTGACGGGCCGGGAGCTGAGAGAATGAAAATAGATATTTCCTGGCGGTTTGTGCGAGTCTGGCAGCGGAATCTGGCCGTCTACCGTACAAGCTGGAAAATCAATTTTCTGCCCCCCTTTTTAGAACCCTTGTTTTATCTGATCGCATTCGGTGTCGGCTTCAGCGGTTTGATCGGCAATATTCGCTATGGCACAACCCAGGTATCCTATGTAAGTTTCATCGCTCCGGCGCTGGTCGCCATCAATATCATGAATAATTCTTTTTTTGAAAGCACCTACGGTTCTTTTGTCCGGATGTATTATCAGAAGACTTTTGAAGCCATGATGGCCACGCCGCTCAACGCCGAAGAGATCATCACCGGCGAAATTGTCTGGGGGGCGACAAAAGCGGTGATTGGAACGGTCATTATGCTGGTAGTCATCAGCTTCTTCGGTCTGGTAAGCTACCCGGTGGCGTTATTGATTATTCCGGTTTCTTTTCTCGGCGGCATTGCCTTCGGCGCCGTCGGCATGTGTTTTACCGCTCTGGTGAAAACCATTGATCTTTTCAATTTGCCGGTGTTCCTGTTTGTAACGCCCATGTTTCTTTTTGGGGGGACTTTCTTTCCTCTCGCCGGTCTGCCCGTCTGGGCGCAGCAGGTTGCGCTGATTCTGCCGCTGACGCATCTGGTTAATGTCGTGCGTGCTTTGAATTACGGCTTGTTCAATTCGGATGTTGTGATCGGTATTGTGTATCTGGCAGTATTCAGTCTGCTGACCATGCCCTTTGCCCTGTCCAGAATGCAGCGCAGATTGATCAAGTAATTTTATTACGGACGGCCTTTTTACGAGGCCGTCGTTATTTCCTTTTTAATATTTCTTCACATAAGTTCAGAAAATCTTCGGCGCCGTGACTTTTCGGCGCATATTCAAAAATTGTCTGCCCGAAGCTCGGAGCTTCCGCCACCACAATATTTTCGCGGATTACCGTCGCAAACACTTTGTCTCCGAAACGTTCGTTGATGCTGTCCATGATAGCATTATTGAGTTTTTTACGGGAATCAAAGCGGGTGGCGATAATCCCGGATACTTTCAAGTTCTTGTTGAAAACTTTATGCACTTCTTCAATGCTGTTCATTAACCGGCCCATTCCTTTCAACGCCAGAAATTCCATCTGCAGAGGGATGTAAATTTCCCGGCTGCAGGCCAGGGCGTTGACGGTAAGGAATCCGGCGGACGGCGGACAGTCGATAATGATGTAGTCCTTGTTCCGAATACCCGCCAGTTTGTTTTTTAAAGTAAACTCACCGTCCGGAAGGGTTGATTTTTCATTTTCCATCTCCGCCAGATCAAGATTGGCCGGAAGAACGCTCATTCCGGCATGCTCCAGCAGCGCCTCTTCCAGCGGTGTTTCACCTTTGATCACCGAATAAACGGTCGTTTGAAGATCGTGCGCAACAATGCCCAGAGAATAGGTCAGATGTGCCTGAGGATCGAAATCAACAAGCAGAACTTTCTTGCCCAGCAGCGTCAGGCCGGCAGCAATATTCAAAGCACAGGTGGTTTTGCCCACTCCACCTTTTTGATTACATATGGCAATTATGTCCGGCTTCATTATTTTCTCCTTTTTCTTAGAAAACAAAAACGGCGGCGGCAATTACAGTGGTGAATTTATCGTTTTTACATATTGTCGATTGGGTGACATTGAGTGTGCGGACTATTTTGCCGCTGATTTTAAATATTTCTTTTTTTTCATCCCAGCTTTCGTCAACGTTGAAATCAATACCCAAAGTAGAGGCCAGCATGGCCGCTGCGAGATCCTCTGCGTAGTCGCCGGCCTGCTTTTCCGTCTGTCCGAAGGCATGGTGTTCACTGATATAACCATATGACGACTTATCGGCGGGAATGGCGCAGCCGACCGATGCCGCCAGAAGCCGCTTGGGTTCGTTACTGCAGCAACGACTCATGACACAATATGTAATGGCGCCCGGAACCAGTCCTTTCAGTCCCAGCGGTTTGGAAATCATTTTACAATGCGGTGGAAAGATGCTGGAAACCTGAACCAGGTTGCATTTCTCGATACCGGCATCGCGCAGCGCCCTCTCGAAGGAATGCAGCTCGTCCTTGTGTGTTCCAACTCCTTTGGTAAAAAAAATCTTTTTGGGTACAAACAAACTAGACACTTTCCATCTCCTTTTCAGGCCCTAAAGGCAATTTTACTTGTTAATATACTATTCGGTTGCAACAGACCCGCTTCTTTCACCCACTAAAATTATCCGGGTGTGGGTCAATCTGTTGGCTATTGTTTTTGACACAGCCCGCATAATTTTAAATCCTGTGGCGTAGTCTTCATTCATAAGTTTGCGCAAGCCGACTGCATCAATCACAATGGCTTCCGTATCATCAATGCACAGAGCGCTGAGGGTATATAAATAAGGTTCCACTACGGCGGACCAGCCCATCGCCTCTCCACCGACGATCATGTCCACGGTCACCTGCATCGGTGGTTTGTTTGGCCCCATGTAGTTATCTATATACAAAACTATTTTACCTTTTTTTATCAAATAAAGAGCTTTGGCGGAATCGCCGTTTTGATACATGTGAGAACCGGCCAGGTACTTTTCTTCACTTGCCAGGCAAGATAATTTGTTTAACTCGCCACCATCAAATCCTCTGAAAAAAGTGCATTCTTTTAATACGCCGACGGGAACCACGAACTATCTCCTTCATCTTTGATTTAAACAACTTGTGCCTTATACCAGCCTTCAATCTCTTATGCCATAAATTATTTTGTGCTCCAAGTTAAAATCGGTCATTTAGCCTTGCCCAAACACCCAAAAAAGACTATAAAACTGGGCTGACGGAAATTATTACAATAAAAGGTTGCCGCGCTTTGATTAAAGGATTTTTTTCAAAATATAAATTTATTATTTTGCTGCCGGCCGTACTTTTATTGACAGCCTGCCTGAAGGCGCCGGAAACAATCAAGGATGTAAGCGATTTAGAACAGAATCACCTGGCCTACCTGCAGGATCAGACCAAAAGCAGAGATCTGGTTTCTTTAGAAAACCAGAATCGCCTGGCTGAAGACTATAACATCATCTATTTTTCGGTCTGGCGCCGGAACGAACCATTCTACGCTTTGCCCGCTGCGGTTGTCAGTGATTCCAAACGATTTGCGAAAAATTTCGGCTACGGTGAAAACAAAAGAAAACATACTCGAGACTGGTACAACAAGCTTCTGCAAAAAGCGGCCCTGGATAATTATCCCAACGCCCTTTATCCCGCTATTACAATCCGCAATTCCGATCTGCGCGCTCTGCCGACTACGCGGCCGCATTTTAACAAACCGGGGGGAGACAGCGACGGCTGGCCTTTTGACAACCTGCAGCGCTCGTCAGTGGCGGCCAACACGCCGGTCTATGTCTGTCATTTGAGCGCCGACAGAAACTGGGCGCTTGTGGAAACCTCTTTCGCTTTCGGCTGGATGCCGGTGGAAGATTTTGGCCGTGTAGATGATAACTTTATCCGGGAATGGGAAGCGGGCCGCTATGCCGTCATTACCAGAGACCAGACCAAAATATTTTATAAAAGCGGGCAATTCGCATTCAAGGCATCGCTGGGGTATCGCTTTCCCCTGGTCGGGGAGACGCCGGAAAAAATGGAAATTCTTGTCGCGGCGATGGGTGCTGTGAATGACAGCGCCGTGATCAAAAGAAGCTATGTTGCCCGGGATGCGGCGGCGGTCGCTCCTCTGCGGTTAACTTCTCTGAATGTAGTACGAATAGCCAATGAACTGATTGGCGAGCCTTACGGTTGGGGCGGGCTCTATGGAAACCGCGACTGCTCTTCCATGACCCGGGATTTTTTCGCCGTTTTTGGAATATGGCTGCCGCGCCATTCCGAAGATCAGGTCAAGGAAGCGGGCAGTTATATCAGTTTTGACGGCATGACAACGGAGCAAAAAGAAAAAATAATTATGGAAAAGGCGATACCTTACTTAACCCTGCTCTGGCGCAAAGGTCATGTCATGCTTTATATAGGTGTGAAAAATGGCCAGCCTCTGATCTTCCATAATGTCTGGGGAGTAAGAACCAGAGATTTAAGAGGGTACGACGGAAGGAAAATCATTGGACAGGCGGTAATCACTACATTGCATCCGGGCCGTGAATTAAGAAACTTTGACACCGCCGGCGATTTGCTGACCCATATTGCGGGGATGAGCATTCTGGCGCCGCAACAATAATGTTGCCCACGGGACGGAGGATGCATGGCACACAAGTATAAAATCACCCTGGAATATGACGGCACCAACTTCAGCGGCTGGCAAAAGCAAAGCAACGCCAAAAGCATTCAAGGTACTTTAATCGCGGCGGCGCAAGATTTTCTTGGCGCGCCGGTCGACATTCAGGGTGCCGGGCGCACCGATGCCGGGGTTCATGCGCTGGCCCAGGTTGCCCATTTAGAATCATCCCGCAAAATTCATCCCGAGACTTTACGAATTGGTCTTAACGACAATCTGCCCTCCAGCATCAACATCCTGCGTGTGGAAAACGCTCCACCCCGCTTTCATGCCCGCCATCACGCAGTTGCCCGCAGTTATCTTTATTTAATCGCCGGAAGGCGTACAGCTTTCGGCAAGCGTTATGTCTGGTGGATCAAAGACAACCTGGATGTCAAAAAAATGCGGCGGGCGATCAATATCTTCTGCGGATTTCATGATTTTTCTTCCTTTGCCGACAAGAGAATGGATAAAGGAACATCGACCCAGGTTAATATTGAAAATGTACAGCTGAAAGAATTCCCCGATATTATAGCCATACGCATTACGGGATCGCACTTCCTGTGGAAAATGGTCCGGCGGATCGTCGGCATAACCTGTGAAGCCGGGCGCGGCAAATTTTCCCTTTCCGATGTCCAGGAGCTTCTTAATTCTCATTCGGAAGTTCCCGCCCATTTTACGGCTCCGCCTTCCGGTCTTTTTCTGGAAAAAGTATTGTATGCGGGAGATACGCTGCCGGAAATTAGGCCGCTGATTTATTTATAGATGTACAAAAACTTGACAAGGCAGGCCCCTTAAGATAAATACTGCCTCTCTTTCCGGAAATTATGACTATTGGAGATGCCGATGTAGCTCAGCCGGTAGAGCAACTGATTCGTAATCAGTAGGTCACCAGTTCGATTCTGGTCATCGGCTCCAGTAAAGTTAAAAGCTTAAAAAACAATAGTTTACAAAAATTTTCTTTGTTCGATGATTTTCTCCCGCTATTATCCACCTTTTTTATTTCACCTATAAGAATCCACCGAAGCGACGGGTGATGCAGACACCCTTAAAACGGCCTTCGATTTCTGCTGAACTCATTTTCACCGGAACGGGGTGATTACATTTTAATTTTTCTATTAACTGTTGACAAAAATATTGACACAATATCAAATATTTTCTGCCAAGGCAGCAATGGTCGGTTTGTAGGAAGTTGGCCAATTTTTGTGACCTAAGGAGATGTCAGCGAACTGATAAGGAGAAATTGATGATTAAACAAGAAATTCCGGCTGTTGAATTACAAAAAAGGCTGGATCGTTTTCAGGAAGTTTTGCGCGAAAAAGGCATTGATGGAGCCCTTCTTGTGCAACGTGTCGACACTATGTATTTTACAGGAACCGCCCAGGATCTGCATGTCTACATACCGAACATCGGGAAACCGATGATTCTTGCCTACCGTGATCTGGAGCGCGCCCGGAAGGAATGTCCCTGGGAAATCATGCCGCTTACCGGCATTTCCAAACTGCCTCAGCTTATTGGCGCGGCGGGAAACCCGGTGCCGAAAATATTGGGCCTGGAGTATGATGTTCTACCGGTGGCGCGTTTTGAACAATACCGGAAAACGTTTGCCGCAACAAAATTTGTCGATATTTCCTATGCGCTTCGTTTTGTCCGAGCCGTCAAATCGGAATGGGAAATCGTCCAGATCGCCACAGCTTGCGGCATCTACTCAAAATTGCTGGAGTATGCGTCCACCATACTGCGCCCCGGCATGACCGAAATTGAACTGGAAAGCCTTCTCGGCGTTAGGGCCCGTCTGCTCGGGGTCGAGCCCATTGTGCGCCTGCGAAGCTTTTGCGGAGAGATTCATTTCGGCGGCGTTACTGCCGGCGCGCGGGCCGCTGTTCCGACCAATTTTGACGGTCCCACGGGCGGCCTGGGCCCTTCCTGGGCCTATCCCATCGGGCCTTCGCACACCCCGATTCAGGCCGGCGAGCCCGTGGTCATGGATTTTGCCCTCGCTTTTAACGGCTACTACGCTGATGTAACTCGGATGCTGGTTATCGGAGAACTCTCGGAGAAGTTCCAGCACGCTTATGCAATATCGCTGGAGATCGAAGAACGCGTCGGCCAGGCGCTTGTCCCCGGCCGGCCCGCCGGCGAGGTCTATGACGAAATTCTTGCCTGGGTGCAAAAAGAAACTCCTTTTGCGGAAAACTTCATGGGCTGCGGTTCCTCCCAGGTGCGTTTCGTGGCGCACGGTATCGGTTTGGAGCTTGATGAGCTCCCCATTATTTGCCGGGGCGCCAGGGAGGTTTTGCAGCCGGGCATGGTCATCGCTGTCGAGCCGAAGTTTTTCTTTCCCGGAGAAGGTGTGATCGGGGTGGAGGACGATCTGGTCATCGGCGATGCAAAAGGCGGCCGCTATCTTTCTTTGTCACCCCGGGAAGTGGTAAAAATTACGACGTGATAGATAACATTGACTACTTTGTTCCGCTGTACCATTAAATGGGTAGTGCCGGTCGGGCAAAATTTATTAACACACAAATACTAGCTTTTTATAATTGATGAGCTAACCTGAATCGTGATAATATTCAAGTTACTTTCAATAAATGTAAAACGGGTATTTCAAGAAAGGAAATTGTAGATGAAAAAAATTTTTATTCTTCTTCTGATATTGTGTTTTGCTGTTCCGTGTTCGGCCGATGACACCATCTATTGTCCCAGGGACGCTAAGGAGCGCGAAAAAAAATGCAAAGAGGCGAAAGAGAAGAATAAATTGATTGAAGATACTATAAAAAAATGGGTGCCCATGGTCAATAATAACAATGTGATGATGTACAGGCTCAATAAAGAGCAGGGTGAAAGCCAAAATCAGTATGTCAATCGGGTAAGTTCAATGAGATCATTTTATTACCGGGGATTGAATTATCCGGTCCGCGGAAGATTCACCAAAAACGGTACGGCATTTATTCCACTAACGTATCAGGAGGTGGAAAGTGTGCTGAGCCGCGCCTTTAAAAGCCGACAAGAAGTGGCGCAGCAGATGGAGTATGTTCAGAGGAACACCCAGGCCATGAAACCGATGATCAAGAATAAAATTGCACAACTTGAAAAAGATCGTCAGCGCAACTGGCTTTTCCTGGCGCAGTGTTGCGGATACCGCTGGACGACGGAAGAACCCACGAAACCACCGGAGAGCAGGCCCAACACAGGTGGTCAAAGGGGGCTGCTCGGAATTGAATCGGAAGAACAAAAACAACAGGGAATCAAATACTAAGAATGGTGCGGGCAATTACGGTATTTAATCCCGTCTGCTCTAGGGCCTGATTTCACGAGACCATCCGGCATCTTCCGGGGTGTCGGATGAGTTATTTTGCCTGCCTTTTTTCGCACCTGCCGCACGTAAATATCTGACCAATTCCGGGCTGCCGAAGTCCCCGGCGACATCCAGAACCGTTCTACCGTCGTTATTCATCGCATGAAGATCTGCATTGACGGACAGCAGGTATTTGATGCCTTCCAGATAGTTGTTGTATGCAAACCAGATGATCGGAGTGTTTCCCGTCCGGCTTTTCGCGTTTAAGTTCGCTCCCGCTGCGACCAGGAGACGGGCAATCGACACTTCCTGCACAAACAGCGGAGTCATGCCGAATTGCCTGTCGGACAGGTTGACGTCCGCGCCTCGTGAGATAAGGAATTCAGCCAGAGCTGCATCTCTTACCAGATGCAGGGCGGATTCGCCGTTTTCATTGCGCACGTTAATATCGATTCCCCGCGCCAGGCAATCTTTTACTTTGTCCAGTGAACCGTTTTGAACGGCTGCGAGGAATTGGCTCGGTGTGATCAGGGCTGAACCGGCTGCTAGAATTGAAGCGTCGGCGCTGCCTCCCAGGAATTTAGGTGCCGCCGGATGATTAGTTCTTCTATCGATATTTTCAGCTTGGGCAGATGATAAAGGAGGAAAAATCATGCCCGCCGCGAGCAGAACAAAGCCGATTATTCTATACAAAATCATAATACTGCCTTTCTAAATCCTCTGAATTGGAAATGAGAACTTGTCTGATTTTATTAACACGGATGAGCTGGATTTTAAAATAATACTTTTCACCTCTCGTTTCATAAAATATTGCCGCATCCTTTCTGTGGTAATATTTTACTTGATGCAATCGGCTGGCGATTGCATGATTGACATGTCCTGTTTTTTCTTGTATACAAAGACCTCGAAGGACGCCGCTGTTTTGATCGGCAGCAAACATACAATTTTTAATTCTTGTCTCTTCAGCATAACGGAACACGGTGCAAGACCGTGGCGGACCCGCCGCTGTAATCGGGGACGGGGGTTGCAGGGTTATTTTAAGCCACTGCCAGGGTAAATCCTGATGGGAAGGCGGCGACCCACCGGTAGATCCGAAAGCCAGAAGACGTGCTGATGTTTAGACTTGATGGAATCTGATGGTAAAGGGTTCCTGTGGATGTTTATCATCCATGGGAGCCCTTTTTTTATGGAATTTACTGGGAGGAGATTCATGAAGGCTGTAGTTGTTGAAGAAATAGGCTCTTTTGAGCTGCAAGAAAGGGATATTCCCGTTCCCGGCAGGGGCGAGGTTTTGTTGCGCGTCATGGTTACGGGTGTTTGCCGGACGGATTTAAAATTAATCCGCGTCGGGCATCGGGATCTGATTCTTCCCCGTGTACCGGGCGAAGAAGTCGTCGGCAAGATTTGTCAGTTGGGTGAGGATGTTAATGAATATTTTTTAAATCAGCGTGTTTACGTCTATCCGGGGACGAGCTGCGGTGATTGTGCACCATGCCGGGCCGGAGCCGGGAATTTATGCCGGGATATGAAAATCATGGGATTCCATCGTGACGGCGGTTTTGCCGAATATGTCCTGGCACCCGCAAAAAGCCTGATTGCTCTGCCGGATAATATCGGCGATGATGAAGCAGTTTTCGCTGAACCGCTCTCCTGCTGCCTTAACGGCCTGGAACAGGCCAACCTCAAAGAGAATGAAACTATTGGAATCTGGGGAGCGGGACCGGCCGGTACGCTGCTGGCGCGCGCCTCCTGCGCCTTCAAGGCCACACCTTTTGTTATCGAACCTGATGACAACCGCCGGCCTGCTGTGAACGGGTATGCGCAGCCGCCGGATATGAAATTTGATGTCTGTATTGTCGCCGTCGGCTCCAACGACGCTTACAGCGAGGCGCTGGCGCATCTCAATCCCCGGGGAAGGCTGGTCGTCTTTTCGGGGCTGGCGCCGGACAGAGCCGGAATGGTTGTCGATTTCAATCAACTCCATTATTATGAACAGAGTATCACCGGTTCTTACGGATGTGCTTATCGCCACGGCGCACTCGCTCTGGAATATATTAGCAGCGGCAAAGTCAAGGTTAAGGATCTGGTTTCACACAAGCTTCCCCTGGAGGAACTGAATTACGCCCTGGATCTCGTGGAAAAGCGCAAGTGTATGAAGATACACCTTTATCCTTAAAATGGGATAGCAATACCGTAATAATAACAAGAAACTACAATAATTTACATTACAGGAGTAAACAATGGATGCTGTAAAAATAATGAATTTCGGCGCCAAGATTCAGAGTCTCATTGATGGTAAAAATTTATCGAGAAATGAAACCTACGAGATGTTTAAGGAAGTCCTCTTAAATGAACAGCCCGATTTACAGCAGGGCGCATTTCTGGCCGCTCTGGTCGCCAAGGGTGAAACTGTAGAAGAGATAGCCGGGGCTTGGGCCGCCATCGATGAGATTGACACCGTTCATGTCAGTCCCGATGTACAGGGAGGAATATTTGAGAATTCCGGCACAGGGATGGATGCGTTGAAAACATTTAACGTCAGCAGCGCGGCGGCAGTTGTCGCCGCCGCCGGCGGCGTCACAATGGCCCGCCATGGCGCGCGGGCGATTACTTCCCGCTGCGGAACCGTGGATATCATGGAAACCGTGGGCATTGATGTGGACTGTGATGTCAGTGTTGTGGAAAAGAGCATCAAAGAGGTTCAGATCGGCCTTTTCAACGGTATGAGTCCGAAAGTTCATCCGGGAGCCCTGGGAAGAATTTTGAGCCAGATACGTTTCGGTTCCACATTAAATATCGCGGCTTCCCTGGCCAATCCCTGCAGGCCGACATTAGGACTGAGGGGAGTATACACGGAAAAGCTGTTGTCCGTTGCCTCCGAGGTGATGCGGAACATCGGCTATGAAAGGGGTATGGTCGTGCATGGAAAAGATGCAAGGTCCGGTTACGGCATGGATGAATTGTCCATCTCGGGGGAAACGAAAATCTTTGAATTTACGGGTGATAACCGTCAGGAATACACTGTTTGCCCCGAGGATCTTGGCTTAAAACGCAAGCCTTTTGAAGAAGTAGCCTCGATGGGTGACCCTTCGAAAGAGGCTTTGCGCTTCATGCAGGTGCTGGCAGGCAGAGGACATCAGGCATGCATTGATTTTACCTGCCTGAATGCCGGGGCCATCCTGTATACGGCGGGAATATGCGACAGCCTGAAAAAAGGCGTGGAGTTGAGCCGGGAGATAATCGAGGATAATCGCGCTGTGGAAAAGCTGCGGCAGTGGGCGGCTGTGCAGGATTCGCAGGCATCCGCCGGGATGCAGAGGTTTGAATCGCTGTTGGCTAGGGCGTAAAATCTTTCACTGACGGTCTGCCGCCCGAGGGGGAACAGGCCGTCAGTGAAATCCGTTATTTTTCCGTTTTTTCTGGGGAAAGTTTTTTCAGGAGCCAGGCCATATTCTCGCCGAGAGTCTTCATCGTCTGAATGCCTTCTTCATCTTTCAGCACGTCGCCGGGGTCGCGGCCGATGCCGATACTCCAGTAACTGGAGCCGGGCATAACCATCTGCATGTAGTGGAGAAACAGATTCATGGAATTGAAAGCAGGAATGGCTCCTATGCGCCGTACAGCAACGACAGAAGCTCCAACTTTTCTTTTGAACATGTAGTCGTTGGCGCGGGCGACCAAGCCGCAGCGCTCGATAAATGCCCGCATGTTTGCCGAAACATCGGAAAAGTACGTAGGCGAACCCAAAAGAATTCCGTCGGCGCCTTCCATTTTTCCTATGAGGTCGTTTAACATATCTTTTTTGACAGAGCAGCGGCGATCCTTGTTCTGGAAACATTTATAACAGGCTCTGCAGCCGGCTATTTGCTTTCCCGCCAGCTGAATCAGTTCGGTCTGGATGCCTTCTTTATCCAGTTCGTCTAAAACTAGATTGAGCAGAATTGCCGTGTTCCCATCTTTTCTTGCGCTGCCGTTTAATGCCACTACCTTCATGATTTTCCTCCTTGTTATATTCCGAAATCAGACGGAATCATTCCATGTCGTTTATAAATCGAGCTTTGCTGCATGATGGAGCCGCATGATGAGAGCAAAATAGGGAAAGTGCGGGTTGCTGTCAAGATAAATCCATGGTCTATTGCCAGAAATTTCTTGACAAATAGACCAAGTTGAATAAGATTTCACAAACTGTCGCATTCAAAAAGTCTTCAGTTGAGAAACACAGTAATGTTTGCCTGAGCGGGCGTAATTCAGCGGTAGAATGTCAGCTTCCCAAGCTGGACGTCGCCGGTTCGAGTCCGGTCGCCCGCTCCAGTTTTTTAAGCCCGGCCAAGTCTTGGTTGCAGTATTTTTTTCTTGCATTGCAGATTTAAGTATGCTAGCTAATTCACAAACCATTGCTTTGTGTGTAAAATCGAGTGGGCTTTTGCCCACTTTTTTTTTCTAAAGTTATTATGTTTGTTGATTTAAAAGATAAAGTAAGAAGGCTTGCCGAGCCGGTTGTTGTGGCGGAAGGCATGGAATTAATCCATGTCGAATGCCTCAAAATGCATACCCGCTGGATTGTCCGGCTTTTCCTGGACAAGGAAAGCGGGGTTACGCTTGACGACTGTTCTGTTGTCAGCAACCAAGTTGGTGATATCTTTGATATCAATGATCTTATTGATGGGCCTTATACTCTGGAAGTTTCTTCTCCCGGTTTTGACAGACCAATATCGCGCGATCAGGATTTCCTGAAGTACAGGGGATCTCCGGTAAATGTTAAAACAGGTTCAAAAATTGACGGGATTAAAAATTTTAAGGGTCATCTGGTTGATTTTATAGAAGAAGATGATCAAAAAGTAGTTGTGATGGAAGTTGCCGGGAAAAATTACCGGATTCCCCAAGCGGAAATTATCAAAGCCAACCTGGCCGACAGTGGAAAATAAAGTGAGACAGTTGCGGGGGAGGTAGTGTCGGCAGGCTTGATTTTGTGTATATAGGTGAACAAAGAGGGAGGATTTTGTAAATGTTTCCAGAACTTAAACGTCTGATCGAACAGATGGGTAAGGACAGGGGTATAGATAAGCAGATCATTACCGAAGCTCTTGAAGCGGCAATGCTTACCGCTGCCCGCAAAAAGTTGGGGCAACATGTGGATATCGAAGTCCATTATAACGATGAGGTTGGAGAAATCGAAGTATTTCAATTCAAGACCGTCGTCGATAAAGTGCTCGATCCCGAGATGCAGATTTCCAAGGAAGAAGCACAAAGAACACTTGATGAAGAGGCACAGCCCGGCGACAGTTTGGGAATGAAGATCGATACGAGCTCTTTTGGCCGCATCGCCGTGCAGATGGCCAAACAGATTATTATTCAGCGGGTCAAAGATGCGGAACGTGATAATATATATGACGAATATAAAGACAGAAAAGGCGAACTGGTCAACGGTTTTGTGCAGAGACTGGAAGGCGGCAACATTATCGTGAATCTGGGGCGTGCGGAGGGTGTCCTGCCGCTGGCGGAGCAGATACATCGCGAAACATATAAACGCGGCGAAAGAATCAGGTCTTACATTGTTGATGTAAAAAAGAATGCCAAAGGATCACAGATTCTTTTATCGCGCACCCATCCATCCTTCCTGAAGGCTCTTTTTGAAGTTGAAGTTCCGGAAATCTCCGAAGGATTGATTGATA
>Ga0302251_1001365_pt1 | contig 15199 bp, 13 predicted proteins | sample AAG_RA_Gln_MG_FD_193534 | JGI IMG/M metagenome (GOLD analysis project Ga0302251, IMG submission 193534) | Enriched activated sludge microbial communities from anaerobic digester in WTTP, New Holstein, Wisconsin, United States - AAG_RA_Gln | ecosystem: Engineered > Bioreactor > Anaerobic >...
TTGGACATCACGCGCTTCAGATCCCAGTGCCTGAGGGGTACGCTCATGAAGATGATCGCTGTAGGTTTATATTTCAGGGCAAGATGCACTGCAATCAGCCCCCCAGTGGAAAACCCGGCCAGGACAATGTTGTCTGATTGTTTTCTGAGCGCCTTATAGGCTTGCTCTGCGGCGTAGATCCACTCCTCACAGGAGTGGCGTCCCATCTCTTTTCTAATGCTTCCGGATAAACCGCGTATGGTTGGCACTGCAACCAAACAGCCTTGAGCTCTGAGCGCTTCTGCCAAAGGTTCAACTTCCCAGGGTCCGCCGCCAAAGCCATGAAGGAGAAGGATGGCTGGCACGTTGTGATGTGATGCATTTTTGAGTGACACGCCATACCTCCCCTTTCGTTTTGTTCAGCTGTTACCATCTTACCACATTCCCCCCGAAATTCATCATCACAGAAGTCGTTGAACCGAAATTGGCGCTGCAACTGATTACAATTTGGCTATGCCACTTGATTCAGCCCGCGGATATGCTAGAATCTTGAAGGGAATTCATTCGACAGGAGATAGTGACATGGACCGTTCTTTGATTGCACTTATATTATTTTCACCTTTTACAGCCTGGATTCCGGCCATTGGCGCAGCCATGGCTGCCTACCGAAAAAAAATGACAATTTGGCTGACACCCATGAACGTTGGTATAATACTCCTTTTTAATTGGGCGCTGTTGACCGGCATCTACAACCACTCCCTCAGGGAGATTCTGGTGTCCTTCGGCATCCTGATTTACCTGGGCTGGACCATTTTTCTGCAGAATAATTTGACGCGCACCCATCAAGTCGAGGCACTTCTGGAAAAAGTATGGCGACTGGGATTGATAGCAGCGGCCCTGGGCCTGGCTGAGAAATTTCTGTCCTTTTTCATGGATCTGAGTGTCATTTCGGAAATCTTTTGGAGTCCCACCTACATACCGACGCGAACCGCCTACAGAATCTACAGCACCTTTGGAAATCCAAACGTTGCCGGCGACTGGTTCGCCGCACTGTTCCTGATTGGACTTTTCTGGATCAGCCATTCCACCGGCGAAAAACGCAGGACCTACATAACCGGAAGCCTGCTGTATCTGCTGGCAACGCTTCTTACCGGCTCAAAGGGGGCTGTTCTGGGCCTTGAGCTTGGCCTGATTGCCTATGGCCTCTTCAGCAGCAGCCGCCTCGGCAGAGTCAGCGCGCTGGTCTCCTCGGCCGGACTTTTGATTCTGGCTCTGGTCATGCCTGAGGTCAACCATTTGACCAACTCAAGATCTGCCCTGTGGCTTGAAGCCATCAACCTGATACAATTCAAACCTGTCTTTGGATGGGGTCTTCTCGGATTTTTCAGACAGACCGGCGAGATTCACGCCCACAATCTCTGGCTCTCCGTGACGGTTATGCTGGGCGCCGGAGGCTTGATTGTCACCTCGATCATCCTCTCCCACAGCCTGCACCTGGCCTTCGTTCTGAAAAAAGCCGGCAATCACCTCGCGCCGCTCCTGACGGGGCTGCTGGTTTTGATGCTGGGGCACAGTCTCTTTGACTTCACCATCATGACACCCCAAGGCGGCATGCTGTTCTTCAGCATCGCTGGAATCATGAGCGCCCTAGCCCTTGAGCACGAATTCTATTACAGTGTGGATCCGGAATCTGTGGCCAATTTAAAAGAGGACCTCCGGTGGCAAATTGCCGGCCAACCTACCAAGCTGATCAAGTAATCAACAACCAATTTAGCAGTCTGAACTTTAAGAGTGTGGAAGCAGGTGTCTGGGGCTTAAGCCTGTTGACTACCGCTTCCACACTTTCTTCAATCATCGTCAAAAAAAGTTGTAGGCAAATCCAAAAATCATTTCTATAATGATAGAGGATGCTCATGCAGCCAATTTATCTATAAAGGAGCACATCAACATGAATTTTCTGGGTGAATCTGCCGCCTTCGCGACGGCTATTTGCTGGACCCTGACCGGCATCAGCTTTGAACAGGCCGGGAAGCGCGTCGGGTCCTTTGCTGTCAATTTACTGAGGTTGATTATAGCCCTGCTGATGATGACCGTCTTCAACTACATAACCCGAGGGACGCTGATCCCGATGGATGCAACCCCCACCACCTGGCTCTGGCTCTCCATCTCAGGGCTGATCGGCTTCGTTTTGGGCGACCTGTTCCTCTTCCAATCCTACCTCTTGATTGGCGTGCGCGTCGCCATGGTCATCATGGCCAGCTCGCCAATTTTCGCAGCGCTGTTGGGCTTTGTCATCTTTGGAGAAAAGCTGACGCTGCTGAGCTTTCTCGGCATGCTCATCACCCTTCTGGGGATTGGCCTGGTCGTTTTTTTAAGGAGCAAAGGACGCGAAGATCAGGAGACAAAGAAGCTGACCTCACTCCCCCTCAGAGGGCTGCTCTATGCGTTTATTGGCGCTTTTGGACAGGCATCCGGGCTTATTCTCAGCAAGCTGGGCATGGGTGCGGATTACAGCCCTCTCGCCGCGACACAGATTCGTTTGATGGCAGGTCTTGCGGGCTTCCTTGTGCTGTACGCCATAGGCAACCGTTGGTCGGAAGCTAAAGTCGCGCTGAAAAACCCCAGTGCAATGGGTTTCATCACCATGGGGGCTTTCTTCGGACCTTTCATGGGCGTTTCTTTTTCTTTGATCGCCGTCCAATTGTCTAAAGCCGCCATTGCGTCCACCATCATGGCACTGGTGCCCATCATGGTCATTCCGTTTTCCATCTTCCTCTACAAAGAGCGCGTCAGCTTCCGTGAAATCTTTGGCGCTGTGTTAACCGTTACAGGCGTAGCGGTGATGGTGTTTGGGCAGTGACAATCGGCAAAAACAAAGAGCAATAGCCAGCAGGTAAAAAGACTAAACCTGCTGGCTATTTTTTCGGAAAAAAATCTATGTGTTCGCAGTGCCGGCTTTGAATTCGCCTGCTTCATAACTGCAGGGCGTCACACCTTCATAACCAAACACCTTGCAGAAATAATCTGCAACAAGGGCCGTCATGCGCTCGTAATCCTGGGTTTCTCCCGTCAGCATTTCCAGGGAAGTCACTCCGCGATCCGCAATGCCGCAAGGAACAATCAGCTGAAAGTGTGACATATTGGTATTGACGTTGAAAGCGAAGCCATGCATGGTGACACCGCGCTTGACCGCGAGGCCAATAGCCGTAATTTTGCTGCCGTTCACCCAGACACCGGTATGGACAGGATCCTTGCCGGCCGGGATGTCGAACTCTTCTTTTAAGAGCCGTATAAACAGCTGCTCGAGATTCTCGACAAAGGTTCGGATGCCTATGCCGCCGTGTTTGATGTCAAAGATGGGATAACCGACAATCTGGCCGGGACCGTGATAGGTGACGTCTCCGCCGCGTTCGATTTTGTGGATTTCGACGCCCTGTTCCCTGAGATAGTCCTCTGCAAAGAGAATGTGACTGTCCTCTGCGGATTTGCCCAAGGTGATGACCGGCGGGTGCTCGACAAGGATCAGGGTGTCCTCAATCTCGCCCTTTTGGCGCTTAGCCACCAGGTCGAGCTGAATCTGATAGGCGCTCAGGTAGTCACAGACGCCCAAATTTAGAATTTGCAGTGGGTTCAATGCTCCAACCTCCATTACGCCAAGTTGAGGATCATCAGGTCTTTGTCTGTCCTCAACTCACCTAATTGTGGAACGTACAATTTGAAATGCGGCGCCTGGAAGTGGGCTTCAAGATGTGCCTTGCTTTCCCAAGTCTCAACGAACACCAGCATATTTGGGTTTTTCTCATCTTCGAAAAGCGCGTAATCAATGCAGCCTTCTTCCTTGACGGTTTCAACGGTCATCTTGGCGGCAAGGGCTTTGAAGGCTTCTATATTTTCAGTTGGAACTTGGTTTTTGGAAACGACTTTGATCATGTGGGTGCCTCCTCTTAAGACTCATTTAGGAGATATTATATCATTGAATTAGTTGTTAATGTGTAAACAATCAACTGTCGACCTGATCGACTCGCAAAAAGAGCTGAAAGTCGCCAACAGATGGCGATCTTTCAGCTCTTTTCATGTTATTGGAGTCAGACTGTTTGGGCTGATTTCCAACCGTTTCTTCAAATCTTTTTTAAAATCACCTAAAATGCCGCAAACTCGTGATCCTGAAGATCTGTAATGAACATATAGCCAGGGGCATGTGTCAGCATAATTGGCGGTTTGGACTGCATAGCGACCGCTTGAGGGGTGACCCCGCAAGCCCAAAAGACCGGGACTTCACCGGGCTTGATCTCGACAGCGTCGCCGAAGTCTGGTTTTGAAATATCCTTGATGCCAATCTGTGCCGGATCGCCAATGTGAACAGGCGCGCCATGGACCGCTGGAAAACGGGCTGTAATCTGCGCCGCTTTGACGACCTGGTGGTAAGGGATTGGGCGCATGCTGACGACCGTAGGCCCGGAGAAAACGCCTGCAGGGCGGCACTGCATATTGGTGATGTACATAGGGACATTGCTGCCGGCAGTGATGTGGCGCACTTCAATATTGGACTGCATGAGGGCGGATTCGAAGCTGAAGCTGCAGCCCAGGAGGAAGGCAACGAAATCGTCACGCCATATACCGGACACATCCTCAAGTTCCTGGACGTACACGCCATTTTCGTAGACTCTGTATTTTGGTATGTCACGGGCAATGTCGGAGCCCGGAGCGACTATAGCCATTTCGCGGCTGCCTACTTCTGTGACGTCAAGAATTGGGCAAGGTTTAGGGTTGCGCTGAGCGAACAGCAGGAAGTCGTAGGCCAACTCTTTGGGCAGGACGACGAGATTGCCTTGTGCGTACCCCGGGCAGAGACCTGCGGTAGGTTTGACAAACTCGCCATTTCGGATCGCGAGCCGCATTTCTGAAGGGGTTGCGGTTTTAAGCGGTATCAAAATTTAACGCCTCCTTATCTGGATGAAAATCTGGTAACGCGGAATAAAACTAACTTGGGGACGCGGACGGTAATGATTTAGCAACAATTTCAGCGTTGCACGTTCATTATTCCCATCGCCTTGAATAGTATTAAACCCTGACTTCTTCTACCTTCACGTCATAGACGGCGCCGGCGACGTTCAGCCGGAACAGCCGCGTGCTGATGATGTCTTGAGAAATCGAAGTCCGTGCATCAGCCAGATTTATTGGCATTGCCGCCGCCATCTCCGGAATCTCACTGTAAAAATCCTCACGGGCCTTCAGCAGCTCATGCGCTTCCTCCAGGGAGACCCTCTTGAAGCGAATCTGATCACCTGGCTTTGACTGGGCCAAAAGCGGCAAATCTACAGATATGACCCCGGCAATTTTTGTGTATCCCCCAGTGGTCTGGCGGTCTGCCATCATAATGATGGGTTTGCCATGACCAGGGACCTGGACCGCACCAAAGGCAATGCCGTCCGAGATGATATCCCCGCCCTTGACATGTTCAATGGATGGACCCTCCAGGCGGTAGCCCATGCGGTCACATTCATTGGTGACGGTGTAAACATTATCGAGAAAAGTCAGAATCCCCGCTTCCGTAAAAGCGTCATCCTGGGGACCCATAACAATGCGAATCGTTTTTGAGGCTGTGTAGACCGGTATAAGCTCCGCAGGGACCGCCAGCAACACCGACGGTACACCAGACACATCTGCGCCCACCGGCACCTGATCTCCCGCTTTCAGCGCCCTGCCCTCAAATCCGCCCAGCGCAGCTTTGGTATAAGTAGAGCGGCTGCTCATGACCAGCGGTGTATCAATGCCGCCGGCAACTGCCAGATACCCCCTGAGACCGGACTTCAGACCTCCAAAACTGAGGACATCTCCCGCCTGAACCACCAGGGTTTGCCACATTGACACGGGGGATCCGTTGATCTTAGGACTTAAATCCGCCCCGGTCAGAGCAATAGAGCCAGCAAATCCAAACTTCAGCTCAGGCCCCAGCATCATCATTTCGAGTACTGCTTCAGACCTTGCGTTGCCCACAAGATGATTAGCCACCGCCGCTGCGAATTGGTCCATGGCGCCTGCAACAGGAACGCCAAATTGCTGATAGCCATAGCGGCCAAGGTCCTGAACCAGTGTCAGCATGCCAGGCTTGATGACTTCGATAAAACGTCCTTCCGTCATCCTTACACCCTCCCCTCAGTGGTCCCGCTGCGACCTTCGCGACTTAAGCGGTCAAAGGTTGCCTGGTCAATCGGGACAAAGCGGATGGACTCTCCCGCTTTCAATAATATGGGCTCATTGCTGAGGGGATCATAGAGCGCCACAGGTGTGCGTCCAATTATCTGCCAGCCACCGGGACTGTCGATGGGATATATCCCGGTCTGAGCGCCCGCGATACCAACTGAGCCGCCGGCGATCTTGGTCCGCGGCGTTTCCAGACGCGGTGTCGCGATTCGGTCGTCCATGCCGCCGAGGTAAGGAAACCCTGGGGTGAAGCCAAGCATATAAATTCTGTAGGTGCCCGAGGCGTGAATCTTAATCACCTCGTCCACCGTCAAACCGTTGTGTTTTGCCACATAGTCCAGGTCGGGGCCATAGTCTCCGCCGTACAGGGTTGGAATTTCAATGACCATCGGCTCAGGAAGTTCTATGTCATCCAGAGCACCCAAAGTTTCACGTACCTTCCCGCACAATGCCTCATATCCAATCCGCAGCGGATCGTAGTGAATCATCAGCGAACAGTAGGTAGGTGTCATTTCAACGATCCCATCCACTTTGACTTTTTCGAGGGCCAGCATCAACCCTCTGACCTTTGTGTTCAGTGCCTCGGAAATTTCATTCCCAAAGCTGGCCACCAGGGCGAGATCGCCGGATGGCGCCAGTCGGAGCTCATTTTCCAAAAGCCCTCACCTCCATTCATATAAACAGGGACAACTAACCAAACAGCGCGGTGATGCTCTTCAGTGCTGTAATTCCAGCATACCCTGCCACGACGACAATCACAATACCAAACACGATCATCCAGGTTGGATGCTTGTAATCGCCCACTATATCCTTGCGTCGGGACGCCAGGAGAATGGTGCCGATGGTGATTGGAAGAATCAATCCGTTGAGAGAGCCTGCGAGGACGAGTAAATTAGCCGGTTTGCCGATTGTTGCCATGATCATGGTTGAGGCGACAATAAAAGCAATGATAAAATGCTTCTCATATTTCATGATAAAAGGATTTAGCGTCTTGAGGAAGGAAACTGACGTATAAGCTGCACCTACGACAGATGTAATCGCTGCGCACCAGAGGACGACGCCAAAGAATTTATAACCGATCATGCCTGCGCCGTGCTGGAAGGCAGACGCTGCAGGATTCGCTGCGTCGAGCTGAAGACCTTTGCTGACAACGCCGAGAACTGCGAGGAACAGGAAGATCCGCATTATGGAAGCGATGACTATGCCCGTCACAGAGCTGCGGGTGATCTGACCAAGATTTTCAACACCGGTGACACCAGCATCGATCAAACGGTGACCGCCTGCGAAAGTTATGTAACCACCAACCGTACCGCCGAGGAGAGTAATAATTGGGAAAACCAAGCCGCCTGGATTTTCAGGCGAGACGCTGCGAACAATGGCTTCGCCTACAGGAGGCTGGGTCGAAAATGCTACGTAGGCCACAATGGCAATCATGAGGCCGCCGAGGATTTTGACAAAGCGGTCAATAACCGAACCGGCGTCCTTCGAAAGGAAGATGGCAATACCTATGATGCCGCTTATGATTGCTGCAATCGTGAGGTCCATGCCGAAAAGGACGTTTAGGCCGAGAGCTGCACCGCCGACGTTGCCTATGTTGAATGCGAGGCCGCCCAGCGCGACCAGGACAGCCACAAAAATGCCGAGGCCCGGGAGTACTTTGTTGGCGATATCCTGACCTCTAAGGCCTGAGACACCTATGATTCTCCAGACGTTCATCTGGGCGCCAATGTCCAATATAACCGAAACCAGGATGACGAAAGCAAAGCTTGCGCCGAAATCCTGCGTAAATTTCGCAGTTTGCGTCAGAAAGCCAGGACCAATTGCAGAAGTTGCCATAATAAACGCGGCACCTAAAATAGCGCTGGAACTGCCAGATTTAATGACCTTTTTAGTTGTTGCTTTGACATCAGCCATGTGAATCCTCCCTAATTATCTTATTTGATCTAACGATCTAACCAATCACGTTTCTTAAAGCAGTTACAGCAACACCTTCACTTTCCAGTGTTGAACGAATGCGCTTAACAAATTCAACAGCTTCCGGATTGTCTCCGTGGACGCAGATGGAGTCTGCTTTCATTTCAACGGTTTCGCCTGTGATTGCGGTAACTTCCCCTTGCTTGACCATGCGCACGACTCTGGCGATGGCTTCCTCAGGGTCATGGATGACTGCGCCCGGCTGGCTTCTTGGCACCAAGGTGCCGTTTGCCTGATAGGCTCGATCCGCGAAGACCTCCTGAGCGACTTTGAGCCCGATCCCTTTGCCCGCTTTGATCATTTCACTGTTTGCGAGCCCTAACAGAATGACTTCCGGCGCTGCCTCATAAATGGCTTCCGCTATGGCCTGTGCAAGTTTTGCGTCTGTCGCTGCCATATTGTACATGGCGCCGTGGGGCTTCAAATGCTGTAAATTTCCTTTTGCCGCCTTGACAAATGCCTGCAGGGCCCCCAATTGATAAAGGGTGTAAGCCTTTACCTCGGCCGGTGTGACTGCCAAATTCCTTCGGCCGAAGCCCATTAAGTCCGGATAGCCCGGATGCGCCCCGAGTCCGGCACCGTTTTCCATTGCTGACTTGACCGTCTCCGCCATTACCAGCGGGTCCCCGGCATGCCAACCACAAGCAATATTAACAGAAGAAACATAAGGAATAATTGCGTGATCCATGCCGATGGTATAACTGCCAAAGCTTTCGCCCAAGTCACTGTTCAAATCCACTTTGAACATTTGCCTCACCTCCTGTCATGTTATAAAGCAATTTTGATGCCAAAAATGCAAACGTTGAATTTCCAGCCTTCTCAAGATTGAGTATTCTAAATTGTTAGTCAAATCGTTCGATTTCGCACATATAAAGCGAGCGATTTCGCTCAAAGTGCGAAATCGCTCGTTGTTAACCTTTCTCAAGCTTCCGTTTCAATGCAAACCGGCTGATTCCCAAAAGATCCGCGGCTTTGGAAATCTGCTGATTACTGAGTGCCAGCGCCACTTCAATATACTGGCGTTCCATGGAACTGACCTCTTCTTCCAGAGAAAAAACGCCGCTCGTCAGTCTTGCGAGCAGGACCTCATATTTATTTGCGGCTGTATTTTGAATTGTCTCACCTTCTGCAAGCCTCAGCTTTGAAATCTCAGGCGGTAAATGAATTGGCTCGAGGCGCTGCTCAGGATACAGCAAAAGTGTTCGTTCAACGACATTTTTAAGTTCCCTCACATTCCCGGGCCACCGATAGGACAGCATGCACTGTTTTGCCTCTTCCGTCAATTCCGGTACCGGACGCTGATGTTTTTTTGCCTCATTCTCGAAGAAAAATTGCGTCAGCAAAAGAATATCCTCACCCCTGTGCCTCAGAGGCGGCAGCTGGATTGGAAACACATGCAGCCTATAGTAAAGGTCCTCTCTGAAATATTTTTCTTCAATGGCTTGCTTCAAGTCTCGATTCGTCGCTGCCAGGACGCGTACATCCACCTCGAGATCTTCAAGGCCACCAACGCGTTTAAATTTATGGTCCTCTAAAAATCTGAGCAGTTTTGACTGAAGTTCCAGGGGCAGCTCACCAATCTCATCCAGAAAGACAGTGCCCCCGTCTGCCAGTTCCAAAAGCCCTTTCTTTCTCGCGGCGGCGCCAGTAAAGGCATTCTTTTCAAATCCGAACAATTCGCTTTCCATTAGATTTTGGGGAATAGCGCCACAATTTATCTTTACAAACGGCAGCGCCGCTCTGGGTGACAGCCTGTGGATGGCTTCCGCCACAAGCTCCTTTCCGGTTCCCGTCTCCCCTTGAATCAAAACGGTAGTCCGCTCACTGGGTGCTACAACCTCAACTCTGTGCATGACCGCTTTCAGAAGTTCGTGCTCACCAATCATGTATTTTCCGCGGTGCAGTTTTTCATCTTCATACAATGTCAGACGATTCACGGCTTTGAGGTGCTCAACACCCTTTTGTATGAGGATATCCAGTTCGTCAAACTCAAAGGGTTTGTGAAGATAATCATAAGCGCCGGCCTTAATTGCAGCTACCGCCGTTTTGACATCCCCATAAGCCGTCATCATAAAGGCCACCAAATCAGGATCAATTTTTTTCAATTCCGGCAGCAGCTCCAACCCATTGTCAGTGCCGAGTCTGAGATCCAGAAGCGCTATGTGAGGCTTAAAAACAGCCATTTGTTTGACAGCCTCTGCAGCATTGGCAGCTGACTGCGCTTGATAGCCCAAATCCCCCAGACCTTCACACAATGAATGACTCAAAGACTTTTCGTCATCGATAACCAAAATGCGGTAAATCATTTAACCGCCCCCTTATCTATGGTGTTGGGAATTTGAGTGTCACCGTCGTCCCAACCCCTTCTTTGCTGACCATTTGAATTTCTCCGCCCATATCCGTCATGAGCTTTTGAACGACAGACAGCCCCAGTCCTGTTCCTGTGGCATGAGTAGTGAAGAAAGGATCGAACACCTTGTCGAGATCCGCTTCCGCTATGCCTTTTCCTTCATCCTGCACAACGACCTGAACGGATTTTTCGACTTCAGAATGCCTCGGCTCAATCCTAATCAAGATCCGGTCTCGAGAAGACGAGGCATTGATAGCGTTGGAAATGACATTCAGCAATATCTGCTCCGTCTGGTTTTCATCTCCTTTGATTTCAACCGGCCGAGCCCCCTGTATGTAAACGAGGTCGATCTGATGCTCCTCCGCTGAAGGTGAAATCAGCGCCAAAGTCCTCTCGAGCACCGATTTTATGTCAATCCTACGCAAGTCCGGATAATGGGGCTTCGCAAAATCCAGAAGTTCCGAGACCAGCTTGTTCAACCGGTCAATTTCGTGGAGAACGTTGTCGAACAGCGTGCCGTTTCGGTCTTCTTCCGTTGTCACGAGCCGCCGCTTCAGCACCTGTATGCTGGTCTTCATTCCCGCCAGCGGATTTCTGATTTCGTGGGCGAGGCCCGACGCCAGCTGCCCTGTATAAGCCATTCTATTGACCCGCTCCATCCGCATCTCCAGCCGCTTTCTCTCGGTGATGTCATTAAAGCTGAAAATGGCGCCCGTGGTCACCCCTTGACTGTTGGTCAGCGGCGCGGCAGACGTCGCGTAATAGCGTTTTTCATCCCCCGCCTCTTCCTGCAGCACGTACAGCTGATCAATGGTCCGGGACAGCTGAAGCAAATCATCCAGCTGCTCCTTGAGCAGTGTCACAAAGGCCTTATGCGTCCCCTGCTCGCTCAATGACGGACTGAGCAGTCTATTTGCCGCCTCATTTTGATTGAGCACCATGCCTTCCTGATCCATGACCAGGACCCCCGTCGTCAGGCTCCTCAATATGTCCTCGTTGAATTGCTTGGCTTCCAGCAGCTTTCTGGCGTTGTCCTGCAGCCTGCGGATCATCTGATTGAACGACTGCGCCAGGACACCAATTTCATCCTGCCGGTCCATCTCAAGCTGCGTCTCAAGATCCCCCGCGGACATCTGATTGCACTGCTCCGCCAGGTACCGCACCGGCCGTGACAGGTGGTGGGCAATCAAAATAGTCGCCTGCATGGACAAAATCAGCGAAATGATTGCAACCAGGATGGAGTATTTCTGGGCGTCTATGAGTTCTCCCGCGAGAATTTTTTTCTCCCCGGCCACAGCCACCGTCCAGCCTGTCTTTGCATCCATTGCATAAGTAATCATCAGCGCGTCGTCTTCGTAAGTCCCTCGATTCAGGTTTGAGTCGATTTTGGCTCTGACAACCATCGGCCGAACGCTCTCGGAATTCTCCGGCAGGTGGTTGACCAGCGTCTCTTCCCCTTTAAAGATATAGAGCCCCTGCCGATGGTACCCCGACAAATACCCCACCGCCGCCTCAAGCGCCGCGTCGCTTTCAAAGTTGACGCCGCCGAGATGATACTCCACTTCAGCTACTGTCTGTTGCTGCTCGTGCCGCTGATTATTCAGAAGCAGTCGGTAGCCGTTCCAGTAAGAAATCAGCCCCAGCACCGCAATGGAAAACGCGATCAGCACCATAAACGGAATCAGGATCTTATTTTCAATATCCATTTTGATCATGACGCGTCCTCCCTGGATAACAAACCGACGCCAAAGAAGAGGACCGCAGCCACGATTACGCCAGGAAAGGCAGGATGAATCAGGTGTCCCGGAGAGCCGTACAGTCCCCGGTCCAGCACAGCCGCTATGGTCATGGTCAGAACGCCGCCATAGGCGGATAAAAGTGCCCCTCTGCGATTGGCTTTTTTCCAGAACATGCCGCCGTAAAACGGAAACAGAAATGCCACCGCGAACAAGCCATAAACGTAGCCGCCAAAGTTCAATAAACTGGCGGGCGGATTAATGGACATGATGAGGGAAACAGTCCCCGCCACCAGAACGAAGATCCTGTTTTTGGTGATCATTTTTTCGTCATTCAACTTTGTGTCCACGGTATACCCGAAGAGGTCGTAGGTAAATCCACTCGCGAGAATCAAAAATTGCGAGTTGGCCGTGGATACCGCCGCGGCTGCCATGCCAATCAACACGATCCCGCTGAGACGACTGAAGAGCGCGTAATTGATCATGTACGGAAAGACCTCATCCACCGAATTGATGCTTTGGATGGTCGGCTGCAGCACCCGCGAACCTAGTCCTATGACGATCAGATAGATATAGATCAGAGTCAAAAAGATCAGAGAGTAGGTTATCATTTTATAGGCCGTTTTTTGATCCTTGGCAGCCAGAATGCGGATTGCGTATTGGGGATTTGCCGCGAAACCCAGTCCCCAACCGACAAAACCCGTCACGATCATGAGCGGTGGGTAGGCCGCCGTGGAGAACGAGTTCAGCATTGTGCCCCGCACCGTCTGATCCGCCGTCACAAAAGGCGCGGTGTCAATCAGCGCGACCTGATCCAGAATCTGACTTAAACCACCGGTCGCGTTGAGGACCAGGCCCGCTGAAAAAATGACTCCGAAAAAGATCAGGATGAAGTTCAGTCCATCCGTTCTGGCCACAGAAAACAGCCCGCCAAAGGTCGTGTATATAATGAACATGAACACCAAAAGCGTGGCCAGGGTATAGTGAATGTCCAGAAGCTCGCTCATGACAACGCCAAAGCCGCGGATTTGAATGGTCATGTACAAGGTGAACGCGAAGACTATGACTATGCCCCCCAGCCTTTGCAGGGCAACGCTCTTGTAGCGAACGCGAAAATATTCCGGCAGGGTCATGATGTTGTGACGTCTCAGCCTCGGCACCAGGAAATAGAGAAAAATGGTACCCAGATACCAGGGAATGACCGAATACCAGACGCTGGATAATCCATAAGCAAAGATTGAGCCCGTCAAGCCCTGCATGGACGCGGCGCTGAACCAGGTCGCCGTAAAGGTAAAGACAGAGGCCCAGAGGCCCAGACTATTGCCTGCCAGAAAAAAATCCCTCAGATTTCTCGTTTTTTTGATGCCGCTTTTTCCGAACCACAATAACAAAACGGTATATAAAGTGAAATAAAGAAGATATTCAACCGATTTATTCAATCAGCAGCACCCCATTCTTTAGGTTGACTGGTCTTTTTTCATATTTACATGGTAACCTGTTTTAATCAGACTTACAAGAATCAGAAGGCGTTCCCGACAGGGTTCAGCTGATGTTGGCCAGCTTGGTTGAAGCTGACTAATTGCTTAAATCTCCATTTTTGAGGTATAGGTATACCAACACAGATGATGGAGGTGAAGCGCCCCTTGAAGCACATCCCAAATATCCTGACCGTAATTCGTCTGTTCTTTGTGCCCATCTTCGCGTTCCTGTATTTTTCAGATCTGGCCAATGCCCATTTTTATGCCCTGGCAGTATTTATCCTGGCCGGTGTGACGGATGTCCTTGATGGCGCCATTGCCCGAAGGTACAATCTCGTCTCAGTGGTTGGCACAGTCCTTGATCCCCTGGCAGACAAGCTCATGCTCCTGACCGCGCTGATTTGCCTTACGGTGGACGGCATTATGCCTGTATGGGCTATGGGCATCATGCTCGTGAAGGAGCTCTTCATGATCACCGGCGGACTCATCATGTACTTTAGAAAGGAGAAGTCAGTGATTCCAGCCAACAAATTTGGAAAGCTGGCGACCATTCTCTTTTCACTTGCGGTTTTCCTGATGATTGTCCGTCCGGAGACCTGGTACACTATGGCTGTGCTCGTCATTGCAATTGCTTCCAAACTATCAGCCTTTACCTCCTACGCAAGACATTATTATCATAATTTCAGGGTTAACAGGTAATTACGACTGACCAAAAAGAGCAAGGAGCGCGTTGTTAAGGCCTCCTTGCTCTTTTTGGTGATGAAACCGGGGATCGATAGGCGTAAGCCGCTGACACCGAGTTTCTCTCCCTCACTTCACTGTCTTTAACCGCGGTATCCCAAAATTGGAAACCAACAAGCCTGCAATAATAACCAAGCACCCCAGCCATTGAACGGAAGTCAGTTTTTCCCCAAGGACCACCTGGGCAGTGAAAAGACCTGTCACCGGTACCAGCAGGGACAAAGGCGCAACCTTTCCTGTAGGATATTTGTCAAACAGCATGGTCCAAACCCCATAGCCAAACAAGGTTGCCAGAAACGCCAGGTAAAACGCAGAAAATACCGAGATCCATTTGAGATTAGTCAGCGCGTGCAGGACATCTTGAGGTGAATCCACCAGTAACGCTAAAATCATCAAAGGAATTGGCGGCACAAGACTGGACCAGACCACCAGCCCCAGCATGTCAAGTTTTTCGCCATGCTTTTGGGCATCCCTGGTCGCAAATCTGATAACAATGTTGGAAATCGACCAAAACAAAGCTGCTGAGATAGTGAGCAAAAACGGTACCATAGGCACAGCCGAAAGACCTCCGGCCTTATAGGCACCACTGATGAGAATCAGTCCTGCCGCCATGATGAACAGACCGACGACCTGTTGTCGCTTAACTGCCTCCCCCAACAGTACCGCTGCCAGAAGCACTGTGAAGAACGGCTGCGTTTGAAGTACTATGGAGGCAATGCCTGCAGGCATCCCAATTT
>Ga0302251_1001366_pt1 | contig 15190 bp, 16 predicted proteins | sample AAG_RA_Gln_MG_FD_193534 | JGI IMG/M metagenome (GOLD analysis project Ga0302251, IMG submission 193534) | Enriched activated sludge microbial communities from anaerobic digester in WTTP, New Holstein, Wisconsin, United States - AAG_RA_Gln | ecosystem: Engineered > Bioreactor > Anaerobic >...
CAGCCGTGCAGCACATAGGCCGCGGCCAGGCCGCCGGCCGCACCCAAGATGGCCGCGTACTTGAGCGTCGCGATCATTCTACCCCCACGGTGCGCTGCCACGAGGGCGCCCGCGCCAGCGCGGCCCGCAGCACCACGTCCAGCGGGCGGCCCACCGGCCAGTCCAATACCTGGATGCCAGACTGCTGCAGGCGGCGCAAGAGCACGCCGCGCTCCAGGTGCGCCAGCCGCTGTCCCAGTGCGGCCGCCTCGCCGGCGGGCAGCGCCCGCCCCTCGAACGAGATCGGGTCGGGGCTGATAGCCAGCACCGCATAGCCCCGCGCCCGCAGACGGACGAGCGTCGCCATGTCGTCGGGAAAGAGTGGGCTGATCAGGATCAGTTGCGAGCGCGGGGGAAAGAAGCGCACCGGGATGTTGTCCAACCGCTCAAAGACCATGCTTTCGCCCGGCGCGGCCCGTGCCAGGGCCTGCAGGATGCGCTCCTGCTGCACCTTGCCGTAGGCGGGAAAGGTCCAGTCCAGCACGCGCCCATAGAGCAAGAGCCCCACACGGTTGCCGGCATTCAGAAAGGACTGCGCCAGGCCGGCCGTGGCCTGCACGGCGTGCTCAAAGAGCGAGTCGCCGTCCACCTGGATGTCGCTCCGCACCCGCGTGTCGAGGATCAGCCCGACGTCGGCCACCCGCTCCTGCTCGAACTCGTTGGTGAAGAGCGCCTGGTCGTGGCGGGCGCTGGCCCGCCAGTTGACCCACCGCAGCGGGTCGCCGGGATTATAGTCCCGCACGCCATAGAACTCGATGCCCGGGCCGCCGCGCCGCGCCGGGACGGGGCCGGCGTAGGCCAGCGTTCCCTGCGGCCGGATGTCGACCCGCCGCACCCGCGGCACCTCCGGGTAGACGACAAGGCGGCTCGGGACGGCGATCCGCTTCTCCCAACAAAAGAGCCCCAGCGGATCGCTCACCGTCACGTGGACCGGCGGCAGGTGATAGGCCCCCCGGCGGGCGCTGACCGTATAGTTCAACTCCACCTTGCGGCCCAGGGGCAGCGCCGTCAGCAGGCCCGTCTCCCCTCCCAAGACCTCGAGCGCCGGGGCGACGGGGTCGGCAATGCGCACCACGGGGAGGGCCGGGCCCTCGTTGACAACCTCCAGCCGCACGGCTACGGGGGCGCCCGGGAAGACCCGGCCGCCCGGTAGGGTGCGCGTGACCTTGAGCGCCGGGGGCAGCGGGGCCCCCAGGAGGCCGGCCGCCAGGTAGAACACCAACGGCACGGCGAGGAGCACCAGCTCCCCCCGCAGGGACCCCAAACCGGCCAGGATCAGCGCAAAGGTCACGACGCCGAGGAGGAAAAAGCGCTGCACCGCCTTTCTCGGGCGAGGGGAGGGGGGCGGCATGGCGCGCTCAGTGGCCATAGCCCACCCCCGACTGGCTCTCCAAATAGTCCAGGACCTCGGTGAGGCGGATGCGGGGCGCCGCCGGCCGCGTCCGCAAGAAACTCCTCAGCCAGGTGCGGCGGCCCGTGGGGGACTCGTCCAAGGCGGCCCGGAGAAAGGTACGGATCGCGGTGGGCACCTCCAGCCGACCGGCCGCCAGCTCCTCCCCCACCGCCTCCGGCGGCAGGTGTTCGCGCTGCGCCAGCGCGTCGAGGGTGAGCTCGGCCAGGTGGCGGGACAGGCGCCGCTGGTAGTAACCGTCCTGGCCGGCCAGCTCGACCCAGCGGGTCCAGATGCGGGCCCGGCCCCAACGCTCGCGCTCCTCCGCGTAGCGCAGCTCCTCGCGGCGCCGGCGCCGGGCGACGAGGCTGCCGACGGCCACGCGCAGGGTGACGACGACCAGGATGGCCCACAGGATGGCCTGGTGAATGGACCGCCACAGCACGCCGGCCAGCCAGAAGAGGTACATCACCGGCTGCACGACGACGGTGCGGGCAATCTCTTTGAACAGCAGGGTGAGGATAGCGATCGGCAGCAGGAGCAGCGCGGCGATCAGCAGCCGCTGCCGGCGCTCGGGGGCAAAGAGCCGCGCCAACCACTGGGCGATCATGGCTCCCCCCGACAGAAGCGGATGACGGCGCTGAGGCAGGCCACCGCTTCCTCCTCGTCCTGCGGCCGGGCCTGCCGGCCGCCGTAGCGCACGAGCTCAAAGAGCCGCGTCAGGCGCTGGATGTATTCGCCGGGCAGGCCGGCCGCCTCGAGCTGCGCGGCAAACTCCCGGGGGGTCACTTCCTGCCGGCGGGCCATGCCACGCTTCGTCATGACCTGGCACATCTCGGCATAGCAGCGGATCACGGCGTCCTGCCAAGCGGTGCCGGCGCGGATCGCCTCCAGGGCAGTCGCGGCCTCCTGGGCCACCAGCTCCAGCGGGCGCGGCCGGCGGCGCCATATCTGCCACAGGGACCAGGCGCTGCCCAGCAAGAGCAGCGCCAGGCCGACGCTCGTGGCATAGACGAGCCATTCCGGCGTCGCGGCGGGGTCAAAGACGTCGGTAGGCAGGGGTGTCTCTGTCTCCGGTGCCTCCTCCTGGGCGTACTGGGCGCCCCACAGCTGCTGCGGGGCGTCCATGATCTGCAGCTCCAGGTACAGGATGAGCGCCGCCCAGCCCAGGAGGATCAGGACGGTGATCAGGTAGCCCTTTTTCTTGCGGATGATGGCCCAGATGATCGAGGCCAGGAACAGGGGGATGCCGATCCACAGCGCCAGGGGGAGGACGATGCGCATCAGCTGCCAGAAGTCAAGCCCCTCCGGCGCTGCGCTCTCGGGCGTGGGCGTCACCGGTTGCGGTTCGCCGAGGTAAAAAGGCCGGCCGGGCCGCAGCGGCAGCCCGGACAGGCTCATGGACAGGAGGACCAGGCCCACGAGGGCAACGGCCAGAAAGCCGAGCAGGAGGAACCGTCTACGGTTGGTCATGGCGTTGTCGCGCGGCCTCAAAGAGCAGGATGCCGGCGGCCACGGCGGCGTTCAACGACTCGGCGTCGCCGGCCATGGGGATCGACACGGCCGCGGTAGCCAGACGGCGGGCCTCCGGGCTAGGGCCCGCGGCTTCGCCGCCGACAATCAGGGCCGTGGGCCGGCGCCAGTCCACGGCGTCATAGGGCCGGCCGCCGCGGACCTCGGCGAGCAAAACCTGCCGGCCGGCCACCGCCCCGGCGATCTCGGCCCAGCCCACGTCGGCACGCAGCGGCAGGCGAAAGTGCGCGCCCATCCCCGCCCGCACCACCTTGGGGCTGAAGGGGTCGACGGTGCCGGCCGCGCAGAGCACCAGGCCGGCCCCGGCAGCTTCGGCCGTGCGCAGGATCGTGCCGCAGTTGCCGGGGTCGCGCAACTGGTCGAGGATCAGGATCGGTCCCGCCGCCGGCGGCAGCTCGGGCAGGGCGACGGCCGCCACGACCCCCTGGGGCGTCACCGTCTCGGCCGCGCGATCGAGGACCTGCGGCGTGGCCGCAAAGGCCGCCGGATGGCCGGCCAGGCGGGCCAGCAGCGCCGCGCCGCGGGGGGTCTCCTGCAGCCGCTCGGCGACGTAGAGCACGAGCGTGAGGGCGACGCCGGCCTGCAGCGCCTCTTCCAGCAGACGCACGCCCTCGACGAGAAAAAGGCGCTCGCCGTGGCGCGCCGAACGCCGGTGCAGCGAGCGCAGTTCCTTGACCTTGAGGTTCGCGGTGCTCTCGATGATCGGCCTTGACAGTTCCAAGGGGACACCCCCCAGCGGCTGGCGCGCGGCGCACTACCTGCTAAAGATCCCAGGGGATACCATTCCGGGAGCGAAAGGCTGTGGCGGCGACGGCTTCCCGACGGCTGCGGAACAGAACCTTGCGATCCGCGATCGGTATACGTTGCCGGCCCCGAGAATGGAACCGCAAAGGGCGCCAGGCTGATCTCCTTGGCGCCCTTTGCGGCAATCGACCCTGGCATCCAAGGGACAGCCCCACCAGAGAATCCGGTGTGCCGCGCTACTTGGCAAGGCCAGGGTCGACCCAGACACCTTCCGGTGAACGACTGCCGAACCTTACAGGACGGACCGGGCCTTTTCGACGACCTGGGCAAAGGCCTGCGGGTCGTTGACGGCCATGTCGGCCAGGACCTTGCGGTCCAGCTCGATGCCGGCCACGTTCAACCCGTGGATCAGCCGGCCGTAGGACATGCCCAACTGCCGGGACGCGGCGTTGATGCGCACAATCCACAGCGTCCGCATGTCGCGCTTGCGCAGCCGCCGGCCCTTGTAGGCATGGGCCAGCGAGCGCATCGCGGCCTCGTGCATCGTCTTGTAGACCCGGCGGCGTCCCGCCCGAAAGCCTTTCGCTTGCTCGCGCACCTTGTCGTGGCGGCGGCGAACTGTCATTCCTCGTTTAACCCGCGGCAAAGCAAACCTCCTCCAAACAGAATCAATCACCGCCCCCGGCCCCGTCCACACTGTCCGCGACCGGCGACGGTTCAACCCAACAGACTAGACATGCCCGCCAGGCCAGCCTGCTAGCCTTTGCGGGGCGCCAATAGCATCACGAGATCCCGCCCTCCGGAGGTCGGCTGCTGCTCGACGATCGCCACCTCTTCCAGCTTCGCCGCGACCCCTTTGAGCAGCTCCAAGGCAATGTCGCTGTGAGTCCACTCCCGCCCACGGAAACGGAGGGTCACTTTGACGCGGTTGCCCTCTTCGATGAATCGACGGGCCTGCGCTACCTTGATCTCGAGATCATGCTCGCCGATCTTGGGGCGCAACCGCACCTCTTTGATCTCTACCATCCGCTGCCGCTTGCGAGCGGCCCGCTCTTTCTTGGTCTGCTCGTAGCGGAACTTGCCATAGTCGAGCAGCCGGCAGACAGGCGGGCTGGCTTGCGGATCCACCTCGACCAGGTCCATCCCCTCCTGGGCCGCCATGCTCAGCGCTTCCTGGATAGGTTTCACGCCGATGCGCCGGCCATCAGGCCCGATCAGGAGAACCTCCGAAGACCGAATCCTAGTGTTGACACGCAACCGATCGCTTATTTCTTCTTCTCCTTTTGTTTGCACACTTCCAAAAGACGCCGGGTCCGACGGGCCCGGCGTTTCCGGCACACACAATATAGCACAAAGTGGGGGTTTCGTCAAGAAGGAGTTGTCGAAAGACCCCATCAACCTCCCGGCCGCTGCCCATGGGTGGGCTGCGGGGTCTGCCCTGGCGGCCCCGAGGTCGGTCCGGAGGTGTGAGCGGGGCTGGAGGTCTCGGGAGGGCCGGAGGTGTGGGTTTTCGCCGGCGTCCGGTTGGGTCCAGGAGTCTGCGGCGTATGGGTTGACGTCGGCGAAACACCATCCCCTCCCGCGGTCGGGCCGGACGACGAGGGCACCGGCGCGCGCGAAGGCTGCGCGGTTGCCGTGGCCGTCGGCACGGCCAGGGGCGTCGGGCTCGCCGTAGGAAGAGCGCGCTCCGGTGTCCTCGTCGGGCCGGGGGACACGGTGTCCGTAGGCCGGGGAAGCAGCAGGGACGGGAACCCGGCCGCCGCGCCGGCGGCACGTCCCAAAGCCGCGGGGTCCTGGAGACCCAGGGTAATCCAGGACCGGGCCCCCGCCAGCAGGGCGATCCCCTGGGCGATGGCCGCTCGGTTCTGCGGCGGCGCGCTGCGCAGGGCCCGCTCCAGTACCTGGGAATTCTCCGCAACGCCTGTCTGCAGCGCCAGCAGAGACGGGGACATCTGTGATCCGGGGAGTTGGGCAATCGCCTTCAGGGCCTGGCCCAAGTTCCGGTCGAGGCGCTGCAGGACCGTTCCCGGGATCGGCTCTTCGACCGCGTTCAGCCGGTCGATCTCGGCTACCCGCTCGTCGACCAGCGACTCCAGGAGCTCGACCCGGGGCAGCGGATCTGCCGTCAGCGTCAGGCGAAGGTCCTCCCAGGCCAGCTTGACGGGATAGAGGGGTGTGGCCGGCCAGGCAGGCTGGGCCGCCGCGATCAGGCCGCCCGCCAGCCCGATGGCCAGCGCCAGCACGGCGGCCAGGGGCAAGAGCGCCCGGCGGAGCAGCCGTGGCCGCTCCCGCGCCGCCCACAGGCCGGCCGCCTCGTTGAGAAAGCGGCGCCGGGCGGCGGCTGGCTCCACGCCAGGCGACGGTACCTCCCGCACCGCCTCCAGCTTTGCGAGCACGTCCTGGAACCGGGATAAGTCATCCGATTCCGACTGGCGTTTCACTCGCTGCGTCTGGTCCCGCGCGTTCCGGTTCATCGCCTTTCCTCTGGCGGCGGCAGGGGCGCCGTCCCCAGGAGACGGCGCAGCGCTGCCAGTGCCCGGTGCTGCAGCGATTTGACCGCCCCGACCGGCTTGCCGAGCAGCGCGGCGATCTCTTCGTTGCTCAGCCCTTCCATGAACTTGCCCATGATGACCTGCTGCTGTTCCAACGTCAGCTTGCGCAGCGCCCGGCGCACACGCTCCCGCGCGATGCGGCGCTGCACCTCTTCCTCCGGGCCGCTCTCCGCGGGCAGCTCTTCGGCGGTCGAGAGCTCGATCACGGCCGGCCGGCGATAGTGGTCCACCACCAGGTTGTGCAGCACCCGGTAGAGCCAGGCCTGGACGTGGCGCTCGGGCCCCTGCCCTTTGGCGAGCGCCTGGAGCAGGCGGTGAAAGGTCTCGGCGACCAGTTCTTCGGCCACGTCGCTCCGCCCGAGCAGGCGAAAAGCATAGCGATAGAGCGGCGGCTGCAGCGCATCGTAGATGGTAGCCAGCGCCTCTTGATCGAGCGCCCGCAGGCGAGGGAGCAGTGCGCGCTCGTCGAGCATAGTCGTGGCACCTGCACCTCGTTCAAACGGCACAACCTGCTCTGTCGCACGAACGTGTGCCCAGGTACATTATACCTGGAAAGCAGCCATTTGCAAAACGGCCGGGCCCCACCCTTCCTCGCCGATGTGTCCGCACAATGCGGCCCGGGGCAGACCGCTGAGGTCTGCCCCGGGCGCTTGGCCGGGCGGTTGCCGGAGCCAGGCTTCACTTGATTAGGGAAATTTTCTTCGGCAGGAACTCGTCGATCAACTGGGTCGGGTCGATGGTCAACGGCCCATCCGGGCTGGCCAGGCCGTAGACAGAGGTGGGGTTGCCGTTGCTGCGGATGCAGTGGACATAGCTCTCCCAGTCGCCTGGCGTGCCGTTGCAGCGACATTTGGAGCAACCCGGCCCCGCGTCGGGCGTCTCGAACTCGTTCCCATATCCAACGATGACGGCGCCGAAATAGCCTACGACCACAGCGCAGTCCCAGTTGTGGGATTGGCCCCAGTTGTTGCCCGGATAGCCGTTGTAGACCATGATCACGATGTGCTGCCCCGGCGCATAGCGGCCGTCCTGGTAATTGTTCTCGACCATCGTATGGGCCAGGTGGCCAGCCTGGGTGCCGTAGAGGAACTGCAGCACGTCATAGGGTGCGGAGCGGTCCTCGACCGGATAGTTGAAGCAGTTGTCAGCGTTCGGTGGGCCCTGCCAGCAGTAGCCCCAATCCTCACTGTAGTAGGCGGGTGGAGGCTCGTGAAGCGCCCGGGGCAAGGGCGTCTTCTTGTACCCGCCGTCGGCGATCACCTCTTCCATCGCCTGCTGCCCCTGGCCGGGTGGAAGCGGGGCGACGCCGTGCTCCCAGATATCGTTGTCAATCAGGAAATGCCAGAGGCCGTCGTCGTTGAGCGCGTCGTAGCGATAGTCGAGGACCACCGCGCTGCGCGGCTGGCGCGAAGGATCCGCGGGGTACGCATCCTGCCCCATCAGGCAAAAGGCTTGGGCAAAGTTCTCGCTGTAGCCCTCATAGGCCCCCTGGCAGGTATCCTCGTTGTACGGGTCGGGACAGGCGTTGCGCTCCCAGCGCTCGGGAGAGCTCGAGATCTGCCGGAAGGGGGGCAGCTGCGCCGGCGTGCGGACAAAGCTATAGGGCGGCCCACAGTTCTCGTATGGGCAATTCTCCGGATGCCCCTGGGCCCCGTACCAATACTCGTTTACCGCGATGGGCAGGATGCCGCCGTCAGGCCGGTAGGTGGCGGCCGCCTGGGCGGAAGCCTGCACCTGGCTGACGCCAATGGCCCGGGCGAAAAAGGTCGTCTGCGAGATCGTGGCGTCGACCTCGATTCCCCGCGCGCCGGGCGGAATGATGCTCGGGCCATTGTGCAGCTCCCAACACTCGTTCTCCCAGAGCAGGCACGACCCGTCAAAGTAGACGTAGTACGCCTTGACGTTGTCGTTGATGATGTCGCCCGGGTCGCCGTTGGTGTCGGGGACGCCGTTCTGCTGGGCATACTGGTTCACCTGGTAGAGGATGTCGGAGACAGGCGAAAAACCTCTGTAATCAACCATCACCCATGTTCCGGCAATCGCCGCCGCATCGGCGGCGCTCTGGGCCTCACGGCGGATCGCATAGGCGTTGCCGCCGTCGACCGCCAGGGCGACAAAGGCAATCAGCACAATAGCGATCAGGGCGACCAGGACCATGGTCTGTCCTCGGGAACGGAGCGTGAGTGGGGAAAAAGTGTTCACAGAGACCTCCTGCCATCAGGGATGTCGCGGGCCTTCCCCGCCGGATGCGTTGTCGGGCTGGCCGGGTGTGTTGTCAGGCCGGCCGGGGGTGTTGTCGGGCTGGCCGGGGGTGTTGTCGGGCTGGCCGGGGGTGTTGTCGGGCCGGCCCAGCGTCGAGCCTGGGGTAGGCCAGGCGGGGCAAGTCGGCTGCGGGGTCTGGTAGCGAGACCCGCCGGGGGTCGCTTCCGGGCCTGCTTCCTGCCCAGGGCCAGGGCCCTGGCCCACGGTTACCGGTGCGGCAGATGGAGTTTCCGCCGCAGGAGTACCGGTGGGGGTGAGCCCCAACGGTGTCGGCGAGACCGTGAGCAAGAAGCCGGTTTCCAGGCCGCCCATCTGGCGGAAGGCCGCCGGGTCATTCTGGCCCAGTGCGGCCATCTCCCGCGTGCGTTCCAATACCATGACCGTCCACTGGAGCGCAGCCCGGTGCTGCTCCGGCGCGCCGGCCATGGTCTGGGATATCGCCTGAACCTGCTGCTGCACCCGGACTTCCATGCGGGCCAGAAACTGGTTCAGCGGTATGTCGGGAAGCTGGGCCGCATTGCGCAGCACCTGCTGCATCTGGGCTTCCAGCCGGAGCCGGACCGCTTCCGGGACGGGCAGGTCCGCCGCCACCAGCGCCTGAATCTCGGCCCCGCGCGTTTCGGCAAAGCGCAGCGCCAGGTCCGCCTGTGTCTGCGGGTCCGTGGCCAGCGCCAGCCGCACGTCCTCCCATGCCAGCTTGCCCCGGTACAGCGGTGAATCCGGCGCGGCCGCCTGCGCGGCCGCGATCGTGCCCCCCAACAGGCCGAGGAGAACGAGGAGCAGGGCCGCGGCAGGCGCAACCGCGCGCAGGAGTTGGAACCCGACAGTTGTGGGGCGGGCGGCCCGCCCCTGACGCATGCGGGCGGCCTCGTCGAGAAACGCCCGCCGCGCCGCAGCCTCCGACTCGCGGACCCGCGGCGGTACGGGGCCGAGGATGGAGGTCGCGTCGATGACCTCGCGGAAGCGGGGCAGGTCACCGATCTCGCGGACCCGCGTAGATGGTTGCGGACGATCTCTCCATGGAGCTCTCATCGACGGCCCCTCCTGCCCGGGTCGGCCCCTCCGCTTGACATTTCCAGCGGCGGACCGCGGCGCGCAAACAACCCGGAAGGTCAAAAGGTACTAGGAGGAGAATGGCCGGCGCCAACGCCGCCACCTTGGCATATCCGCGGGGAACTGGGCCCGTGAACATTTGCCTCTCGCTCTTGTCACTGGTTACGACGAAGAAACCGGCCGCGAGATACGGCCAGGCACGCGCGACAGGGGCCCAAATTGGCCGCGGCCCAGATGGCAGCCGCAACAGGCTCGCACAAGAGCTTCCCCGCCGGGCGACTGCCCGGCGGGGAAGGGACAACGAGAAAGCCAAGCGCTACGGGACAACCAGGCTCCTGGTCGTAATCACGTTGGCCGCGGGATCGTAGGTATAGGTGGCGTGAGTGACGTTGGTCACCTGAGAGGCATACGTCCCGGTATATTTGGTCTTGAGGCTGAAGGTGACCGTACCGTCGGTGCCGGTGGTACCGGTGCCCGTCGTCATGGTGCCGCTGGGCAGGGTCATCTTCACGGAGACGGTGGCGTTGGGCACAGCCACGTTGTTCTGGTCCACGATGGTGACGCGCGTGTAGACGTAATAGTTGCCGGAGCGCACGTACCACATCTCGATGTTGCCGACGTGCATCTTGTCGCCCGGAACCGGCGTCGGCTCGGGCGTCGGGGTCGGCTCGGGCGGCTGGGTGCCGCCCCCATAGACGACATAGTTGGCCCCGTACCCGACCTGGTTGGCGTTCCAGCGGATGCGCATGTAGCCGTCCTCGCCCCAGGAGTCGCCCCAGGAGTTGCGCAGGATCCAGTACTGGTTTGCGTCGTCCCACCCGACCAGGACGATCGCGTGATTGAGCTGCGAGCACGGCTTGGTGGGAGCATAGATGCCGCCCGTGTAGGCCTGGAAGGTGCTGTTCACACAGACGGCCGCGGCGACCGGGCCGTAGGTATAGATCGCGTTCTTGATCGCGTCCACCGTCGGCACGCTGTTGCTGGCCCCGACATAGACCCAGTCGGCAATCTGCTCGTGGTGGGTGTAGGGACCATTGCAGGCGGCGTCCTCTGCCACGTAGGGGAAGTCTGCTTCCCAGACGGCTCCGGCCGCGGTCTCGCTCGGCGGGATCTTCCACTCGTGATAGTCGTGCGCCCACCAACCCCCGCTGCAGCCCCACCCGTCGGTATTGCACGAGACGAGGTACTGCTCGGCCAGGTCGTGGGAGACGCCATCGTTGATCAGGATGGCCGACTCGAGCGGTCCCACGGTGCCAAACGACCAACAGGAGCCGCACGCGCCCTGGTCACGGACGGGCGTGCACTTGCCCAGGCTGCACCAGTCCCAGGAAGTGGGTAGGGTGGTAACGGTGGAGCGGCCGGCCGCGGCGGCCAGCTTCGCCGGTGCCGACGGCAAGTTGGCGCTGCTGGTCGGCTCGGCCACCTGGACCTGGATCGTAAAGGTCTGGGCCGGGGCAGTGGATCTTTCCCAGGCGCGGCTGTAGACAAGGGTCAGTTCGGTCTGGCCCCTGGCGACGCCGGCAAAGCGCAGGGTGGTCGTGCCCGGTGCCCCGAACAGGCGCGGGTTGCTGGAGACCCAGTCTTCCCCCGCCTGCCGCAGGACGGCGGGATCCATCGCCTGAATGTGCCAGCCGTAACCGGTGGACGGGTTGCTCTCCAGGTCGATGGCCAGTGCTTGGCCGCGCAGTTCGACGCGGCCGCCATGGTCGGCCGCGGTGATGCGGATCTCGGCCGCCGGGGCCGCGGTAGCGGGGATGCTTCCAACCAGCATGACGGTCAGGACCATGACGGGCAGCAGAACAAAGAGACGCTTCTTCACGACTTTTCCTCCTTGCGATTCGGCGGACAGGTCCGATGGGACGCGATCAAGCCGGAAAGCGCGACCACCCCCTTTCGTGATGCTCTGGGGCGATACCTTGCTCAACTCGCCAAGGATGCTGCGCCGCTGCTCTTGACATCCAGATATTGTGACGCCAAAATGGCCCGCGAGATACGGGGGGATGGCATAGCCCGGGATCGCGCACTTGACAGCCTCCGCCGCCCCATTTATACTGGCGGGGCGGATCGATCTGCGCAAGGAGAACGAGATGGCCCCCTTCAGCCGGCCGCCGGCCGTGGAGTACCTCGTCGTCGGATTGGGCAACCCCGGGGAGGAGTACGCCCATACCCGGCACAACGCCGGGTTCCAGTGCCTGGGCGTGGTGGCGCGCCGCCAGCGACTGGCCTTTCACGAAAAGCGGGCGCACGCCCGTGTCGCCGTGGGCACCGTCGCCGGCCGGCCCGTCATCCTGGCCCGCCCCTATACCTATATGAACGGCAGCGGCACGGCGGTGGCCGGCCTGCTGCGCTGGCTGGGGCTCTCCTCGGAGCGTCTCCTCGTCGTCTACGACGACCTGGACCTGCCGGCCGGCACGATCCGACTGCGGGCCCGCGGCGGCGCCGCCGGCCACAAGGGGATGGCCTCTATCCTGGCGCTGCTGGGCACGGAGGACTTTGCCCGGCTGCGCCTGGGGATCGGCCGGCCGGCCGACCCGGCACTCGACCCGGTGGAGTACGTGCTCCTCCCGCGGACCGCTCCCGAAGAGGCGGAGTGGGCCCCCGTCCTGGAACGCGCCGCCGACGCGGTAGAGTGCTTCCTGCGGGAGGGGATCGCGGCGACTATGGACCGCTTCAACCGTGCGGTGGAAGAGTAAGGGCTCGGGAGCAGGTGGCCTGTCGGCCCAAGTTCGCGGATGGAGGTGCCATGCGCTTTGTCGTAGAGCGGTCGCTCTTTCAACACTTTCCGGGGCTGGCCATCGGGGTGGTGGTGGGGCACAACCTGGGCCCGGCGGACAACCCGGAGCGCATCGCCGCGCTGTTGGCCGGGGCGGAGGGGCAGCTGCGCCAGGACTGGAGCGGCCGGCCCCCCCAGCAGCATCCGCGTATCGCGCCATGGCGGCGCGTCTTCCAAGAGCTGGGCCTCCCCGGAACCAGGTACCCGAGCTCGATCGAGGCCCTGGCCCGGCGGGCGCTCTCCGGCAAAGGCCTGCCGCGCATCCACCCCCTGGTGGACCTGTACAATGCCCTGTCCCTGGCGTACCAGATCCCCATGGGGGGACACGACCTGGGGACGATTGCCGGCGATATCCGCCTGGGCTGGACCCGGGGCGGCGAGCCCTTCCAGGAAATGTTCTCGGAGCAGGTGGAGGCGGTCGCACCGGGCGAGGTGGCCTACCTGGACGACCAGGATATCCTGACCCGCCACTGGGTCTGGCGGCAGGGCCACAAGGACCGCATCACGCCCGCGACGCGCTCCGTCTTTGTTCCGATCGACGGGCTGCCCGAGATCGGGCGCGCGGCCGTGGATGCCGCCGCGGCGGAGATGGCCGGACAGCTGCAGGCGTTCTTTGGGGCTACGGTGCGGGTGGGCTGTGCGACAGAGGAACAGCCCGTCGTGGAGCTGGGGGGCTAGGGCATTTCCGTCCAAGCGGGCCGGCACCGCCGTAGGGGCGCCCGCAAGCGGGCGCCCCTACGGCAGAGCGGGGCGGTCACGCCCCTACGCCGGCAGCACCGACTCGGTCATCGCGATGTCGAACACATAGTGGCGCGGCAGATGGTGTCGGCGCCACAGGTCGTCGGCCAGCCGCACGGGGTCCTGTTGGAGCCCGTAGCCGGCAAAGTACTGGCACAGACGCTCCACGTCACGCCGCAGGATGGCCTGCCCCTCCGGGTGCATAAAGGCGTTCACGGCCTGGGGAAAGTCAATGATCTTGACCTGGCCTTCCCAGTAGAGCACGTTATAGGCCGAAAGGTCGCCGTGCACCCGTTCGTGCGCCAGCATCAGGTCGACGTTGTAGAGCAGCCGCTCGAAGAGGACCGGCGCCTCAGTTGGCGCCAGCCGGACGCCGTTGAGCGTCGGTGCGGCGTGCCCTTCGGCGCCCACGTACTCCATCAGGATGGTGTTGCTCCCGCTGGCCAGCGGCCGGGGCACGTCGGCGCCAGCCTCGTGGAGGAGCTGAAGCGTCGCATATTCCCACTCCATCCAGGCATAGTGCATGAGCGCCTTGCCGAACGCCGTGCCGTTGCGGACGGCGCGCATGGCCCGGGCGCCGCGCTCCGCTTTGCCGTCCTCGTCCAGAACGGCGCGGCCCTCGCGATAGCGGGCGTCGTTGCGCAGGTTGCGAAACATCCGCGGCCGATAGATCTTGGCGGCGAGCAGCGCGAGACCCGTCTCGGGGCCGGCCGCGCAGCAGTAGACGGTGGCCTCCTTGCCGCCGCGGACCAGCCGCAGTACGTCGGTGACCACGCGCTTGTCATAGAACGGTCCCAGGGCATCGAGGATCCACTGCCGCTCGTGATGGGAGCCGCTGTAGGTGGGGCTGAAGACGGCCTGGACGGACGCCTCGTCCAGGCGGCCGTACTGGGCCATCTCGTCCAGCGCCACATAGTCGCTTTGCCCGGCCCGGCGCGTAGGGCGCGGGGCCCGCTTTCCCTCCACCTCCTCGAGGTCGAGGGTACCGGTGAGCTCATCGTCCACCAGTTGGTTCAGGTTGATCCTGGGCATCTTTTCCTTTTCTCCTCTGTCGGAAGATTCTGGCAGGGGCTGTGCCCCTGCACCTTGCTTGTGTAACCTTTTTGCGGGGGGGCCATCCCCCCTGCCTCCCGCCGGGGGCTTGCAGCCCCCGGCCCCCCGCACAGTCCCACTTGAGGGAATCCACTGCGCCGGCCGAAAAGAAACCGCCGGCCGCATGGGCAGGTGCCCACCGCGGCCGGCGGAGATGGATACAACAAGGCCACGGGCCCGAGGGCGCCCGTGGCCGGAAACGATACGGCTACGCTACTTCTGGGGCGCGCTCAAGCAAAGGGCAACTGTGCTGTTCTGTGCGTTCTGGGTTCTGTTGTCTGCCATTGCGCGCCTCCTTTTTTGGATTTCTACAGCAACAATCCACCATGTCATCGATGACAGGGGCAAGTGTAGCACGTGCGGGGACAAAAGTCAATACCTCAAAAGGGTGATTACGCCGATTCATCCCACCGCACCTCGGTCTTGTCGCTCAGGAGCCCGCCCCAGAAGCTGCCGCACCGGACGTAGCCGCGGCGAGTACGGCCGGCCGCGTCGACCACCGTGACGTAGTAGACGACTTGCCCGCGGCCGGTGGTCCAGAAAAAGGGGCCGCGGTCCAGGATGCGGTGCTGGGAGGCCATGATCTGCAAGCCATTCTCATCGGCCCAGCGCTGCAGGAGCGACTGCGCGCGGCGGTAGTACCAGATGGCAGAGGCGATCATGAAGACGACTGCCAGAACGATGACGAGGATGGCAGCGGGCGGCATGGTCAGTTCGTTGTCCACAGGGGCGCCTCCTTCGGGTAACCCGGAGTGAGCTGGTTCGTTCCGTATGTCATGTATCCATACGGAACGAGGCCAGCTTGGTTTCTCGTCGCCCCATCCCCCTCAGTCCCCGCGCACCTGAATCTGGCCGACCCAGGGAGCGCACGCCCGCGCCATCGCCTGCAGCACCTCCGGCGCATAGGGGACGACCTCCTCCAGCGCCGGATCGAGCGTGGCTAGGGAGCGGAACTGCTGCAGGGCGTAGAGCGGGGCGCCGGCGATCCAGCGGGCGATGGCGACGACGTCGTCC
>Ga0302251_1001367_pt1 | contig 15186 bp, 11 predicted proteins | sample AAG_RA_Gln_MG_FD_193534 | JGI IMG/M metagenome (GOLD analysis project Ga0302251, IMG submission 193534) | Enriched activated sludge microbial communities from anaerobic digester in WTTP, New Holstein, Wisconsin, United States - AAG_RA_Gln | ecosystem: Engineered > Bioreactor > Anaerobic >...
TTATTCATAACAGTTCCTTATTAAAAATATTTTGATTATTTCCCAGTTGATCAAATCGCTCTCGTATACATGCCACAAGTGTTCTTAGCTCATTTTCCGGCAATTTCGAAAGAAAGTCCAGATCAGTATCTGTCTTGAGCAATTTTTTGATGATTTCCAGCAGGCCTTCTTTGTTTATCATATCAGCAGACAATTTGGCCCATTGAAAACGGAAACAATACCGCGACGCTCTTCTTATTGCCGTATATAAGTTAATAGCAGATTTGACCTCTTGATCTGCCTTGATCTGTTGATATGACCATCGCATAATCGTTGCACTTTTTGCTCTGCCTACAGGAATGAAAAATTCTGCGTCAAAAGCAGGAGAGAAAAATTTTGAACCATTGTTTATTGGCGATAGAGATTTAGTTAATGCAGGGCTTTTCTTAAATGTTCGATAAACTCGGCAAGAGTGATTTCTCTTGCGCCGAATCTTTTCATATGTTCCGTGGTCACCTGGCAGTCGATCAGTTCAAATCCCATTTCCGCAAGCTGTACGGCGTAAGTGGCAAAGGCAACTTTTGACGCGTCGCTCTTTTTGGCGAACATCGATTCACCGAAGAACACCTTGCCCATCACTATTCCATAGAGGCCGCCGGCAAGTTCAGCGCCGTCCCACGCTTCGACGGAGTGGGCATAACCGGCCTTGTGCAGGCGAATATAGGCCTCTATCATGCCATCGGTTATCCATGTGCCGTTTTCTCCCTTTCTGGCTATGGTGGCACAGTTGCTGATGACATCTTCAAAAGCGGCATTGGTTGTGATGTGATAAATGCCTTTTTTCATAGTCTGCCGCAGGGTGCGCGAGACTTTCAGTTCTTTCGGAAATAAGACCATGCGGGGATCAGGCGACCACCAGAGAATGGGAGTTTTGCCGGAATACCAGGGGAAGATCCCCATCGAATAGGCGAGCACCAGCCGGTCAACGCTCAGATCACCGCCAACGGCGAGCAAGCCGTCGTCGTCGGCCAGTTCGGGCGGCGGAAAAACGAGTTCTTTGGTCAATCTGTAAACGGTCATACTGTTAATTTAATCAAGAGAGCGATAATTGAATTCGAGGCGTCCTTCTTTATGGTCGACCGTTACACTGCCGCCCTTTTTCAATTTACCGAAAAGCAGTTCCTCGGAAAGGGCATCTTTGATCTCCATCTGAATAAGCCTCGACAGAGGCCTTGCACCGAATTTATCATCGTACCCATTTTCGGTAAGCCAGTTCCTGGCGGCATCGGTTACGTCTATCTTCACCTTTTTTCCCACGAGCTGCCTGCCCAGATCACTGATAAATTTATCGACTACCTTTTTCATAACTGCAGGGGTGAGCGAGTTGAAGGTAATGATCGCGTCCAGCCGGTTTCTAAATTCAGGGTTAAAGAGTTTTTTTATAGCCTCGCCGCCTTTTGATCTGGTATCGGCTTTTCTGTCGCCGAATCCTATGGCGCCCATATCCATCTCTTTTGCGCCCGCATTGGACGTCATTATGAGGATGACATTGCGGAAGTCAGCCTTCTTCCCATTGTTGTCCGTCAGTGTGGCGTAATCCATGACTTGCAGCAATATGCTGAAGATGTCGGGGTGCGCTTTTTCGATCTCATCGAGCAGCAGCACGGAGTATGGATGTTTCCTTATCTCATCGGTCAGCATGCCGCCCTGGTCAAAACCGACATAGCCCGGAGGCGCTCCTACCAGCCTCGATACGGTATGCTTTTCCATATATTCGCTCATATCAAAACGGATGAATTTTACACCGAGCACGTTTGCCATTTGCTTGGAGACTTCGGTCTTGCCAACACCCGTCGGCCCCGCGAAGAGGAAGGCGCCAATCGGCCTCTCGGGAATGCCAAGCCCGGCGCGCGATCTCTTGATGGCGGAGACCAGCGAATGGATAGCGCTGTCCTGTCCAAAGACCGCAGCTTTCAGTTCCGCTTCCAGATCCTTCAATTTCTCTGTATCGGATGCGGATATGTTGAGCGATGGTATCCTGGCGATATGAGCGACAATGCTCTCGATTTCTTTTACGCCGACCACAAGTTTTCCTTTGCCGCAGCCTCGCAGCTTTCGCGTGGCGCCTGCCTCGTCTATCACGTCAATGGCCTTGTCCGGCATAAATTTTTCGTTTATATACTTTGCGGAAAGTTCGGCGGCAGTCTTGATTGCAGAGTCTGTATAACGGACACCATGGAACTCCTCATAACAGGAACGCAGACCTTTCAATATATCAACCGTTTCCTCTATGGTGGGCTCGTAAATTTCTATCTTTTGGAATCGCCTCGAAAGAGCGCGGTCTTTCTCGAAATGGTTTTTGAATTCCTCATACGTACTGGCCCCGATGCAGCGCAGTCTGCCGGAATTCAGCACCGGCTTCAATATGTTCGATGCATCCATCGAACCGCCGCTTGTTGCTCCCGCTCCGACAATAGTATGAATCTCATCAATGAAGAGTATGCCGCCGGGAATCTTTACAAGATCCTTTATAGTGGCCTTCAAGCGTGCCTCGAAATCGCCCCGGTATTTTGTGCCTGCAAGCAACGCTCCCATGTCGAGCGAGTAAATGGTCGTATCCTTGAGCGGATCAGGGACTGAACCCCGGTGAATATTCAGCGCAAGACCTTCAACAAGCGCTGTCTTGCCGACACCCGGTTCACCGACGAACACGATATTGTTTTTTCGGCGTCTGCAGAGCACCTGTATGGTACGCTTAAGCTCGTCTTCACGGCCTACCAGCGGATCTATCTCTCCTGCGGCAGCCTTTTCGTTCAGGTTAATGGTATAGAGTTTCAAGGGATCTTGTGACACGGGCCGCTTCGGCTCCGTTTGGCCGGGGGCTGATTCGCGAGTCGGTTCTTCATTCGGCGATCCGTCCTGTCTGGTACCGCTTAAGCCCGCGCTGCCGTGGGATATATAATTCAGCACATCAAGACGCGAGATGCCTTCCTGCTCAAGAAAATGCACGGCAAAGGAATCGGGTTCACCGTAAAGCGCTGCCAGCAGATCGCCTGCCTCAACCTCCGCCTTTTCAGCTGAATGGACATGGGTTATGGCCCGCTGGATAACCCTATGGAAGCCGAGGGCAGGCATAGGGTCCGAGCTCTTGCCTGGCGGCAGCGTGGGTATGTTCCTGGCGAAAAATGCCTCAATGGCTTCCTTTATCTTGACGACATCGCCGCCACAGCCCGTTATGATGTCTATGCCGAGCTCGTCGTGCAAGAGCGCGAACAGGATATGTTCAGTGGTAAGGTATTCATGGCGCCGGTTCTTTGCATCCTGGAAAGTCGCATCCAGCATCAGGCTCAACTCTTTATTGATCATTCTTTCTCCATCGTGCATTTCAGCGGGAATTGATTTTCGGACGCCATTGCATGCACTTCAGCTACCTTTGTCTCCGCAATCTCGCGCGTGTAAACACCGCATAGACCAGCCCCCTTTTTATGTACGCTCAGCATTATCCGGGTAGCCTCGGGAAGCGGCTTATGGAACACTGTCTCCAGCACATGAATCACAAAATCCATGGTCGTATAGTCATCATTAAGAAGGATGACCCGATAGAGGGAGGGCTCTTCAGTCTTCTGCTTCTCTTTTTCGGCAACATTTTCGTCTGATTGAATTTTTTCTTCGTTCATAACCATCCGGACACGTCAATCTTTATAGTATGTGCAGAAATATTCTACGGTCAAAAGCAAAGGCAGGATACGGGAGACAGCGAGATCATTTCTTGCAGACCTTATGTATTTGATTTTGATAAAAATTTCCTTCTGTAAATCGAAGTATATGAAACACTGTCTTTTATGTCAATAACATCTTAATGGGTGAAGACTCTGCAATTTTCTCTAAAAGATCGCTGTTATATTGCCTGGGACAAACCCACACGACCACAGCTTTCCAGAAAAGCTTTCTTCAGAAAATTACAGTCAGCATATGGATTCTGACGTAGTGTCATAAACTCCTTTTGATTTGATTAATTTAATCAAATCAAAAGGATAATGTTATTTTGATATCCGGGTTGATACGGGTAATGCTGCCTATGGGTTCCAGCTTTTGAACCGCCTTTACTGAATTCAAATACGAAAAAACAGAAGGGATGATTCGGACAGATCATTGAATATTGGTTGAAACATGCGTTGAACAATCTGATGTTTTCCAGTTTTTCACACCTGCGGACAGCTTCCAGAAACAAAGCCCATAGCTGATTTGCTGAGTATGCTCTCTTTCAAATACAAATATGTGAAATTTTTAATTTTACCACCTCAATGAATTCAGTTTGAAAGAGTGCTTTTTCCAGATATCCTTCTTTGTCTTCTAATGTATATAGATTTATTCGTTCCTTAAGCTGTATATACAACCAATATTATCAGCGCATCCATTTCAAGAAACATCCTCGTTAAAGCGCATCCATTTCAAGAAACATCCTCGTTAAATTGATACCTAAAAGCCTTTATAGATCGTTGACAATCTGTAATAATAATGAGACATTGCATAGAAATAACATATAAAATAGTTTTAGAAGGTCTTTTATAATGTTTGAAGAATACGCCATAAAACCTCTTGTCTCTACACTCCTTAATTGTGGCTTTGAGAAACTGAAAGATATACTCAAGCCACCTTTAATATTAGAAGCTTTTGAAAAGGCTTGCACAAAGCTTCTAAAAGAAAAATCAGAACTATTCGACAGTTATATATTACAGGGGCTTGGCTATTCGCCAGATATTGTCGATGGCGAAAATTTCGCAGAGTGTCTCCAAAAGGATTTCGATGAGAATAATTTCCCATCCGAAGAGCGACTTGCTGAAATTCTTTTGCGCTCTTGGCAAAATCGTAAAAAACAACTCGATATTTCTGAAGCAGCATCTTTTTACAAGCTGCCTGTTAACGATGTAAAACCCGTCATCGAAAAACTGGCAAAATATTGGTTTAATGAACTATCTCAATATCCACAATTTAGCCAACCCTATTTGGTAAAAGCAATGCAAAGCATATCGGGCAATACCATGGCACTTCAGCATGTTGACATATCAAATATTAGGCAGGCTTTTTCAACAGCATCACAATTTCTGATAAACTGGCCAAGTACCTTAGGAAATGATCGATGGATAGATCGGCCCGAATTAGAGGTACTCATCGAACGCATTGACGCGGACGAAAGCTCAACAACCCTATTGTTGGGCACACCTGGTTGTGGAAAGTCTGCGTTACTGGCCACTTTGGGAAATAAACTTCAAGAAAAAGGGTATGCTGTTCTCGCTATAAAGGCGGATAAACTTCCGAAGACGATTCTGGAAAATAATAATTTAAGAGATCTCTTAGGCCTTCCTTTATCAATAGATGATTGCCTACGGCTTGTGGCTGCCAGCTGTAAAACAGTTTTGCTGATTGACCAAATGGATGCCCTTTCTGAAATTACGGACCTAAATTCAGAACGATTGAACATTTTGCTCAACCTGATTCAACGTATTTCCTCATATCCTGGGATACACATAGTGAGTTCTTCGAGATGGTTTGAATTTAAACATGACACTCGCCTAAATAGCATTCAGGCGGAACAGATCGAACTGAAGCCGTTGTCGTGGGAAGCCGTCGAAGCCGTCCTAAAAGAATACTCAATTGATTCGGCACAGATAACAGAAAAAGCCAAACAACTCCTTGTAGTCCCCCTTCATTTGAAGTTATTTGTCGACATATTTTCCAAAACCCAGTCTCTAGATATCAAATTCACATTGCAGGGTTTGCTTGAAGCAATCTGGCAACAAAGGATATTAGTCCAAAATAGTAATGTTGGAAAAACGGAACTCATTCATAAGATTTCACAAAAAATGGTTGATGATGAGGAATATTGGGTACCATCAGCGTTGGCAGATGATTACAAGGATGCATTGATAGCTCTGGAAATGGGTGAGATTCTTGTGCCCGATGAGGCTGGTCTAAGAATTGGCTTTAGACATCAGACATATTTTGACTTTGCACGAGCAAGATATTTTGCTCAAGGATGTGAACGTTTAACGCACTATGTTCTTCAGCGTCAGGATGGTCTGTTTATACGTCCAGTATTACTGAGCAGCCTCGAATATTTGAGAGGCGCTGATCCAACAAATTACCATAAGGAATTGTCATCAATCTGGGGCAATTCTTGCCTAAGGACACATCTTCGGATACTACTTACAGATTATTTAGCGGCATTAGATCAGCCCGATAGTATCGAAATAAATTGTCTGCTGCCTTTACTTCAAGATGATTCGAAAATGAGCCGCGCCTTACTATATATGGCAGGCAGTATAGGCTGGTTTTCAATAATCAAGGATGGACGATTAGTCGATATTATGTCTCGTCCACCGGATATCGCTCAAGCATGTATTACTTTATTGATCCAAGCTCTATCATTTGCTCGTTTAGATACATTGAAACTTTTAGAAAATTATTGGCTACCAGATAGCCGTTATGACCGATTGCTACTAAATGTTCTTCAATATCAGAATGAATGGGATGACCAAGCCGTAAACATGGTCTGTATAGTAGCAAAGCGGACTTATGATTGGAGTATCAGCCACATTGGCGAAGTAGTATCTCAATCAAAGCCAAATCTTGCCCCTAAGATAGTGCGTGCCGATTTAGACCGTCTATTGATGGACGCCGCACTAAAGGATGCAGACCAACTTTCAATACCACCATTACCGGCAGATGCTGACATTGAGGAACAGACCTTTTATCACATGACACACGAGCCCTTAAAGAATCAAAAACGCCTCTTGGAAACAAATTTGGGCTGGTATGAAATGTCCATCATAGCTGAAACTGCACCATGTGATTTTCTAATCCATATTTGGCCTTGGTTTATCAGCGTCCTGGATCGCATAGTAGAAGCATCGCATCCTTTTGTTATCGAATATCGCGATGATCATAACCTTGGGACTAAAATTGATAAGCCATATAGCCGAGAGCATCAACCGGTAACGGCATTACTCAATGCCATAGAAAAATTGGCGGAAACCGATACAAAAGCTTTTATAAATTTTTTCAAGACTAATAGAAACAGTGAATACATAGCTGTTCATAGGCTATTGTGCCAGGGGTTGTTAAAAATAGCATCAAAGTACCCTAAAATAATTCTTGAGTATCTAACTGAAGATCCTCGCCGTCTTGTCATTGGCGACTTCAGTGATTGCCACAAAGAAAGTCGCAAACTTATCTCCATTGTGACACAGTATTTAAATGAGGCAGACTTCAAAAAATTAGAACAGGCTGTTGTTAGATGGAATAGATATTATTTTGAAAAGGCAGAATGGACAGTTGACGAACGACGTGAATATCTAAAATGGAATCGGCAACATCGACTTCGCCTACTGCGAGCTTTCCCTGAAGACCGTCTATCTCCTTCAATAAAAAAGCTACGTTCTGAAGAGGAACGGGCATTTCCCGGACTTCAGGATTGGGACTCTAAAATTGGAAATGTTGGCATTGTCGGTAGCCCGATGACCGAAAACCAAATGCAAAAGGCCGAGGACGAAGATATCATTAACCTGTTCGAAGAACTAAATGATTGCACCGGTTGGGATCATCCTCGCCGTAAGTTTGAACATATAGGTGGTGTTATTCAAGCATCGCGTGTGTTGGGGAGTTTCGCGGAAAAACAACCGGAACGGGCTGTAACTTTATTGACAAATTTCAAGCCTGGCTTTCAAGAAACGCCAGCCAGTGCGATAATTGAAAGTTTAAGTAGAACATCATATCCTTCAAAAAAGCTTTTTTCAATTGTCCAAAATTTGAATTTACGGGGTTTTTCCAGCAATAACTTTCGCACTGCTATCGCGAGTGCCTTAGAGAAAAGGGCACGTCGAGATGGGGGATTACCCGATGATATGTTGCAGTTGATGGAAAACTGGCTACCAACACACTCTGTGCCAACTATTGATTATGCGCAGGACGATGAAAAGGCCGATAATACAGAACCTGTTCTTTGGGGATATGGCGCAACATTCTCATATATTGGAGGACGGGATTTGATATTTAATGCCATTGCTGCAGGATATTTACAAAGGAAACCGCCTGACGTTTTAGGATGGGCTAAGGTAATTGAACGTGCGTTACTTTACGAGCAACATCCTGATGTATGGAATATAGTATTTATACACATGCCTATGTTGTTCAATGGTAATAGACACACAGCTATTTACTTATATGATCAGGTACTGACAAAATATCTCAAATCAAGGAAAGCTCTCTTCGAAGTTCGATCTCTTGCGGAAATATTACGTTTTATTGATGATAGTACCATTGTGGAAAAATGGCTTACTTTGATCAGGGATTCTGGTTGGGAAAAAGGTCCTCAAGTATATGGTGAGTTATTAATGCTATATTTTTGTTGCAAGCCTAAAGATCATTGGGCAAAGGAGCAAGTGTGGGGCTATATGAACGCCCCGGAAACAATTTCTGTTCAGAGAGGCATTGTTTATGCTGCCGCGAAATATTGGGGTATTAAAGAATGCCAAGATGTCTGTACTGAGGTGTTAGTTTTTGCAACAAATTCTAAAGATGTGACGATCGCTTCGGCTATTTCTAAGTTATTTCATTTCGGTACAAGAGTTCGCATAACCAATGAAATGCGAAAAATAATTCAGGAAATTATGAAAAATAATAAAGTTGTTATGGAATCGGCTGATGCTTTGATTGAAGGCATAGAATACGCTACATCTACAGAACCAGATCTTGTTTATCAAGTATGCAACTGTTTTCTCAATGCGGGTGCTGATGAATTGAATAACGTGGCGTCGACGTATGCATCTTTAGCAGAACCCATCGTATCTATTGCACTGACCTTACATCGCATGCCCCCTCCATATAGGGAGTATGGGCTCAATTTATTCGAAAGACTAATTGAAAGTAATATTCTGGAAGCAAAATATGCGCTTGATGTACTTGATCGAAGGCCCTTTAGTAAAAGTGCGCAACTGAAGTTACCTGGCCGTAGAAGAAGGAGAAAAGTTCATTAAGAAATTCATTTTCATAATAACTGAACATTACGAATTGAAAGATACTATATAACAATTAGTTGGGACAGGGACGTACTTCAAAATATCAATTGGGTTTTGAATTATTGAAGTACGTCCCTTCCTTATCTCCGGTGCCGTAGTCAGATGACGCTGAATCCGCTATGCCGTCGATTAGTTCATCATTTTCATCAACGCCTAACACGCGATGCGGCAAAAGGCTTTCCACGGTGAATGGCCCGGCGACGCGTACCTTCTTCTTGTCGTCATAGGGTTTGTCATAAAGATATTCGTTTTCCGCCTTGGCCGCAATGGAAGCGTCAATCTCGCGCTGTCGCTCGATCCTCGCCTGCCAGAAAGCTGTGATTAACGGTTCAGTGGCTTGTGGCCAGTTGTCGGGACGCTCTCGCGGGACTTCCCATTCGGCGAGATTAGTGGAGAGTGGTGAGTGGATAGTGGATAGAACTGCGCCGAGTTTTTCAAGTATCGGCGCAATCTTTTCCTGCCACTTTTCCCAGATCACATCGATTTCGGCGTTGTTGGCGATGGACTTCAGCGTAATGTGCGGTACTCGCTCATACACAAAGCCTTGGCGGATGTCACCACGGGTGGGCGCAGTGGATGGTTCTTTGCGGCTTATGTCGGCTTCTTTAAGTTGACCATCGCGGCTGTCGGCCAAAAGATAATAAGGATAGCGGGCACCCATAACCCGTGCTCGGGCCAGCGCAAGCGCCACCCGTGAGGTATCGATGGTAATCCAGCGACGACCCCATTGCTCGGAAACATAAACTGTTGTGCCGGAACCACATGTAGGATCGAGGACGAGTAAGCACAGTACGCCGCTTGACACACAGCACCTCACATTTTTATTTTAGTCCAGCCTATTATATTTTGTAAATTTTCCTTTTGCCTTTTCAACTGGATACTTCTTTCGATTTATCTCAATCTTCTTTCTAACAACATCCTCTACAGAGATGTTCAGATCGTTGCATAAATACATTAACAGTATTGCAACGTCTGCTACCTCATTCTCAATTTCAGAACGATGTTGTGTAAGGATAGATGGAAGTTCAGAATCACAAGCCCATCGAAAAATATCCAGCAGTTCGGCTGCTTCAACGCAAATTGCCGAAGAAAGATTACGTGTTGTATGAAATTTTTCCCAATCTCGCTCATGTCTAAAAGAAAGTATTTCTTCTAAAAGGTTCTTTGATATCATGGTATCCTCAAAACTACGCTTGAAATTTATTGCGATAATGCCAATCTAAAAGATCTGGATCAGGACGCATCGACGGATGTGCCGGCACAACGGACAACGGGTTGTTATCAAGTTGATAATAAACCTTCCCGTTAAACCATTCCTCTCTAATCCGCTGACTAACCCTTATTCGCAGATCTGGGGTAACACTTACCAAGCCAGCGTCGAAAAGCCGATGAAAATCAGCCCTGAGCAGAAGGCCGTTCCGGACATCATGTCCACCCTCTCCAGAATAAGGAACGATGTGTGCCGCCTCTAGTGCCATTAGTGTGCGTTCCCCTGTTATAGCGCAGCGCCGTTGATAAGCATCTGTAACTAAAACTCTAAAAGATGATTGTCCTAATCTCGGACGAACTGTAACAGGAGATCCATACTTTTCAACTGGCTCGGCACCTGTAGGCTTACTATTGATTTGCGTCGTTTCAAATGGCGACAATACAATCCGTTCCTCCACGTTTTGCCATATCTCTGCACCTGCGCCTACGTCCGAATCATACATCTTTCCACGCACGATGTTCGACGACCAGCCATGTGGATTGGCGATCCATATACCCTCATCAAAGAAAAAAGGGTTTGCTAGAATTGTACATCCGATTTGACCATTGCTATGCCCAGAAGCTGATAGTGGGGCAATTAATTTACGGAGATCATCAAGTGAGGAACAACCATTCTTCTGTCCAAACACATCCCAAGCCAAACTCAGAGACAATGAACTATATGTTACGAAGAATCCGCCACCAGCAATGTGATTATATGGGCGCTTGAGCTTGAATAAAAAGGGAAGTCCCATTGGTGCTCCTGTGAAAGGTGGAGTTGCACTTGGTTGCCAAAAATTAACTTCATCTGGCCGCAACTTTGCGAGGAATTTGTACCAATTATTATCAGTTACGCCAACCCAAAACTTCATTCTGTTGTACCCTCCGAATAGAAAATCTAGAACCATTGACAATATGAAAAGGTGTAAGATAACCTATTACCACCTCTTTGGAACAGACTGTAAACAATATGAATAAAACAGGATATTTTCGAATCACAGATCGGACCAGTCCTTTTCATCCTTACCGCGCCAGACGAGTTGCGGGTCGAGGTCACGGTTGCGGTTTGCTTTTTCGTCTTCCAGACCGGCAGCATTGCGTGGAAGCGTCACGCTCAGCGGGTCTTGAGCCTCTTTTTGTAAAACAGATTGAAACTCAGCGGTGGGAATGTTCCTGCGACGCGCGTCAGTGTGAGTCAGTGTTTCTATTACTTTATTATTTGTCTTATTTCGTTTCAATTTCTATAGCCCCTTCGTCGCAGAAGTGAGAAGTTTGAAGGGTGAAGAGTGAGAAAAATCCTTTTTCACTTCACTCTTCTCAATTCACTCTTCTTTTTTAGCCCTTCTTCTCCCTGCATTTCTTCACTATCGAGGTCAAGATTGCCACAAGCTGGTTAGCTTCATCAATCATGTCCTGCAGTTCTGGTTCTTCAACCAATTCAGCAGCCACAAACAGGCGCAGCCAGTAATGAGTTTCACGCGCTTCCTTGCAGGCGATGGAATATTTCGCGATGAAATCTGCCCGGCTCTGGCCAGCCTGTCCTTCTTGCACATTCGCGCCGATGGACGTACCAGACCTTAGCAGTTGGTTAGCCAATATCCGGCTCGCGCCCGGCTTTTGCTCCATTGTCTGACATAGCTTTACGATGCGCCGTGCAAACGCAAACGTCCGCTCCGGTAAATCCCGCCTCGGCTGTTCCATTTCACTCTTCACTCTTTTCTCTTCTCACTTCACCCTTCTCAAGGAGGTCACGGCCTTTCACGGTCAACCTGTATTTCTGATTGCTGCTCGTGGGCTTGTCGGGAATTGTCATTGAAATGAGCTCCATTTTGATCAAAGGACTGAGTACCTGGTCCCTGAACTTGGTCCTGTTTGTTCTTCCGACAGCAGCCATAAGATCGGAAATTGGCTGATCTTCCAGGCATTTACGGAGTATTACGACCTGGTCCCGACTTAGTCCCGACCTGGTCCCAACCTGGTCCCGCGATGCAACCGGCGGCTCTATTCCTGAAGCTTTGCTGACTGTTTCCAAGGCCAGACCCGGTTTCCGGTAAATCGTGGCGACAAATCCATCGGTAAGTTTGAATTCCGGGTCGGATAAGCCGGCTGCGCGGCAACGATCGACCATATCCCGTATACCGGTGCCCATACGTTCAATGTATTTCGTCAGGTAAAGCGGCTCTGCGATCAGGGGATTTCTCGGATACGATCCATGAGGCTTCAACAAAGATTTTAAGGTAAGAGCCGGAGGCAGATCACCGGGATTCCATACTTCCAGACGATCCGAGAAGAGCATAACTTGCACACTGGCTGTGCTTGTGTAGTCGCGATGAGCTATGGCATTGACAACGGCTTCTCGAATCACTTCCGGCGGAATTTCATATGCGACAGGCGCCTGGTTGCTTGCGGCCCGCGTACCTACGGCTAGGTCGATCTTGGAAAGCACAAAGCTGACCGCCTGATCGACCAGATCAAAGAGACTACCTTTATAAACCTGGTAAGAAGGAATGGGCTTATGGACCTGCGTGCCGTGGAAGTGAGCACACTTCACTTCAGAAGAATAAATAAAACGCTGAGGCTCTTTGCCGAAAAGAAGAATCGCCGCGTTCGTAGGGCGTTCCTGCTTAGTCAGCCGCAGGTGGGAAAGTACGGTCTTGACATCGCTTCCGGCCTTGAGCGGAAAATCGCGCGATTCCCGAGCCAGCGCCAGAAACCATTTCACTTTGGCCGCTGAAATATCTTTCAGGCTTGCCTCTTCACAAACGGAAGCATCAAACGGCCCGAACCGCAGCAGTTCTTTATCTGCCAGATAGTCGATGAGACTGGCATAAACGCCGGAAACTAATTCAGAGGCCGTGGAAAAACGACGGCGCACCAATTGAGCTTCGGCTTCTTTGATCAACTCTATCATTTTCAGATCGCGGTCCTCACCATCGGCGCCCTTGACAAAAATAAGGCGGTGCTTCTGGAGCTCCGTCGCCCGCAAGAATTCCCGGTGCGTGGGTGAAAGACCACGTGCGTCGGGGATGCCATATTCATTGCCGAATATTCCTATATAGATGGAAGCTTTCTCGACTTCATCAAGGTACAATTCGTCCGCCCGGCGGTCTTTGGCCGGAACGTCTTCAAAAAGGAAAACATCAAAGAATCGGCGCAAAAGAGGATCACCGCGAAGAAAGTCACGCACCGCTTTACGCTCTTGGGCAAACTCCTTTTGAACACTGCTGATAAATATTTTTAATCTTATGTCACCCATATTAAACCTTTAAACCTGAGGTAAATCGTCCAATCATATTATCGAATTCTTTTTCCACCTTTGCCTTAAAATCCGATTCAATTTGATAGACTTCCGTCAGTTCGGCAAATGCCCAGCGGCCATATTGTCCGTTATTGTTGACGCCGGGAATCCAGTAGTTTTCCATGGTAGATTTCTTTTCTTTGGCGTCTTCGCGGCGATACCCTTTGATTTCCACAATCAGATTTAAAAGGTCTTTTTCGCCGTGGCCATCATCCACCCGAATGATAAAGTCGGGAAGGTAGAGGCGTTTGAGCGAACCGAAATTGTAAGGCACTTCGAGGCCGAGACTATGATTTTTAACATAGGCTTTTACCTGCGGATGAGATTCCGCCACACGGCAGAATTCCGCCTCCCAGTCACTGTCCAGAATCACCCAGTTGACATGGCAGCGCCTGGCGTCGGTTTCCCAGCGGTCGGTTTTCGAGGTATTAAAGTTCACGTGCATGGTAGAACCGGTCGGGTTATAGCTATCGAATATGGCGACAATCGGGTTGTTCCCTATAGGAGAACGTAAAATACCATCGGTGATCCGATTACAGGCCATATCGGCAAGGTCCTGATACATAAGCTGGGCAGGATAGGTACCACCTTTGCAAACCAGACAATGGTCAAGCCAATCCTTGGTAATACGCTTCAACTGACCAAATAAATGATACTTGGGGTCTTCACCGGTGTCGCGCCATTTGCTCTCCAGCAGTCGTTTGGTGAGATGAAACAAAAGCGTTGAGCGGCGAAGATCTTGGGTATGAACAAGGGTTAAGTCAACCACCTCGCCAATGATACCTTGATTTCTCGTATTTGTCGGCCCGACAAGATCGGGAGTCAATTCCAGGATAGAATCAGCGTTGAATTCGGCTGTCAGCTTTTCCTGCGGCAGTTCGACACGATAGCCCGCCACACGGGGGAAGCGGATTTCCAAATGATCGCGCTCCGGGCGCATGGCCTTGACACGGATGGTCTCCCGCGGCGGTTGCGGCGGTGCAACGACTGGTTTAGCGGTAAAATCAAAAGGAATGCCCAGCACATCGGCATATTCGACGTTTAAGAGGTTTTTATCATTAAGATCGTAGGATTGACGGCGCAGGGCGCGGCCAATTACTTGTTCACATAAAAGCTGTGTACCGAAAGCGCGGACGCCTAAAACATGGGTGACGGTGTTGGCGTCCCAGCCTTCCGTGAGCATGGATACAGAAACGACGCAGCGAATCGATTCACCCAGCCGATCTTTTTTGCCGACTGTGTTCATAACTTCCCGCAGCAAATCCTGATCGGTGAGATTCTCGGCCTGGCTGCGGTCGCCGGTGCGTTCAATGATTTCCCGGCGGAAACGATCGATTTCCAACGCTGCCATCGTGCGGAAATTATCGTCAAGAGCATCGCCTGATTCCAGTTGTTCACTGTCAATCAACAATGTGCGCGGTCTGGCCAGCGGATTGCCGTATTCATCAAAGTTGGAAAACAAGCGAAATGCGCCTAAGAACGGCGGCGGCGTTACACCATCCTCCCGGGCGGGATGTTCAAAGCCGGACATGTAGTCGTAAACCAGTTTGGAAGTGGAAGTATTATTGCAGACAACTATGAAGC
>Ga0302251_1001369_pt1 | contig 15098 bp, 32 predicted proteins | sample AAG_RA_Gln_MG_FD_193534 | JGI IMG/M metagenome (GOLD analysis project Ga0302251, IMG submission 193534) | Enriched activated sludge microbial communities from anaerobic digester in WTTP, New Holstein, Wisconsin, United States - AAG_RA_Gln | ecosystem: Engineered > Bioreactor > Anaerobic >...
CATGAAATCTGTACCGTGGTTCGATATATGTAATAAATGTAAGGAGTATGGCTATAAGAGTCATGAACTGGGAACATGTGGGCTACACATTCATATCAGTAAGTCTGCCTTCGGCACCATGAAGTCCATGAGGGATGGTAATATTGCTAAGTTCCTCTATATCATGGAGAAGTTCTGGCCTCAGATGGTAAAGTTCTCCAGGCGTACAGGCAACAGTATGGATAGGTGGGCAAGGAAGTACAATCTTGCTAATATACAGGATACCAATGCAATTTCAGAGGAGGCATATAATAAGAACTATGAGGAGCGACACCACTGTATTAACTTACTTCGGACTGATACCGTTGAAGTACGTATCTTCAGAGGTACACTTAATCCCTACACGTTAAAGGCATCCATACAATTATGTGAGTTGATGCGCTCTATTGCTATGGACTCCCGTCTGGAGGACATACATAATATGTCGTGGGATGACTTCAAGAATATGGCTTCGAATGAGCCAGATAAGTATCCTGAACTTCTTGGGTACTTTGATAGGAGGCACTTGTAATCATGTGTATTATTGTGTATAAAGATGAGGGCGTAGACCTGCCAACTGATACGGTACTGCGGACTTGTTTCAGGAACAACCCAGATGGTGCGGGGTACATGTATAGGAATCAGGACGGGACTATCTCAGTGAGGAAAGGCTATATGACTTCCGAATCACTTATCCAGTCACTGCATTCAATTAATAATGTGAAAGATAAGGAGATGGTCATACACTTCAGGTATGGGACACATGGGGAAAAGTCTCCGGGCAATACGCATCCATTCCCCATTACGAATATGATACACCAGTTAAGGAGACTAAGACTTAATAGTATTGATAGTGCCCTGGTACATAATGGTATCATTGCCGGGATGTCACATAAGAATGCTACTCTGTCTGATACCATGTGCCTTGTGAAGATTATGGCCAATGAATCGGAACAGTCTGCCTATGTCCAGCAAATACTGACATATGGTAAGTTCATTATCATGGACAGGGTTGAGACACGTATCTATGGGGAATTCTATGAAGACCCAGACACGGGGCTTCTCTATAGTAATGAAGGATACAAACCTGTCATGTACTATACGTCGGGTGGCAAGTGGTATAGCATGGCTGACTTGACTGAGAACGATATGATTGACGAGTATAATGAGTTATATGGTACTCAGTTCACTACGATGGAAGAAATTGATGCACATGTACAGGCACTTGATATATGTGATGAATGTATCTGGTTTGAAGACCTTACAGGTATGTGCTATAATACAAATAAGATAGCAGACTCACGCTGCAAAGAATGTAACTTCATAGCGTGGGACTCCAAGGAAATCACACAGGAGGACTATGATAAGTGCCAGCGGACACTTACACAGTTACCTGAACATGAACTTGATGAGGACAGAGAAGCAATTACACTGCCTGACTTGGAACTTGATTCAAAGAAGTATATCCAAGATGGTGTACTGAATGCCTAATAAGATGATATCTACTGAGGAACTTCATAATAGACTCAAGTATATATTTGACAATGTACGGTGTGCTGGTATTGACTGTACTAATTGTTCTGCATACTGTGATGAAATGTCTGTATGTATATATATACTGCTTAATATTGACTTTTCACTGCATTCACGTACCATTAAGAATGAAGATGCACTACGTTACCTGTGCAAGAATATCTCCAGGCATTACTGCTCTCATAACTGTTCTAGGTGTAAATTGAATTCCCCAAGATATGGATGTATCTCACGACTACTCACAAGACATTTTAATTCACTACTAGGATGTGATATACATGACCAATCAGAATGTTGATGAGATATTCACGGAATTGAGCAAAATATCTTATAGTGTTGTATGTGGCGGTATTAAATGTAATAACTGTATTGCACATATGGATAACAAGTCACAATGGAACTGTCTGTTTAACAACTTTGATGATATAGGTATTTCTAGTGCCTTTATACGCCCTGAAGATGGCATTCTCCGCATTGAACGTACAATACAAAGACTCAGATGTTGTGGAGTTAGATGTAATACATGTAAATTTAGTTATATAGAGGAAGATACAGATCGCCGTAGATGTAAAGTAATAGATGTAAGTTTGTTCTTCCGTGACCTAGGAGTTTTGCAATGACAAAGGCAGACTTGACAAAGGAACTCCTTGTAATTCTTGAACATTACACAGAGATAGTACGGGGCATTGATGAGGGTGACTTCTCTGCACTTGAAAAATATCATATCACTGATATGGTTACACATGAATTATCAAGAGTGTACACTGGATTGAAGAAGTTGGAGAAGCCATTCAGGACACTTGAAGGACTCTCAAGGAATATGGGAAGGATTAAGTAATCACTTATTTACAAGTTAACAAATGTTTTAAATATCTACACGTCCTATATTACTATGGGCAATGATCCCCACATCTTCTTGTACATCTTCTTGTACATTTTCTTGTGGTGGTGAGCCTGACTGAACTGAGTAAGAACAAAGTAGAACTATTGGAGGAACAAAGTATGGCTAAGATTGTATTAGGAACTGCACGGAAGACTGAAGATATTCGGCGCATCTACGAGATGGCGCAGAACCGCGTCGCCACAAGAGGGCGGCTCACGAGTCAGGGAAGGGAGTTCACCGAGATGCTCGGAGAAATCTTCGATGGCCTTGACCTTGATACGGCTCCCTTCCAGGTGGCCGTAGAATACATTAAAGAAGCAAGTGAGGGTCAGTATGAGGACTCGAAGAAACTGGCATCCAGTCTGAGGGCATTCCTCAACACGAATGCGGCGAAGTCCAACTTCAGGACATTCCTTGAAGGCAAGACTCTCATGGTTGAGCGTATCAGGGATAACTAATATTTTTAAGGAGTAGAGTATGGCACTCTTTCATATTGAAGGTACATTTCATTACACGATTGAGGCTGACGATGAAGATATGGCAAGAGACTCTGAGATAGACCTCAACGACTGCATGTTACAGGTAACATATGTATGGGAAGAAGAGATAAAACATGACTGAATACTGCACGTATTGTGGTAAGAAGTGCCATAAGGAGCATGGATGTCCCTCACATGGATGGGCCGACAGGGAACTTTTATATTGTCCTTATTGTGGTACGATGTATTGGGAGGAGGACTTCCACATGACGCGTGAGTATGAAGAGTTCTGGGGTGCACCTTGCTCTTATGAGATATTTGACCATGCAATCTGTCATGAGTGTGGTGAGAGGTACGAATAGTTATGTTATGTGTTATATGCGGTGACAGCATTAACGAGACTGGCTCCAGTGCCTACATTCAACTTAAATGGATATACATATTACGTCATAATATTGGTGGGACTACTAATTTATGCCGTGTTAGCATAATTGCAAATGGCAGACAAGGATACCACATGGGACTTGGTTTTCATACGTGGGAAGCAGGTGTATGTCCACGATGTCAGCAGAATGTATTACATCCTGGTATAATGCCACATCCTGTTATAGGTGGAATACCGTATTACTTACTCGATGACCTTCCTATAAAGTGGTATGAATCCCATGCCGATATAGACCTTGACAACATGAGTGGTAATACGGAACGTATATGTGGTAAGTTTGTATCTTGGACTGACTGTTCAACATGGAGAGAGCAATACAAAGAACTTACTGGTATTGATATACCATGAGATGTATCATGAAGAACGATGTAATTATTAAAGTAGGAGACTTAGACCGTGCATATAGGAGTGCATACGTTGATAGTGATAACTCATTTATGATAGGAGGCATAGAACTGATAACTGTTTATGCTAAGTATTTACTTGAGTATGCCTTCCAACTTGGTCTAACGGATGATGACTACCTGCATATGGTAAGGAGGGAAGATGCCACCAACACGGGTCAAGAAAATACTTACAGTCAGTGATACGGATAGACGACTTGCTGACTTGGTCAAGAATGGTAAGCGCTTCATTGGTAAGAAAGAATATCAAGAGATACTCGAAGGTAAGCATACGACACCGAGGAAGCGTGTCCTGGCTATGTGCTATGAGTGTATGGGGTGGTACGAAGATGGTACAGACGACTGTCATCAGGATACGTGCCCACTCTATAGCATGATGCCATATAACAAGAAGAACAAGGATAAGGTGAAAGATGACACAGGGTGATTTTAATCCAACTATCAAGATGCATACTCAGTACTGCAAGGTATGTGCCTACAAGTTTGTTGTACTCGGAGAACATAAGTATCCACACGAGATTGATACTGAACTCATACCTAAGAGTGCTAGGTATTGTCCAGACTGTGGAGCACGACTCTAAGAGGATGATAAGAGGGTGAGTATGACAGGGATACTTCCAGATAACCTTCGTGAGTGGTGCAACGAGAACTCAGATACTATCTATCAGCAATTATTTGGTACGTCAGAAATGTATGTTAAAAGTATTGCATTCACATCTAATACATGTGGTGTAACTAATAAGTATGAAATATCACTTCATGACTTATCAAAGGCCCAGATGGAAGACATCCTCAAGGTTGTAAGATCATGGCAGAACATGGGGTAATATCAAGACACAGGGATGAATATGGCCACACTTTCTGAGAGTGGAAATACTATCTGTATATCTGGTATGACACGTAGGGAGATGGAGGTCATTAAGAAGGCCTTTAATTACTTCAGTAATATGCCACCTGAACCGGGACATCAACCATTCACTATAGATGTGGAGTGTTCATTTACACCAAGTACTAACATTATAAATTTCTGTAGAGAGTTAGGGCCAATGTGTACAGAGGGATACCCATCAGGTGCATTGAATATAATGGGTACGGAAGACTACCAATCGTGGAATCAAGATTGTACAATAGTATTGTAAATGAACTACGGAGAAGCAGACAGTTATATGGTACGCTTTGACTATGGACTATGTAGGCACTGCCATCGTGGGCGGGTAACACGTATGTGGGGAGGGATCATGCCACAATTTGTATGCAGCCAGTGCGGAATTGTGACAAGATACGGTGGCAGGCGGGATAAGAGTAAGCCAGTGCCCAAGTTGGCACTAAAGCAGGCCGTTGACCAAACATTTATTGCAATAAACATTAAACAAGTACCTATAGGGCCATTCATGGAAGCACTTAAATTTACGTTGGGTGCAACTCCCACGATTACTGTTAAGGAGTTAAGACAGTATGGTTATGATATCAAGAATGGCTACCTAGTACGGAGTAACAATGACAACTGAAGACTTTATAACAAGTGATGAGTATGCCCATGTTATGGGTGCACTTACTGAGATATGGATGAAGAATAATGGCAAGAAGAACTCAGATGTACTGACGGCAATCTCTGATATGGATATATCCATTAGAGAGAAGATATATATGGCATTCATTCATGGTATCGAAGTGCAGCGTGACATCAACTCTGAGATGCCAAAAGAACAGACAGAAGGTGATGGTACTGGTAACTCAGAGTGAGCGGGAGTTGGCCACAACTCTTACGAATATGTTTTTCAAGAGACTCAAGATACATGTAATTAGGAATGGACTTACATTCATAGAGGATGTCCGTGACAGGGATGTATGGACCAGGGAGATGTTCAGGAAGGGTGAGACAACGGTGATGGAAATCCTGCCTGAGGATACCGTTACTGGATCCATGCGTACACTTATGTATGAGCGTGGTATGGATAAGTTTGATCAGCGCAAATACATATTCGACCTGTTTGATGGTCACCTCAAGTGGGAATAACTATGCCAATAATTGTAAGGAAGAAAGATGGTACGACCATTTCATTCAGGAAACATGTAAGGTGTGTGGCTAATAAGGAGTGTCATGATAAAGCGCTGGACGCACGTAGGAAGAAGCATCATGATTGTTAATTGCTGTGGAGATCATATGATAGGGATCATCACGGATGGTGGTGATATTGATAAGATACCTTATTCAGGTGGCTGTGCCAGGGTTAACTTTACACAGCATAAAGTAGGGGAAATAGATGGTGTTCCCATATATATTAATGGACAAGGACTCACTAAGGGCTTACCACGACAAACAGATGGTATGGTCTATGTAACAAGCAGGCTTGTAGCAGAACATGTAAAGAGATCCGACGTGTGTTGCCCTAATACGGCTCCAGGCCACGTAATCCGCGATGAATACGGTATGCCTATCGCAGTAGATAGCCTGCTCACGTATGCAAGGAAGGTAGCCTGAATGCCCACTAAACACTTAACAATACGAAAATGTGAAGAGTGTCCATACTGTTCAGATTATGCCGATATATGTGAACTAAATAAATTACGAGTTGGTCCTCTTATGTCTCCACCACCGTTGTGTCCTATTGATGAACTTAATAAAGAACGGTCTGGCACCCCTAATTTACGTTATATACAATGTGTGACATGCAGACGTATAGAGTCAAGTTATAAGTCTACCCCATTTACTGGATGGACTATAATCGAGGACAACCACGGTAACGTTGTAATTGACTATCCAGATAGAAGCTACTCGATGACAAGGTTAATAAGTAATCAAGTTCCACAAGTATATGTGGTACTAACCACCACCACAACCACCATTACTTTGTTCTAAAAGGGGGATAACCCCCTTCTTCTTGATTACCTGATTACTTGTGCGATGATGCACTACATCTTATTGTACTGCGGAGCACCATGAGGTATCATGATCTGGCAGGATATAGTTTTCACAGCAGGAAGTATCGTGTTCGCACTTGGTCTTATACCCCAGTTGCGTGATTGTCTTAATGGCTACACACTGAACCTGTGGACTGCCTCGATCACGACTGTAGTCTTGACACTGTATTGTGTGACCTATGCATCACTGGGTTTGTGGCTATCAGCCATACCATTTACTGCAACGGTGTGGGCACTGATACTGATAGTATCGTGGAAGAATACACTGAAAGCACATGGAGGCTGACTACATGGAGAATCCACTAGGAAATAATCTGGAGAAGCCAAGCCCAGGAAGTCCCGACGCGATCAAACTTGGTTGCACATGTCCCATCTTGGATAATTATGGCGGCAGAGGACTCGGGAAAGGCATGTTCTGGATCAATAAGGTGTGTCCGATTCATGGCACCCCCACACATGAAGTATGAAGTGTCAAATGTTCCCAACAAAACACTTATAAGAACAGACACCGTATATTACTTGTGGAACCTCTTCAGGATCTCTACGACGAATTCAAAAAGGAGATGCTGCAATGCCAGCGCACCGGCACCAAGGCCGATAAAATTCGGCACACTGTCAGTAATCTCTCTGATTACTTAGGTGACCGCAGGCTATGTCTGGATGCAGTCTTCGACATAGTACAACAGCGTGTAGATGGTCTATGTAAGGGGTACTTCACAAGTGTAGTCAGGAATACATGGACTACAGAAAAGGATGATAATGGGGTTGAGTGGATAAGAACAGATCGCCCCAAAGGACGGTGGCACAAGTGAACAGCATACCACTCATGTCCAGGGATATCGTTGACGAGTTCATCCGCTCTGGACACACATACCAGACAATTGATATTGAAAGGGCCGGACGATCCAAGATAAGCGTGTACAATGCGATGCTTGGATACCTTAAGAGAAATGATAATCTTCGTATCTCTGTAAGAATGGTTCATGGAGATATCGTACTGGTAAATGATAAACTACATCAGGCTGATGTAGAACACAAGCATGAAGAACATCGAGAAGATCAGGCTATTTATTGAGAAGGATTGGGATCCGACTCAGGCGTATGAATCAACAGACGTATCTGAGATTCTCGAATGCAACATTAGGTTAGCAAGATACTACTTGATGGAAATGGTACGCTATGGCCTTCTACGACAGATAAAGTATCGTGGTAAGACTTGGTATATCAGGTACAATCAGGTAGAGCCATTCATGCAATTCAGGCAGATTGGCGTAACAATCAAGTAAGGTGAACTATTATGGCAAAGAAAGCAGAAACTGTAGACGTAACTATCTATGTAAAGCCACTTGTTGATGCAGGAATGACTGAGGCAGAGGCCAAAGATCGTGTCCAGAAACTTGTTGATAAGGTCAATGAGGTTATGGCGGGTGAATCGGTCGAGGCACGTAACAACATCATTGGTGTTAAGATCAAGGAACTAATTGCAATTAGTAAGTCCGAGAAGTACACGATGGTAGTCGTGGCAGCAGCCCCTAAGAAAGACTCCAATGGGTACAAGCGGAATACTGCACTCAAGACTTACAATGATGACAGGGAAACTGCACTGTCACAGGGATTGGCCAAGGTTGTCAAAGAAGGTACTAATGGTGCTATGAAGGCAGCCGACGGAACCTGGATCGTAGCCATTGATAATAAGAAGTTCTGGGATGAGGCCGGAACGAAGAAGAACTTCGGATACGGTAAGCCCTTCCCTGTGCGTATGTCCCGTGAGATTATTGGCATTGCTAACGGGTCTATCGTGAAGGCCTATGGAGATGTCGATGTCAAGGCCGGTGGCGAGTACGAACTGCTGGGTAAGATTAATGAGGCAAGTGGTGCACTGTATATTAGTAATGCGGTGAAACCGAAACTGCTCAAGACACTTAATTCAAATGATCTTTATGGCATGGTGCTTGATGCGGCCAAGTCCTATGATAAGGCCATGGACTTAGAGTCGGCACTCGAGACTGATGAGAAAGGCACGATCCTTGTCAGTGGCTACACGCTCAATGTGGCGGTATCAAGTAATGGCAAGCACAGGATGACACTCAATGGTGGAATGGGAGCCGAGATGATGGTCTTCCCAACTGACGATGCAGCAGAGAAGGCCATCTCGGAAGTGCCTGTTGGTTCAGATGTGATTGCTATCGGTATTGTGCGGGATCCGAAAGACCCACAGTATAACCGTAGCATGAATGCCTTCCATGTCATTGTTAATCCCAAGATGGGAGCAGCAGGCAAGGCCCTTGATGCACTGAAGGACTACGAGTTCTAAGCCTATGAACCTCTCAACACATAGGCTTATATGTACACACACGGTGGGTGGGTTATCAATAGATAATACTGGTACTGACTATGTCATAACAGACCAAAGGACTGTGATACCGGTATCGACTGTTGATAAGATGCTGCAAATAGCAGAGAGTCTAACTCCATATGAGTTTGGACTCCTCATTCATCTTGTTACTGGCCATTGTATGGCATCGAGAGACGCAACAGAAGTCCTTTATACATATGCCAGGAAAACATGTACGTATTGTGGACATATGGAAGTACTTAAGAACGCATTGTTGGAGGCTGAGAAAGATGGGAGTCAAGGCTGAGATACGGAGACTTCGTCAGCGGGCCACCCTTAAGGTAGACAAACAGCCACAGTATGCTGCGGGCTACCTCAAAGCCCTTGATGACATGGACGAGTTCTACACAGATATTACTCGCAACTACAGGAGGTAAGATATGGGATTCGGAGCACAGACAAAGAAAGAAGATAGCACTGCACCAACCAGTGATAGGACACTGGCTGAACTATATACGCCTGCTACCGAGTTAGAGGCAGCACATGGATTAAAGATAGCAATTTGGGGCAAGGCCAAGGTAGGCAAGTCACACTTCTGTCTGACTCCTCCCGGCAAAATCTTTGTCATAGACACAGAGAGTGCTATTAAGACTAATATTAAGTCCTTTCCAGATGATGTCAAGGAGCGCGTATTCGTAGCGGATGTACTTAAGTTCAGTGGACTGAACGAGTCAGGCGACATCGACTACGGTCAGATGCTCGGTGTACTTGAAGATGCCATTACGAAAATCTTAGGTGCTGTTAAGACAGATGGAGAGCACAATATCACGGTAGTAGTTGATAGTGCTAGTGACCTGTGGGACTGGCTTGGTATCTGGCTCAGTGAAGAAGCACCTGGAGTCAGTCATATAGGTAAGGACAAAGATAAGGTCAACAGATTAGAGTGGGGTAAGGCCAACAAGCGGTATGCCAGGGCCATGCTCAAACTCATCATGTCTGGATGTAATATTATCTGTACGTATAAGGCTAAGGATGCCGTGGGTTCAGATGGTTCAGACTTGGGATTTGCTAAGCCCCGGTGGCAGAAGAACAGCAAGCATCTGTTTGATCTTGTAGGTGTGATGGAGAAGAGTGGAGATAAGAGGGTCTTGAAGTTCACAGGCTCTGATAATGGAGGAAGATATGGAGATAAGATACCCGACTTGGAGAACCCCACATGGCCTAAACTCTTGGAACACCTCGAGAAAAACTGTGGTGCCACATTTGACTAGTGTGATACCACCATATACTTATTTAAGCAAGACAAGTGGATTGTATAATATGAAGTCCACCGAACACCTGTTCATGCAATATGTACTGTGTACATGTAGTGAGCAGGATCCAGAGTTCGTAATGAACCTGACTATAGATGGGGCCATGAATATTATACAGGCTGCCGGTGTACAAGTCACAGAGTTCCAAGACGACTTTGATGACGACTACGACTAAGACATACATGTGCGCTTATTGTAGGAGGGTCTTCTACCATGAGCCGAAGGTATGTCCAACATGTAAACATACGGTATTTAAATCAAAAGGAAGGAAGAAATCATGACATGCAAGTACTTTAAGAAGAACGAGGGCGGTCAGCCCATCTGTAAGAATGATGAACTCAATCATGTTAAGTATTGTCCCTTTGAGTTCACTATGAACAAGAAGGCGCCCCAGTGCTGCACTGGATATAAGAAGGGAGCAAGGCGAGCCTTCAGGGGATACTCATCCGATGATGTACTCCAGAAGGCCATGCATGCAGTGTGGGTAGCACTTCCATTCCATCACGACACAGTTACTGTGACTGTTGAGAATGCATGTGGCGATACTATCTGCTTTGATGTGGAACCTACAGATGATGGGCAGTGGAAGGTCTGTGGTATCAAGACATGTGTTGATGGTGGATCTGTCTTTAAGAGATTCCGCAAGGCACTCTTCCACGAATAACTTCTAATAAATTTTCTTTTACACTATACTAGAGGTATATTATAATATAGGAGATACATCTATGACTTATTATGGATATGTGACCAGGATCAGGAATATTAGGAAGCACCCCAATGCAGATAGGCTCTTACTTGGTGATTGCTTTGGCAACCAAGTAGTAGTAGGACTTGATACGAAGGACGAACAATTAGGGGTGTACTTCCCTACTGATGGGCAACTATCAGAGGAGTTCCTTAAGGCCAATAACCTGCTATCAGTGATTGATCCTACTACGGGTGAGCGATCTGGTGGCTTCTTCGATTCAAGTGGGCGTGTCCGTACACAGAGATTCAGGAAAGAACGTAGCGATGGCTTCTTTATACAACTTAATTGTCTGGACTTCACAGGTATCGATACGTCACAACTCATAGAGGGAACAACGTTCAATGATATGAATGGTGTCCATATCTGTAATAAGTATGTATCTCAGGCTACACGTAAGAAGTCCTATAACTACGAGAGTAGTAAGAAGAAACATGTTAGGTGTCCATTATTCCATGAGCATCTTGATACGGAGCAACTTGCCTACAACCTTGAACAGTTCAAGCATGGGGACTACGTAGTAATAACTGAGAAATTACATGGTACATCTCAGCGTAGTGGCCATACGATGATAACTACAATGGAAGACTGGAAACAAGCAGTTAACAGGCTACTTCATTATAATGTGTTTAAGCCAACTGTCGAGTGGAAATATGTATGTGGTAGCAGGCGGGTAGTCCTGCCTGATACACTGGAGCAGCCTGATGGGTGGTTCGGTGCCGATGGCTCACTTATGCGGGCACGGGCACATCAGCAGTTTGTAAATAAGTTGCACAAGGGTGAGACTGTCTACTATGAGATAGTAGGATATACACCTGATAATAAGTTGATCAGTAATGAGTGCTCCAACGATAAGTTGCAGGATAAGGACTTCTCCAAGAAGTATGGTAAGACTACCAAGTTCACGTATGGGTGTACTCCGGGGCAATCACGACTCTACGTATACAGGGTGACTATGGTTAATCCTGATGGAATCGAGACTGACTTATCATGGAATGATGTGGTAATGCGGTGTCAGCAACTCGGAGTAGATCACGTACCTGTACTTGATACTGGTATAGTGCTCAATACGGAAGAATTTTTGAAGCATGTAGAACACCTTATAACAAGAGAGTCTACCATAGACAGCAGTCATATTATGGAGGGTGCAGTCATCCGTCGTGATGGAAGTACGTGGAAGGCCTATAAGCATAAGAGTTTCGAGTTCAAGGTCATCGAGGGCATCATAAAAGATAGTGGGGCCGTAGACATGGAAGAATCACAGGACACAACTAGATAGTAATATATATTAATTAATACAATTTATTTGTAAGCCAGCATAGCACAACGGCGGTGCAGTCGCCCTGTAAGCGTCAGGTTGGGAGTTCGAATCTCCCTGCTGGCTTCCCCTTGTGGGACGTAGCGCGGAAAGTGCCCGATGTACGCGGGAACGAAGTAACGTGGCACATGATATACTATGTGGTGATACGGAAAACGAAAGGAGTTGACACCCCACGTACTATGCTAAACGTGTCACCACATAACTATGAGCAACCGTACATGTATTGGTTCGAGTCCAATCGGTTGCATACCACATGGTTGTGGTCAAGTGATGTATATGGACAGTGATACAAAGTTTGTACTTACCTTGATGGGTATTGTGTTCCTTGTCATATTTGCCGTGGCAGCATGGTTTTCAATGATATACTCCGTACCTGCTGGTGCAGTAGGAGTGCAGGACACATTCGGGGTAGTATCAGATGAGATAATGCAGCCAGGACTCCATATTAAAGCCCCATGGACTGCTATTCATGAGTTCTCTATCAGGACACAGAAGTATAGTGAAGATAGTGATGTAATATCTATTGGTGCTCTTTCAAATGAAGGGCTGACAATTGGTATGGGCATCGCAGTCAATTATCATATTGTGCCTAGTAAAGTTCCAGAACTTTATAAGACCGTCGGTCCAGGGTATCAGGCCATTGTAATGAAACAGCCAATTCATTCTGTACCGAGAGATATCATCTCAATGTATGATGCCAAGACATTGTACTCTGCGAGCGTCACACCGGACAATCCTGATAGGATGAAGATAGAGAATGAACTATATGAGGGTATATCGGCAGGCATGTCTGAGAGGGGAATTATCGTAGAGCAGGTATTCATCAGGAATATAGACTTGCCACAGAGCCTTAAGGATTCGATTACTGCCAAGTTGCAGATGGAACAAGAGATTGCCCGTAAGCAGTTTGAAGTCCAGAAAGAGCGTGAAGAGGCCAACAGGAAGGTGGCCGAAGCCCAGGGTATAGCCGACTCAAATAGGATTATTAGTGGTAGCCTGACTGAGAATTATCTGAAGTGGTACTGGTTACAGAATATGCAGAACAATGAGGCAACAACGTATATTCAGACTGGTACTGATGGATTTCCGATAGCCCTCACAAAGGCTGTGGATGAAGTATAACACCAATTGGGTGCAGAGAGTTCATGACTCTCTATACTTTTCTATAAGGAGACAAGTAGGGTCGCAACCTTGCCTTATAGGCGCATGGCGCGTGGATAGAACGCCTGTCATACGGACTGGCCTGATCAGCCTAGCGTGGTAAAAGTGTGGGTTCGACTCCCACACTATGACATGCCCAACATGCAACCCCCAGACCAGGGGGTCCTACGCAAGTAGGATGGGTAGGTAGATCAATAAGCATGGAATACTACCTAGTTACCTTCCTTGAGCATCTATATTCTCTTCATATATTTTTAATATATTAAAGGTGAAGCAATGAGCAATGTTACCATATATGTAGTGAAAGGGATTGTAAATGTTCCAATTGAAACATTTATAGTATCATGTGTACTGGCATTCCTACTTGGTATACTGGTAGGATCATTCCTACTTGGTATACTGGTAGGATTTGTCTTAATGATAATCATAGTTGTCTTAATGACAATCATAGTATTGCATTGTGACTACTAATGGAACAAGTTTTTTGTGAGAACTATATAATATGTCCTGATGATACATTCATATGTATATATAGATTGGATCATTGTGGTACATGTATATTCAGTGATAAGGAGCAACGCAGTATGGAACGTGAAGGAGTATTCTGCCCATTCTGGCAATTTGAGCATGGTGGGTGGGTAGACTGTCAATACTTCTGTGAGGTACAACATGGATGATGCAGATTGTATGGCCATTGCATGGTTCCTAGCCATTCTAATTATAATGGTATTATTACTGGAGTCACATGGTGCATAACATGCGAGTTCCCACATACAGATTCTTCCCACATATGTATGTGAGATATAGGTATGGTGGCTGTAGGGGATTCAGACGACACAGGCTGAACTTCTGGCAGGAAGAGAGAGGCTTTGTACGAATGCTAAAAGAGGTCATGCATGACTGAGATATATGACCCAGATGGTAAGATACGTAAGCAGGCCCTGAAAATACAGAGTATAATCGTATCGTGGGAATATCTTATAGCATCAACAAGTGACAGATTAGATTGGCTGATAAGTGCTGAAGATATGTCAGATAGTCTTGATGACCTGATAACAGAGACACTTATAATGCAAGGCATGCAACTAATATGTGATAACCGTGACAGAAACACTTGTGTGGACAGATTCATTGTGGGTAAAAGACAATGATATCCCGGTAATTATACTCTACGGACGTGACTATAATGATAGAACAAGGACAGTCAAAACTCTCATTCGGGGATTCGAACCCTATTTCTATGCCCCGGCCACGATTGCAGCACGGCACACTGGCACATTCTCCTGTAAGGGGTACCGTATTCGGTACACGACGGGAGATACCATTCATACAGATGCACTTGGACGATCCATACGGAAAGTTACCGTCAACCTACCTTCGGACGTACCTCAAATACGCGACTCGTTTGAGTGGACGGACGAAGCCGACATCCTCTTCGACAAGAGGTATCTCATTGACACCAGCATCAAGTATGCCTATCAAGTTGATGAAGGTAATAAAGTCAGTCCAGCAGAAGTTAATGAGCCTCTTCTCCCGCGT
>Ga0302251_1001371_pt1 | contig 15093 bp, 10 predicted proteins | sample AAG_RA_Gln_MG_FD_193534 | JGI IMG/M metagenome (GOLD analysis project Ga0302251, IMG submission 193534) | Enriched activated sludge microbial communities from anaerobic digester in WTTP, New Holstein, Wisconsin, United States - AAG_RA_Gln | ecosystem: Engineered > Bioreactor > Anaerobic >...
CTAACGGACAGAGACCACAGAGATAAAAACACAGAGACCACAGAGAAAAACTTTATAAGATTGTTTTACAATAAATGACGGCGATCCGCCTCAGCGGATTAATGACTGTTTACTGTTCACTGTTCACCTCAGCCTCTGCCTTCGGCAAATGCCTGCTCTTAACCACCATCCGCCGCGGCGGTTTAATGACTATTCATGGGCTTTAGAGCTATATGAACGGCAAGTGATTATCAAACATTAATTTAATATCATTCGAATGAAGAAAATATTAGCCGTATAAATCAATTAATGGAATAAATAAGAATGCTTTATTAGTAAGTAAAAATTCGCTTGTATGTAATTAAACATTTTATTAAATTAAAAAGTAACTTTTATTTAATGTGGGAAAAAAATATGCAAAACAAAATAAACAATTGCAAAACCAAACTTCACTATACTTATTGCTTCACCGGCGATAAACCAATATCAGCTCACCTTAGCCGCTACAGAGAACTATACACTTTTTTTAAAATATAAATATAACATAAACGCCTTCTTTTTGAATCATTCCAATTCCAGAATGTGACTCACGAGGCGGAGCTTTAAATAAACAACATAAAAAAATGGAGGTATTAGTGAGAATACACATTTCCCTTTCTCCGAATACAGAAATTCTTCCGTTTGACTACCAGCATTATCTCACCGGCACATTTCACAAGTGGATTGGTGAAAACAACATTCACGATGAAATAAGTCTTTACTCAATTGGCTGGCTTGACGGAGGTGCCCCTGTTAAAAACGGAATCAACTTTCCCAAGGGAGCTGCATGGTTCATAAGTTTTTGGGATGATGAATTAATGCGACGAACCATGTCGGGAGCAATTAAGGATCCTGATGCATTTTGCGGTATGAAAGTAAGCGAAATAAAAATTCAGGAAACGCCGGAATTTACCGGCAGAACCCGATTTGCCGTTTCCGGACCCATTCTAATTCGGAAGTATGATAAAAATCCCAATGGTGATCATCTTTTATATGATAATCCCGAAGCAGGGCATTATCTTACAGAAACCATGAAGCGGAAACTGATTAAAGCAGGATTAAACCACGAATGCACGATTAGATTCGATACTTCATACAGCAGGGCAAAAACCAAGCTCGTGAAAATTAACAATATAAGCAACAGAGCCAGCATATGTCCCGTGATAGTAGAAGGTGATCCGGAAGCAGTAAAATTTGCATGGAATGTTGGAGTTGGTCACTGCACCGGTTCCGCCTTCGGTGCGTTAAGATAATGAGGAAGGTAAAACTATGATTAAACACATTTCTAATTATGTCGAAAACATTCCTGAGAACTTTCACACTGAAAACCTGATTCTTAAAAATGGTTTTTACGCTTTAATTAAGTTAAAATCCGATGGATTATTTCTTAATTCAGAGTATAATAGTGTCGTCGTGAAGAATAAAGGCGAAATCACAAAGTCGGTTAAGGGGAAATTGACTCCATGTGGGGATGAGTTCGGGCTTGCCATAAGAAATTACTACTCCGGTTTAATCAGCATGAACAAACCCCTGGAAAAAAAGAAAAAAATTCACTCCTCCAGCCCCTATGCCATTTGGTTTAAAAAAGAAAATCTTGAAGAATTTACAGCTTTTTTACCAAACTATTTTTCCAGAGTTATAAAACTGCTTACTGAATCTGACTCTGCCAAAGACCTTTTTGGTTTGATCGAGCAGTTCTCTGCTAATGAGTTGAAAAATATACTCAAATCTGATCCACTTATCAACGAGATTAAAACCACTGAATATGTCAAAGTCTTCTTTGAAGCCCCTCTTGCTGATGTGAAAAACAGTTTTAAGAAATATCTTGAAACAAATGTTTTTAATACTGTTGATTTTAATATATCAAAGGATGATGAAACATATGGAATGAGCGGTTTTCTTAATGGTGCAAATCCAAAAAAAACATTTCTTCTGCATCAATCAACTTATTTTGCCTCTAATATTCGTGTTAACCGTAAGGATGCTAGCAACCTGTTTCTTTTTGAAAATTTGCTTAAAAACAAGAAAGTACCCTACACATTCCCGATTTTTATCGACAAGAGAGAGTTAAATCTTGACGTGTTAAGAATTTTCTCGGAGGACAAGACCCTAACCTACAGAGAAATAATACGTAAGTTGTTAGATAAACATCGTCCGGACATGACTAATTATTATCTTATTAACTGGACTTTTGATAATGGAATAGTAATAAACGATTTTGATTATGTGGATAAGTTTGATTATGAAATGAGAGATTTTCAGATTTATAACGTAATGAACCTTCCCAACACACCTTCATTAGTTCATATTACAAATGTCTTTGACTTTGAATTTATTATTGTTCGCAAAATATTCAACAATCATCTGATAGTCAAAACAAAAAAGGAAACAATTATTTTCAAATACTTCGATAGTCCTGATCCTAAATATACACCATCTGTTTATATGGACAATATCTTGCGCTATCGAAAGAGTTTTTATGATTATATATATAAATCAAGGAAAAATGCCATCACTCAGGAAATCCTTAAGAAAATTATTCTTTCCCACATAGCTTATGAAATCACAAAGGATGAAATTAATAATGGCTATCACACAAAAACAACCATTATTAAGGAACTCCTTAATATACTTTTCGCTGTTCTCAATTACTTTAAGAATTCAAAATCATCAATCACTTTAGGAGAAATAAATATGGCTTCATTTATTCCTGAACATCAGGAAAAAATCAGAAAACTGTTTAATGAAACAGAGTATCATATCCAGTCAGATACTGAGTTTGCATTCGATGCCGGTCAGCTTATTAATTATATTTTAAGACAAAGCAAGGCAGGAAACAAAACTCATGCTTTAATTGAACCCTTCATTTCAAAAAACGATCCTGCGCAGTTTAAGATAGCTATTACAAGGGCTATTAACACTTATAAACATTCTTTTGAGTTTCGAAGTGGTCGTTTCGAGAAACTTGCATCCGAGGTACTGGCTTATCAGACCTCAACATCCATAAATGATCTTCTTCCTGTTCTTCTCGCCGGATATTTTTCCGACTCATTAATTTTTGAAAAATCAAATAAAAATAATAACGAAAAGGAGCAAACAAATGTCTGAATCATTCAATAGCAGAGTTTTTGGATCTGTGATCCTAAGGTCAATTAATTCAAACTTCAATGCTGATTTTACAAACCACCCGCGCACTCTGCCTGATGGTGTTGTATACTCAACTGACAAAGCCCTCAAATACAGTATTAAAGACTATCTCAGAAAAAATTACCCCGATGAAAAATATATGTTTGTAAGAACATATAATGAAAACCTCAACCCCCGTACCCTGGAGGAATCCTATGAAGCCTTATTCGGAGAGTTTCCTGTTGCGGATAAAAAGTCGAAAAAAAAGGATAAAGAGGAATTTTTGCGAAAGGAAATATTAAGGAATCTCTATAAATGCATTGACATCCGTCTTTTTGGTGCAACCTTTGCAACCGGAGCTAATCTTTCTGTTCATGGTGTTGTACAGATTAATCACGGTGTAAATAAATTCGTTGCTAACGATATTTACACTGAGGATATTCTCTCTCCTTTCCGGAATCCATCGGGCGAAGGTTCGGATGAAAAAGAAAGAGCCACCATTGGAAATCAAACCAATCTGCATGAAGGGCATTACGTTTTCCATTTCTCACTTAATCCCAAAAATTCAGCCCAGGATTATGAGATTATTAACTCGCTTGACGATAATGAGAAGCTCTTCCTTGCCGCGTCAGATATCACTAAATTAAAGGAATCCCTAAACCGTTCTGTAACTTATCTTGACACTTCAAGGAAAGTAGGAACCGAAAACGAAGCTACCTTATGGGTGCAGCTCAAAGAGGATTCTCGTCTTGTTTTGCCAAGTTTTACTGAGCTGATTTCAGTTGCTCAGGACCGTACTATTGACTTTAGCCTTGCTTCCGGCGTGTTTAATTCAATTATAGAGGAAGTGGAAATAATTGAACTGTATTATAATCCTGCTTATACCAAAATAGCCGGAATTAATAAATCCGATAAGGTTAAATTTCTTAATATTCTTAATGGTAAAGAGTTTTGACATGGAAAATTCTAAAATAATTTCCTTCACTCTTAATAGTTCATTTGCATTATGGAAAAAACCTGATATTAACGAAGGAATTTATCTCACTTACAACTCCATTCCTAAACCAGCCCTTCTTGGCATACTTGGAGCAATAATTGGCTTGGGGGGACACACTCAGGCTTTTTATTCAAAAGCTAAACTCCCCGAATTTTACACATGTCTTAATGACATTAAATGCGGTATAGTTCCTGTTGCTCCAAACGGAATTTTCCCTAAAACTGTAATTACTTACAGTAACACAGTCGGTTATGCAAATAAGGATGGAAATCTGATTGTAAGTGAGCAAACCTTGTTAAAACCTCAGTACAAAATATACTTATTGATTAATGATGTCAACGCACATCATAAAGAACTGTATGATAATATCCGTTCCGGCAGAAGCATTTTTATTCCTTATATGGGTAAAAATGATTTTAACGCATGGTGGTTAAAAGAATCATTTGCGGAGCATCCCTTTACGGTTGATAAGAAGTCCAAAGGCAGGAAAAGTATCTCCACTCTTTTCATCAAGCCGGCATCCCGTACTGTCAGAGATGATAAAATCGATCCCTTCGCAACGATAATTGATTTTTCCTCGCCTCTCGCTGAAGAGAGTTATATGTCCTTTGAACAACTTCCTGTAGGTTACGATGATGTCACTTATAACTATGCCTATGAGGATTTTGTTTTTACTAATCATCTACTCTCAGAGGATTTTATTGCTGCAACACCTGATTTATATTATCTTCCGGAAGAAGATTTTTACATTCAGTTAAACTAAATTATTCATCACCCCGTATCCTACCCGGGATGCGGGGTTTACCGTTTTTCATTATGCAATTACTTAACAATTCTATTTCCGATAGCAGAAGCCTTATCAGGAAACTGCTTGTAAATCATTCAAATTACTATGCTCATCTGAAAGGCATCGACACATATGAAACCTTATTGGATCACTCTCTCCTTACCCTGGACTATTTCTCCGGTGCAGTATCTTCTTCGGGTCTTAATGAAGTATTCGAAAATTTAATATCAAAGGTGATTAACAATTCCGGTATTTATAACCAAGAGAAAGCAGAAATGTTAATCACTGAAATGATAGTTAATGTTATTGCATTCCATGATATAGGAAAAATAAACAGCAATTTTCAAAGGGAAAAACTAAACAATCCTTACTTTACGACACCGTTTCAGAATAACATCGGGTCACAGCATTCTATCCTTAGTGCTTTTATTTATCTCTGCTATACATTTAATTCAGTAAAAAAGTATTTCAATAAAACACAGGACCAAAACAAGCTTCTTCTCTTATCCCTCGTTTTTGTTCATCCTGTTATTAAACATCATGGTGCTATATCAAATGGAGGTGAACTAAAAATCACACCGGATATTATTACAGGTTGTAATGAATATCTCGATTTGTTATCACTTGATGAAAATACCCAATCCGAATTTATTAATTTCCTTGGGATGTCCGAAAATTTCCTGAGTAAATTAAATTATTTAAAATCCGATATTCATCTGTTTCTCCTTATAAAACTGGTTTCATCTCTGCTTACTTCATCGGATTACAAAGCCACAAATGAGTTTATGCTTGGAATTAAATCTTCCCATTCACCGGAATTAACCGAAGAATTGAAGGAAAAATTTATTTCCGGTGTTTCCCGGATTCCCTACAATGCTGAACTTTATCAAAACCTTGATTACTATTACTCCCTTGAGCCTCGCACAATGGAGTTGACCTCAGCTGAAAACCTGAACAATCTGCGCCAATCCTTATCTGCCAACCTCGTGCAGGAAATAAGAAAAAATCCCTCCAAATCGCTCTATTACATTGAAGCACCAACCGGAGCAGGCAAAACTAATTTGTCACTTCTTGCACTTATTGAATTGCTTAAACAAAATCGACACTTCACAAAAGTATTTTACGTTTTTCCGTTTACAACCTTAATTACTCAAACTCTCCTTACTTTGGTTAAATCGCTTGACCTTACCCCCTCAGAAATAACTGAAATTCATTCTAAAGCCTCGTTCACTGCTGCCGGAATGGAGGACGATGTTTATGGGAGTCAAAGGAAAAACTTTCTTGATGCCCTCTTTTTGAATTATCCCGTTGCTCTTTTGTCGCACATAAAGTTCTTTAATATTCTGGTATCAAACAGGAAGGATTCTAACTATCTGCTTTCAGTCTTGCCAAATTCTCTTGTTATTATTGACGAAATCCAGTCATACAATCCTAATGAATGGGATAAGGTCAATTACCTTATAAATATGTTTTCACGCTTATTTAACATAACTTTTATCCTTATGTCTGCCACCCTGCCCAAAATCAGCCGGTTGCTCATTCCCGGACTTCCTGATAACAATGACGATTTTACATATCTTATTAAGAATTCAAATACTTTTTACTCCAATCCAAATTTTGGAAATCGTGTTAATACAAATTTCGATTATTTGGAAACCCTGTTCAGCTTTGAGTGGCTTGCGGAAACAATTTATTCCCATTCCGAAACCCGTTTTAAGAAGTATGGTTCTGTCCGGGCAGTTGTTGAATTTGTCAAAAAAAAACGTGCTTCAGATTTTTTGAGTTTCGTTTCCTCAGAGTCACGTTTTTCTGATTATACCCTCTATATTATTTCAGGTACAATACTTGAACCCCGTCGCAGACAAATAGTTGATAATCTTAAAAAAACTTCATTGCCCGGTGAAAAAATTCTTGCTATTACAACTCAGGTAATTGAAGCGGGGGTGGACATTGATATGGATATTGGGTTTAAGGACCGGTCATTAATTGATTCCGAAGAACAGTTTGCCGGTAGAATTAACAGAAACGCAATAAAAAAGGAATCGTCTCTTTTTATTTTCAACACCGGTGATGCTGCAAAAATTTACGGTTCGGATATCCGATATAAAACCGTAATGCAAAACCCCGGATTGTATAAGGAAACTCTGATTAATAAAACTTTCGACACTTTTTATGCTGAAATATTTAATCTGATAAACCGAAATAATGAAAATGAACTTATGGCAGAAAATCTTCAGGAATTCATTGATTATATAAGCGGACTTGACTTCCGGCAGGTTAAGGAGATGTTTAAACTAATCGAATCAGAAAGCCTTTCGGTTTTTGTTCCACTATCTGTTTCTGCTGAGTTTTTTACAACTGCTGAAGTTGACTTTATGTCGCGTGTAGGAATCCGGAATTCAGACGAAAGCTCTATCAATGGTGAGGCTGTTTGGGAATATTTTGAGAAATTGGTTTCATGTAGAAATTTGGAGTTTATTGACAGAGCTGCTGAGTTAAAGATAATTCAAAGCCTTATGAGCAAATTTACTTTTAGCACCTTTTATAATCAATTTACAATAAAACCAATCTTAAACTACGGCGAAATCAAATACGGTTTTCTTTATTTCCGGGATTATCAGGAAATATATTCTTTCGAAACAGGTTTAACAAGCAACTTTGATACTGGTAGTAATTTCATTTAATGCTGAATTCTAAATAATGACCGGAACACAAATTAGTTATTATTTCCATTGTAGGAGACACCTCTGGCTCTTTTCTCATAAAATTCATATGGAACATAACTCGGATAATGTTTCACTCGGCAAACATATATCCGACTCAACATTTAAACGTGTGAACCATGAAATCCAAATAGACGATATAGTGCTCGATTTCTTCGACCCAATAAAGAAAATTGTTCACGAGGTTAAAAAAACGGATAAAATGGAGGAAATCCATATCTGGCAACTAAAGTACTACATCTATCGCCTTGAAGAAAAAGGGATAAGCGGCGTAACCGGAGTACTAAACTATCCTAAACTACGCAAGACCTTATCTGTCCGGCTTTCTGATAACGACAGAATAAAAATTACTGAGATAGTTACTGAGGTAGATGCAATCATTCATCAAAGTGAAGCGCCCTCTTTAATTAATAAACCTTTCTGCAAAAAATGCAGCTATTATGAACTTTGCTATATATAAACCATGAAACGTAATTATTATATATTTTCAGCAGGGAGATTAATCCGTAAGGATCATACACTTTATTTTGAACCGCTTACTGAAACTCCCGCAGATGAACCAAACTTAGATCCCGATTCCCTTGAAATTGATGATCCCTCATTAGTTAACGATGAATCATCCTCTCCAGAAACTCTGCCGCCTCTTAAAATGCCTCGTAAACCACTCCCGGTTGAGGATATAGAGGCTATTTATTGTTTCGGTGAAATCCGTTTTAACTCAAGGTTCCTTAATTATATCTCGCAAAAACAAATTACTCTCCATCTGTTTAATTATTACGGATTTTATAGTGGGTCATTTTATCCACGCGAACCCTTCGTTTCCGGGAAATTGCTCCTTTCACAGGTGAATTATTATAACAATCCAATAATGAGAATTGAACTGGCTCAGCAATTCGTGAAAGGAAGTGCAGATAATATTCTAAAGAACTTACAGTACTATAATACACGTGATAAGGATACCACGCCATTTATTGAACAGATAGAAGCACTTATAAAAAAAATCCCCGGCACTGCAGAAATTGATGAACTTATGGGGATAGAGGGAAATATACGTTCAATCTATTACGAATCGTGGAATCTTGTAATTAAAGAACCAATTGACTTTACTAAAAGAATTAAGCGCCCGCCTCCAAACCCGGTTAATGCGCTTATCTCATTTGGTAATTCGCTTGTTTATACAACAGTCCTTTCAGAAATATATAAAACTCAACTTAATCCGCTAATCAGTTTTTTACATGAACCGGGAGAACGTCGTTTCAGTCTTTCCCTGGACATTGCCGAAATATTCAAACCTCTATTAGCAGATAGAATTATTTTTACACTTCTGAACAAGAAACAAATTCAGGAAAAACATTTTACTAAACAACTTAATTTTTGCCATCTTAACGATGAGGGACGTAAAATATTTACCCGCGAGTTTGATGAAAAACTAAAAACCACTATTCAGCACAGGCAATTAAAAAAATCTGTAAGCTACAGGCACCTTATAAGGCTTGAATGCTATAAAATAATCAAACATATTCTAAACGAAAAAAAATACACACCATTTAAGATTTGGTGGTAAATAAAAAGTGGAAGTCAATTATGTATGTAATTATTGTGTATGACGCTGCGCCTAAACGGGGGATAAAACTGCTTAAATATCTGCGCACACAGTTAATATGGGTACAGAATTCAGTGTTTGAGGGGGAGGTGACCGAAAGTAACTTTGAAAAAATCAAAAGCAGTATTAAAAGTATAATAAATATCAAAGAAGATACGGTTATTTACTATGCTTTTGGTTCGAGGATGTATAGCAAACGTGGGGTAATAGGAGCAGAAAAGAACGAATTGGACACATTTATATAAAAAATCGTCGAACTAACGGGTTTTAAGCACAATTATGGATTGACGACTACACACTAATAATATCTTTGGAAAAACAAGTAAAAAGCACTATTTTTGGCGGGGTCTTAATCGCACTACTATAGAATTGAAATTGAGTATTGCCACAACATCGGTATCACTTGTGGCGGTGTCTTAATCGCACTACTATAGAATTGAAATATAAAGTAAAGGAATTAACAAAATGAAAAACAATAAAGTCTTAATCGCACTACTATAGAATTGAAATTCTGCTAAAAAAATCAAACAATGTATGCCTTCAGGGGGTCTTAATCGCACTACTATAGAATTGAAATATCGGTAAATCTGCAGGGAACATTGCCGGGTGTTTTGTCTTAATCGCACTACTATAGAATTGAAATTTATTGGTGTGTACTATCGGGGAAATATAAAAATTACGTCTTAATCGCACTACTATAGAATTGAAATTTACATCCCCTTTCAATTTTACTTCTATAAAGAAAGTCTTAATCGCACTACTATAGAATTGAAATCTTCGTTAAAATTAGCTTTTTCCGCTCCCGTTATTGGTCTTAATCGCACTACTATAGAATTGAAATTTTTTGGGCGTGCTAAAGGTGATAAAATGAGTAATGTGTCTTAATCGCACTACTATAGAATTGAAATATGTCTGAGAAACTTCCCATACATTCGATTAATTTTAAGTCTTAATCGCACTACTATAGAATTGAAATTTACTTGTGGGTTTGATACATTCAAACACCTGCCTTGTCTTAATCGCACTACTATAGAATTGAAATAAAAGACCAGCTAATTGAGATGGTTAGTAATGTAAAGGTCTTAATCGCACTACTATAGAATTGAAATCTGACAGAGCAGGTCAGTCAATTACAAGATTTTATAAGTCTTAATCGCACTACTATAGAATTGAAATTAATAAAGAAAGTGGATTCCACAACGAACTCAATTATGTCTTAATCGCACTACTATAGAATTGAAATTTGTAAGAGTATAAGACAATCTATATTTCTCACCAAGTCTTAATCGCACTACTATAGAATTGAAATTCCCATGAGCCGAATTTCCACCAAAAGAATAATTTATGTCTTAATCGCACTACTATAGAATTGAAATCGGAACAGGAAGCGTATGACTGGCGTATTAAGATAGTCTTAATCGCACTACTATAGAATTGAAATTTGGTCCCGGACTCGCAGTCGCTGCAGCCGCCGCCGCGTCTTAATCGCACTACTATAGAATTGAAATACATTAGCTACGTGGACAACTAAGGCAGTTGGTTTATGTCTTAATCGCACTACTATAGAATTGAAATAAATAAGTAACTATTATCTTGACCTTACTTACACCTGTCTTAATCGCACTACTATAGAATTGAAATTTAGTTACTCCCTTCAAATGCTATTGGGACTATCCTGGTCTTAATCGCACTACTATAGAATTGAAATCTGCAAGCGCTTTAATCTTATTCCAGACAATAACATGTCTTAATCGCACTACTATAGAATTGAAATTATCTTGTTTCATTTTTCACTCACTTTCTTTAATTAGTCTTAATCGCACTACTATAGAATTGAAATTTGTAATGCAATAATTAATAATTTTAACAACAATTTTGTCTTAATCGCACTACTATAGAATTGAAATATAAAGTAAACCGTGTGATAATCGTAGATAACGTAGTGTCTTAATCGCACTACTATAGAATTGAAATGAATGTTGACCTAAGCAATGTTTTGGACTCTCGAGGTCTTAATCGCACTACTATAGAATTGAAATTTCCCAAAAGCAGGCAGGATAGTCCCAATAGCATTTGTCTTAATCGCACTACTATAGAATTGAAATAGTAAAACAATAAAGCGAGTTCGTCAGGTTGCTGAAGTCTTAATCGCACTACTATAGAATTGAAATAAAGAAGATAAAGGAGTGTTAGTTATGGAAGATCTGGTCTTAATCGCACTACTATAGAATTGAAATGCGTTTTTTACTTCGTTTAATCCACAATTTGAAGTAAGTCTTAATCGCACTACTATAGAATTGAAATGTTTAAACACTTGATTTCACTTTCAGGATATAACTTGTCTTAATCGCACTACTATAGAATTGAAATTAGTTATCTTTATTGGCTGCATTAACTACATAGTTTTGTCTTAATCGCACTACTATAGAATTGAAATATGTCTTTATTCTTTCCATTGTTAATATGTTCCTCTGTCTTAATCGCACTACTATAGAATTGAAATATTAGATAAATTAAAAGCCGATCAAAACTATTCAACGGTCTTAATCGCACTACTATAGAATTGAAATGCCACCCCAGATGAAGGGTTACGAAAGGGGTGGTATAGTCTTAATCGCACTACTATAGAATTGAAATTCTTGAGAGTATTTGTCGAGGGCTGTCGGAAATGCGGTCTTAATCGCACTACTATAGAATTGAAATTTAACTAAAACTGATCGGGATTATACGCAAGAGGCGTCTTAATCGCACTACTATAGAATTGAAATTTATTCTCCTATCGGATTTCCATCCGTCCATATTGTGTCTTAATCGCACTACTATAGAATTGAAATTTTTGTTCCTTTCCTTAATCTCTCTTGCTGTTAATAGTCTTAATCGCACTACTATAGAATTGAAATTCCTATTACTTTGCTACTGAAACTGAAACTTTAACAGGTCTTAATCGCACTACTATAGAATTGAAATCCCATACCAATTAATCTGTTTTGCGGCTTCTTTAAGTCTTAATCGCACTACTATAGAATTGAAATTTCGTTTCTCTTCCGAGCCAAGCAATTTCTTAGACCGTCTTAATCGCACTACTATAGAATTGAAATATGTAAATTCTTTTGAAGTCTGCATGATATAAATTGGTCTTAATCGCACTACTATAGAATTGAAATCCCCATCCTGCCACACCAGTAGCAAGGGAAATAATGTCTTAATCGCACTACTATAGAATTGAAATTGCTTAAAATATATTCAATCGGTAAACTTACCGGGAGTCTTAATCGCACTACTATAGAATTGAAATTACAGCACCTTAACATTTACCCGATGAGATGTAGGGTCTTAATCGCACTACTATAGAATTGAAATGGCCAAGCGCGCGGCATAAAGTATTTACAACATCTTGTCTTAATCGCACTACTATAGAATTGAAATCTGTGTTATTATATCCAGTCGTGTTAGAATAACCTGTCTTAATCGCACTACTATAGAATTGAAATAATCTAAACATGGTGGTGTCCATAATGGAGTTACTAGTCTTAATCGCACTACTATAGAATTGAAATAATGTACTGCCAGGTGTTATTGACAGAGTTCCAGTAGTCTTAATCGCACTACTATAGAATTGAAATATATATATCTTATATTCACCGTCCGGGACTGCGTTTGTCTTAATCGCACTACTATAGAATTGAAATGGTCACCAAGCCCAAATTGCAGACTTGTAAATTCTGGTCTTAATCGCACTACTATAGAATTGAAATGCGCATCCCTTTGGGGATTAAATCCGGAAACTACTGAGTCTTAATCGCACTACTATAGAATTGAAATCACTGATGAGCAATGACGTTATAGGTGCCGGCAAGGGTCTTAATCGCACTACTATAGAATTGAAATATATTAAATACTTCTTGGATATTAGTTCAAGATTATGTCTTAATCGCACTACTATAGAATTGAAATAAAAATTGTTGTTCACATAATCAAAAAATTATTATAGTCTTAATCGCACTACTATAGAATTGAAATTAGAAATTCTGAGCAGCACCTGCCATATTGCTGAACAGTCTTAATCGCACTACTATAGAATTGAAATTATGGAATACAGCAACATTCCTTTATAACTCAGTCGCGTCTTAATCGCACTACTATAGAATTGAAATATGCTTATTATATATGGTCTGGCATCCAGTATAGAGGTCTTAATCGCACTACTATAGAATTGAAATACGACATAAACATTAAAAGTACCACTTCCGTATCCGTGTCTTAATCGCACTACTATAGAATTGAAATTTCAGATGTTTAACCCTATTCATATAGTAATAATCAGTCTTAATCGCACTACTATAGAATTGAAATCTCAGGTAATAGATTTCTCCGAGAAATGTGTTTACTAGTCTTAATCGCACTACTATAGAATTGAAATAAACTTGACAAGGTTTTTGCAGCCCTTAAGGCTAAGTCTTAATCGCACTACTATAGAATTGAAATAACGATAATGCCCGAGATAAGATTAAAACTGGTGGTGTCTTAATCGCACTACTATAGAATTGAAATCTAAACTCGCCACCGGACAGAAGGGTGTTGCTGTGGGTCTTAATCGCACTACTATAGAATTGAAATATTTTCTAAACTCCTCTAAGTCATACGCACGTTTGTGTCTTAATCGCACTACTATAGAATTGAAATCTATTCCAACAATAGTAGGAAGGTGAAAGTTAAAGAGTCTTAATCGCACTACTATAGAATTGAAATATTCATAATAGGTTATCGTGGGATGGTGGAACTCACGTCTTAATCGCACTACTATAGAATTGAAATGAGGCATTTTTTATAAATATATAGTCGCTAAAGAAAAGTCTTAATCGCACTACTATAGAATTGAAATTTAGTGAGCTAATTAAACTAAGAGCATTCTTCTTGTGTCTTAATCGCACTACTATAGAATTGAAATTTTCAAATTTTGATTTCCACTTGTACAAACAATTAACGTCTTAATCGCACTACTATAGAATTGAAATTTAATCCTAAACTTTCTCAAAATGTAAACATTTTAAGTCTTAATCGCACTACTATAGAATTGAAATTAAAACGGAATAAAACGAAATGCCAAAGAAGTTTAGTCTTAATCGCACTACTATAGAATTGAAATTTGACTCTGTTTATCCCCTGCCGGACGTCGTTATCGGGTCTTAATCGCACTACTATAGAATTGAAATAACTTTTGCAATTCCTTATCAATCTCAGCAGGAGTAGTCTTAATCGCACTACTATAGAATTGAAATTCCAGTCAGGTTGGTTGCTGTCGGATAACAGTCTGGTCTTAATCGCACTACTATAGAATTGAAATTCTAGGTTCATATAGTACAGCTCTGAACCGTTTACAAGTCTTAATCGCACTACTATAGAATTGAAATAGTATCCCAAGAATTACGGAGTTATCGGACGCAAAGGTCTTAATCGCACTACTATAGAATTGAAATTAATAAATGCACCGGATTCCAAGTATAAATTAGATATGTCTTAATCGCACTACTATAGAATTGAAATTTTAACGAAGGGAAACTACCGCTGAGGGAAGTATGCGTCTTAATCGCACTACTATAGAATTGAAATTGTTTATTGGTGTGGGGACTGATAACAAAAATTTGTGTCTTAATCGCACTACTATAGAATTGAAATATTTTCTGTTGTGCATCTTGCAGAATCTTTTGTACAGTCTTAATCGCACTACTATAGAATTGAAATTCCTGTAAGTTATAGGTCTTAAGCCAATATTGCCTGGTCTTAATCGCACTACTATAGAATTGAAATATTAAATCGGAGGTAGTAACATAATTATGCT
>Ga0302251_1001375_pt1 | contig 15049 bp, 7 predicted proteins | sample AAG_RA_Gln_MG_FD_193534 | JGI IMG/M metagenome (GOLD analysis project Ga0302251, IMG submission 193534) | Enriched activated sludge microbial communities from anaerobic digester in WTTP, New Holstein, Wisconsin, United States - AAG_RA_Gln | ecosystem: Engineered > Bioreactor > Anaerobic >...
TCTACATTGCGGGGTTTCCCCCACCCCTTTTCCCTACGTTTTCCCCCGCCCCCAGGGCAGGGGAAAACCAGCCGCCCTTCATCCCCACGTTTGAAAACGGGGGCATTCGGGCGGCAGAATCTGGTAAGCGAGGTGGGGATGACCGGTGCTGTCCAGGGCCAGACTGCGGTGGCCCAGGGCCGGCTGCGGGGGGGGCGTCCGCGCGCTCGATCATCCAGGCCGTGGTGGCGTCCGGGGCCCGCTGCGACGGAGGATCTGGCTCCCCCATGGTGTTGGGGGCGAGTGCTGCCCCGGGTGCCCTCAGCTCCACTCCTGGCATCGCCCGCGCCGGTTCCTGCGCTGGGCCGCCCCGGCGAAACCAGTTTTATCCGCGGCGGTGCCGCAGCAGGGACTTGCTACCTCTCCCTGGCCCTGATTTGCTCTACGACCTCCTCTGCCTGGCGGGCCTCCTCCGTCCGCCCCGCGGCGTGGAACAGCTCCCCGGCGGCCTCGGCGCTGCGCAGCGCGTTGCGCCGATTTCCCAGCCGCAGCCACTGCCGCGCCAGGTGGAGGTTGGCGCGGGCCTGGCTGCCGGCGTCGTGGTCCTTGCGGGCCGATCGCACCGCCGCCTTGAACAGGTCGATCGCCTCGTGGACGTTGTCCAGGGCGGCAAAGAGCTCGCCCAGGTCGGCCAGCGTCTGGGTCTCGACCTGCCGCTTGCCCTGTTCACGGGCCATGTTCAGCCGCCGGCCCAGGTATTCGAGCGCCTCGCGGTAGTCGCCCAGCCTGCGGTGGGCCAGGCCCAGGCAGCGCAGCGCGGCAAGCTCCTCGTGCAGGCTGCCGGCCTCGCGGGCCGCGGCCAGGTGCTGCTCGGCCACCTTGACGGCGCGGCGGGGCTGGTGGGACTCGACGTACAGCAGCCCCAGCTCCCGCAGGACGCGCATCTCTTGTACGCGGAGGCCAATCTTGCGGGCCAGCGCCAGGGCATTCTCCAGGACCTCGGTGGCCTGGGCCGCATCGCCGGCCGCGCAGCGGGCCCGGCCCAGGCCGGCCAGGTTGGCGACACTGCCGGCCCGGTCGCCCGTTTCCTGGGTGATCTCCAGGGCGCGTTGAAAGAGGTCGGCGGCCTGGGCGATGTCGCCGAGCTCGAGGCTGGCCCGGGCCAGGCTGCCCATGGCCTGGGCCTGGCCCGGCAGGTCCCCGATGGCCCAGGCGATCTTGAGGGCCTCTTCGCACAGGCCGCGGGCCGGTTGGCCCTGGCCCTCGGCGAGGCGGCAGTCGGCCAGCCGGCACAGCACGTGCCCTTCGAGGCGCTGGTCGGCCATTTCGCGGGCGATTGCCAGGGCCTGGTCGTGGAGCTTGACGGCCTGCTGTGTCCGGCCCAGGGCGGTGTAGGAGGCTCCCAGCTTCTCGAGCGAAACCGCTTCTCCGGACCGGTCGCCCCGGCCGCGGGCGGCGGCCAGGCCGCGCTCGTAATAGTCCACCGCCTTGAGCAGATCTCCCGAGGCCTCGTACACGTCGCCCATGTTGTTAAAGAAGCGTCCTTCCGTCTGCCGGTCGCCCGTTTTGCGCGCCAGCGCCAGGGCGTCCTCGTGGAACTCGATCGCGCGCTGAAAGCTGCCCAGCGCGCGATAGATGCTGCCCAGGTTGAGCAGGCCGGCGCACTCCAGGTGGCTTTCGCCCTCCGACCGGCCCACGCGCACGGCCTGCTCGAAATAGTCGACGGCCGCGTCGTACTTGCCGATGTCGCGATAGGACAGCCCGATGGTGTTGTACGACCACCCGGCGGCGACACGCTCGTAGCGCGTCTCGTCCTGGACGGCCTGCCCCTGGGGGGCCTGGACGCCCAGGACCTGGGAAAAGAGCTCGGACAGCGCCCGCTCGACCTCTGCCCACGTGTGGAACCGCCGCTCGCGGTCGGGATCGAGGCAGTGCCAGACCAGGTCGCACACGCCGGCCGGCACCTCGGCCGGCATCCGTCCGACGCGCCCGGCGCGGTGGGCCGCTTCCAGGTCGTCGATGTCCCGGCCCCAGAAGGCGGGAGACGCCGTCAGCATCTCGTAGAGGATACAGCCAAAGGCATAGATATCGGTCCGCGCGTCCAGGTGTTCGCCGGGCGTCCACTGCTCGGGGGCCATGTAGAGCGGCGTGCCCAGGATGCCCTTGTTGGTCATCAGAAAGGCGTGGCCGCCGTGGTTCGGCCGGTAGCCGGCACGCTGCACCTGGACGACGTCGAGCCCCAGGAGCGTCATCGCCAGGCCAAAGTCGGTCACGCGGGCCTGGCCGTCGCTGCCGATGAGGACGTTTTCCGGCTTGAGGTCGCGGTGCACCAGGTCGGGCATGCGCGTGGTCGCGTAGCGCATGCCGCGTGCCATGTGCAGGGCAAAGAGGAGGGCCTGTTCGCGGGGCAGCGGCCGGCCGGCCGCGATCCAGCCGCGCAGCGAGGCCTCCTCGCGGCCGGCGGGCGGATCGATCCACTCCAGCACCAGGTACACCTGCCGGCCGTCGCCAAAGCGCTCGATCCGGTAGGCGCGGACGATATGCGGGTGCCGGCCCAGGTTCACCCAGGTCGTGCCCTCGCGCAGGAAACGGTCGCGGGCCTCGCGGTCGGGGAGAAACTCGGGGCGGAACGTTTTCAGCGCGACGGCCAGGTCCTTTTCGGCCCGGTCCTGGCAGAGGTAGACGACGCTCATGCCGCCGGTCAGCGCCTGAACGACGCAGTAGCGGTCCGCGATGAGGGTGCCGGGAGAAAGGAGGTCCACCGCTCACTCCCGCGCTGCGGCCCGGTCTACCATGACGCCGAGCATCCGCAGCCGTCCTGTCAGGAGCAGGTCCTGGGGGCCGGGAAAAAAGGCCGTGCTCTGCAGCGTCACCACGATCTCGCCGCCGGCCGGCACGGCCGGCAGCTGTGCGGTGATCTCCTGCCACTCCTGCGCTGCGGTGAAGCGGGCCACCTCGACCCCATCGCAAGAGAGGACCACCGCGGCCGGCGGTTCCCCGGCGGGCCGCCAGCCGCGCAGGCGCAGGTACAGGGTGAGCGGCCGGCCTGTGCCGGCGGCGGGAAAGCGCAGGCGGGCCTGGGCGCCGCTCCAGCGGTAGGTCGTCGCGCCCTCGTTTTCGGGCGCATAGAAGCCGTCCACCAGCCCCAGGTCCAGCCCGCCGCCGACGTCGACCTCGCGGCCGGCCGGCGGCTGGAGGTGGCTCCATGCCCAGGGGAGGGCGTCGCGTTCCGCCACCTCCCGCGCGCCGAACTCGCGGCGCGCCCCGGCCAGGTCGCCCTGGGCGCGGAGGATGTCCCCGCGCAGGAGGGCCGCCTGGTACCAATCGACGCCTTCCAGTGTCACCAGGGCACCGGCCGCGCCGCCGCCGGCGCGCTGCCATTCGGCGACGGCCACCAGCGTGGTGGGAGCCGGGTTCAGGCCGTCGGGGCGGTACTCCTGGGCGCGCTGGAGCTCCGCCCAGGCCCCTTCCCGGTCGCCGGCCTGCCGGGCCGCCGCGGCGCGCGCCAGGTGGCCGGCGGCGGCGCGGCCGCGCACGCCCAGGATCGTGGCGCCCAGCGCGGCCGGGTAGGGGCCGGCGTAGGAGGGCAGCGCCACGGCCCCGAAGGCGAGGGTGAGGAGCAGGGCGACGGCGGCGGCGTAGGGGCGCGGCATTTTCGCAACCCTATTGGGCGGCTTACCTGGTGTGGCCTCGTCTGCCCTGGCGTGGTACTGAGAAAGGTCGCGAAGATGCCTCTCCCCTACGCCGCCGCCGCGTGCGGGGTCGGGCGAATGCCGCGCCCCCACCGCCGCTGCCGCATAGACCATGAGGAACGGCATCACCGGCAGGCGAAAGCGGTTGATGGCGAAAAAGGCCGCGGCGACGGCCAGGTTATAGCCCAACCAGAGCAGCGTCAGCCCCCAGCCGGCGTGGCGGCGGTGGAGCAAGAGGCCGAACAGGGCCAGGGGCACCAGGAGGAGATAGAGCGTGTCCTCCAGCAAGAGGACGGCCAGCAGGTGCGGAACCGCCACCTGCCCCAGGACGAACCCGTCCACCAGCCGTTCGTCGGCGCTGTAGTTGATGCGCAAGAGCTGCTCCAGCTCCGTGCCCCGCGTGCGCAGGTATTCCAGCGGGTCGGCGGAGAGGGCCGCAAACCCCTGCGCGTAGGCGTAGGACTGGCGGGCGGCGGGGTCGGGCTGGTCGAGCAGGGCCTGGTGCACGTCGCGGACGTGGTGGAACTGGCCGCCCTGGGTGCCCAGCCAAAAGTTGTACCCACCCGTCGTGTCCACCAGGATCAGCCGGCCGTAGCGCAGGTAGTTGTAGCCGGTCCAGGGCAGGATCACGAGGGCGGCGGCGAGGGTCAAGACGAGGGCGGCGGCGTAGGGGCGCGGCATTTTCGCACCCCTATTGGGCGGCTTACCTGGTGTGGCCTCGTCTGCCCTGGCGCGGTACTGAGAAAGGTCGCAAAGATGCCTCGCCCCTACGCCGCCGCCGCCCGCGACCACCATCCACAGCGCCGCGACGGGTAGAAAGGCGATCGTCAGCCCGCGGGTGAGGGTGGCCAGGCCCAGGCCCAGGCCGGCCGCGGCCGCCCAGGCCCAACCGCGGCGCTGCCGGAACCGCAGCAGGGCGTAGAAGCCGGCCAGCAGCAGCGGGAGAAAGAGGTTTTCCGCCAGCGCCAGGTGCGGCAGGACGGCCAGGGGCAGCCAGAGGGCCGCGAGCCAGCCGGCCGTGCGGGCAACGCGCGGGCCGAACATCTCGCGGCCCAGCAGGTACACGAGGGCCGGCACGCTCAGGCTGATCAGGATCTGTGCCAGGCGGATCGGCAGCAGATTCAGGCCCCAGAGCCGCAGAAAAGGGGCGAGAAAGAGGAGGTAGACCGGCGGGCGCAGCCACGGCCAGGCGGCGTAGAAGGAAAAGCCGCGCCCGTTCGCCAGCCACCAGGCCGCGCCCAGGTACTCGGGCTCGTCGCTGACGAGCGTTTCGCGCGGCAGGACCCACCAGAGCGCCACGCGCAGGGCCAGGGCCGCGCCGAGGACGATGCCGAGGTCGCGCCACTCGCGCCGGGTCATGGGGCGCCTCCCGGCCGGCCGGCCGCCGTTGGCGCGGGCGCGCCGGATCCCCGGGGTGACATAAGCGCCGCCCGCACCAGCAGGGCGGGCGCCCCCGCGGAGCCCACCCGCACCGTGCCCAGCGTCGTCCAGGACGAGCCGTCGGGCAGCGCCAGCATCGCCGCCGCGCCGGCCTCGTGGAAAGCGGCCTCGACGGCGTACGTTCCCGGCGGGATGTCCGCGGGCAGCAGCAGCTCGTGATAGTCGAGAAACTCGTCGCCCGGCACCCATTTCCAGGTGGGCAGATGGCCGTTCAGCGGCCGGTCCGCTTCTTCATCCCAGACCCGGCCGGCGGCATCGACCAGGCGCACGGCGGCCTCCAGGTCGGGCAGGTTCGCCTCTAGCCCCACGAGATAGAGGGTCAGGGGCAGGGTGTCGCCCGGCTGGAGCGGCTCCTGGAACGGCTCCAGGTCGGCCCCCCACAGCAGGACCTGGCCGCCGAAGCGGGCCTCCAGGGGGACCTGCGGGACCGGCATATAGCCGCGGTACTGGGTATTGAAAGAGATGCAGTACAGGTCCAGGCCGGTCCAGTGCTGCAGGTCGGCGCGCAGAAAGGGGTTGAGATCGAACCATTCCTCGACCCAGTAGCTGCGCGACTCGGTCTGGGCGTGGTCGGGGGCATAGAGCAGGCAGGCCCGCCGCCGGCCGCGGGTCAGGTTGTCCATCGTGGCGGTAAAGTCGTTGTAGCCATAGTCCACCGTCTCGGTGTTGGTGATCGTCTGCAGCTCCAGGGGGACGCGCGGGAAGCGCGCGGCATAGAAACTGACGGCCGGCGCGATGTAGCCAGGATGGACGACCACCAGGTCGCCGGGGTGCAGGTGTTCCTGGAGGTAGCGCGTCGCCTCGCGGTACTGCTCCTTCTGGGGCAGGCGGGTCAGCGTCCAATCGCGCACCTGCTGCCAGGAAAAGAGCAGGAGGGCGAGGGTGGTAGCGAGGGTGAGCAGGCCGAGAAGGGCGGCCAGGGCGCCCGCGAGCAGCCTGTGCGGGCCTGAAGCGTGCCCCGGGACTGGGGGCTTGTCCAACGGGAGCCGCGCGCCGAGCCGATAGGTCCAGGTTCCCATGCGGGTGACGCCCACGGCGAGCAGGAGCAGGTAGAGGGGGAGCGCGCCCAGGAGGTAGCGTTCGTAGTAGAACGGGCGGATGAGGTAGAGCAGGTAAAAGACGGCGGGCGGGACGGCCAGGAGGGCCAGGAGAAAGACGGCGCGGCGGCGGTGGGCCGCGCGGGCGGCGATGCCCTGGGCCAGGGCGGCCAGGCCGGCCAGCGCCGCGATGCCAAAGGGAAGCAGCCAGGGCCGGCGGTCCACAAAGATGGGTGGTTCGGGAGGGCCGGGGGGGATGCGCAGGCTAAACTGGGTCCAGGTATTGGCGACGTCCTGCCAGCGGCGCTGAGCGTCGAACTGCCGGCCGGCGCCTTCGCGGCCCAGGGCGAACCACAGGCCGGCCACCGTGAGCAGCAGGGTCAGGGCGCCCAACACCAGCACCAGCAGGCGGTAGCGGCGGGTAAAGTATCCCTGGCGGGCGATGTAGAGGAGGTAGACGAGCTGGCCGAGGAGCGACAGGACGTACAGGCGGTGGAGCGACAGGGCGACGACGGTGAGGCCGGCCCAGCCGGCCCAGCGCCAGCGTCCGCCGTGTTCGACGGCTTCCCAGAGCAGCAGCGACGCGGCCACCGTCACCAGGAGCAAGAGCGCGTACGACTTGGCTTCCTGGGAGTACCAGATGGCCAGGGGCGACAGGGCCAGGAGGGCTGCCGCGAGGAGGCCGGCCTGGCGGCCGAACAGCCGCCGGCCCAGGAGATAGAGCAGGGGGACGGTGCCGATGCCGGCCAGGGCCGAGGGCAGGCGCAGGGCGGCTTCGCCGGTGCCGGCGAGGGCGATCCACAGGCGCATGGCCAGGATGTAGAGCGGATAGCCCTGCTGCGGCGTCAGGAGGCCCAGCAGGAGCGTACCCCAGGGCCGGCCGGCCTCCACGACGGTATAGACCTCGTCCAGCCAGAGGCTGGACCAGGAGAGGGTCGCGCAGCGCACGGCCGTCGCCAGGGCGACGAGCAGCACGAGCGGCAGGTGCTGCCAGAGGGAACCTGGCTTTTCGCGCGGATGGCGGTAGGGTGTCGGCATGCTTCTATCGACCTTGCAAGACTGTGGCTGTATGATACTCTACCCGGCGGGGTGTGTCAAGAGAAGGGCAAAGGTAGTGACTGGACAACCGCGAAGGAAAAGACTATAATACTACCAGCGCGCAGGTGTCATAGGGTCCGTGGTGGGGCCCACCTCCGGCAAGTTTCTGTATGCCGTGCGGAGTCCGTATGTTGAGCCTGGAAGAGCGCTATCAGCGCTTGCTGAATCTAGCGGTGGGATTGGCGGCGACACTGGACAGCCAGGAGATCGCGCGGGTCGCCGTGCGTTGCCTGCCCGAGGCCCTGGGGGCCGATTCGTGCGCGCTCCTGTACCTGGGGCCCGAACGGGGGCAGGGGTGCATCGAGGCTGCGCATCCGCGTACCGACCTGGGCGGCGCGGTGCTGGAGCCGGAAGAGTGCGAGGCGCTTTTGCCCATCCTGAAGCGGGAGGGGGCCCAGGTGGTTCAGGCCGGCGAGGATGCCGGGCTGGACCGCCTGCTGGACCGTCTGCAGGTCGGCTGCGCGGTGCTCTATCCCCTATCGGTCCAGGGGCGTCTGCCCCCGGTCGTCGTCCTGGGGTACGCCCCGGGGCAGGAGCCGCCCGGCGTCCCGGAGTTGCTCGCCCTGACGACGATCGGCCGCCAGGTCGCGGCAGCGTTGGAAAACGCCCGGCTCTACCAGCAGACACGCCGCCGGCTGCAGGAGCTGCGGTTGCTCCACGACGTGGCCATGTCGCTCAGCGCCAGCCTGGACTTTGAGCCGCTGCTGCAGCGGGCGGTGGAGGCCCTGTGCCGCAACCTGTCGCCGGACGTCTGTGCCTTTCTGCTGGTGGATGCGGCCCAGGGAGGGCTGCGGGCCAGCGCGGCCTCTTTCGGCTTGCCGTGCCCGGCGGAGGAACTCTCCCTGCCCATGGGCGTTGGGCTGACAGGTTGGGCGGCCCAGAACCGCCAGCCCGTGCTCGTCACCGACGTGACGCGCGATCCGCGTTACGTGCACCAGGGGAGCGCGGGGATCCGCTCCGAGCTCTGTGTCCCCCTGCTGGTGGGGGGGCAGGTGGTCGCCGTGCTCGACCTGGAGAGCCGGCAGGTGGATGCCTTTAGCCAGGACGACCTCGGCCTGGTGGTCACCGTGGCCGGGCAGTTGGCCGTGGCGATGGAACGAGCCCAGATTCACCAGCAGACGCAGCAGCGGGTGCGGGAGCTGACGGCGCTGACGCGGGTGAGCGGGGCCTTGCAGCGCGCCAGCCACCTGGAAGAGGTCCTGGACGTCATCATGAGCGAGGCCTTTGACCTGGTCGGGCAGGAGCAGGGCTCGATCCTGCTTCTGGACCGGCCGGCCAACTGCCTGCGCGTCGCTGCCAGCCGCGGGCTGTCCGCGGAGCTGGTGGCCGACCTGAACCGGCGCGGCATCCCCATTTCCTTTGGGACCTTTTCCGTCGTCCTGCAGACCGGGGAGATGATCGAGATTCTGGACACGTCCACCGATCCGCGTGTGCAGAGCGGCTACGGGCCGGTCCCCGGGCAGCTGACGAACGTGCCCCTCAAGACCGACAAGGGGGTCATCGGCATCCTGGTAGTGGACGGCGTGCCGGCCAACGATACCTCGCGCCGGCTGCTGGAGTCGATGGGCGGCATCGCGGCCGTGGCGATCGAGCGGGCCTGGCTCTTTGGCGAGACGCGCCGGCGGCTGGAGGAGGTGCGCTTCCTCCAGGAGGTGGCGCTGGCGGCCTCCTCGACGCTGGACCTGGACGAGGTGCTGCGGCGTTCAGTGGAGGCCTTGCAGCGTTGGCTCAAGTTCGAGGTCTTTGGGTTCCTGGTGGTAGACGAGCGGGCCGGCCTGCTGCGCTTGGACCCGGCCTTTGTCGGCGTGCCCGAGGAGCTCAAGGGCTTTACCATCCCCATCGGTGAAGGGATCAGCGGCTGGGTCGCCCAGACGGGCGAGAGCTACCTCTGTCCCGACGTGCAGGCCGATCCACAATACCAACCGGCCATCCCCGGGATCCGGTCCGAGCTGGCGGTCCCGGTCAAGGTGGAGAACCGGGTCATTGCCGTGATCGACCTGGAGAGCGTCCGGCCGGACGCCTTTGGGCCGAACGAGCTGAACACGATCACCTCGATGGCCCATCAGCTGGCGATCGCGCTGGAGAACGCCCGCCGGTATCGCTGGGAGCACGAGCAGCGCCGTATCGCGGAGGAGATGCGGCAGGCGGCGGTGATGCTGGGGGCGACGCAGGACGTTGACGACCTGTTGTCCCGCTCGCTGCAGCACCTGGAGCGGCTCATTCCGTACGATGCGGCCGGCCTGCTGCTACTGCAGGGCGGGCGCGCGGACCGGTTCAAGACCAAGGGGGCCCTGGATGCGGCGCCGGAGAGCTGGCTGGCCCGGGGGACGCTGGGGGCGCGCATCTGCGCCGAGCATCGCTCCATCGTCGTGCCGGACACGCAGCGCGAGTCCTCGTGGCGTTCCTATCCCGGCGTCGAGTCGCTGCGTTCCTGGATCGGCGTGCCCTTTATCGTGCGCGAAGAGGTCCTGGGGGTGCTGATGGCGGGCAGCAGGACGCCGGGCGCCTATGGGCGGGAAGAGGCGGCGGTGGTCTTTTCCTTCGCCGGCCAGCTGGCGCTGGCCATCGGGCGGGTCCGTTTCTACGAGGAAGAGCGCCGCCGGACCGAGCAGTTGGATCTGTTGCACCGTGTGGGGCAGCGGGTGGTCGGGATCATGGACCGGGAACTCTTGGTCGAAGAGACGATCCGCTGTCTGTGGGGGGCGTGGCATCCCTACCAGAGCAGCCTGGCGCTGGTGGAGGACGGCGAACTCGTCATCGCGGTGGCGAGCGAGCAGCAGGCGGACGCCCCGCTGCCGCGGGTCCGCGTGCCGTTGGACGGCCCCGGCATTATCTGTTGGGTGGCGCGGAAGGGCATGCCGCTGCTCGTGCCCGATGTGACTACAGACCCCCGTTTTGTAGAGTCTTTCTACCTTCCAGACACCCGTTCCGAGATGGCGGTGCCGCTGCGTGTCAAGGGCCGCATCGCGGCAGTCTTGGATGTCCAGGGAAACCGCCTGGGCCAATTCGACGAGAGCGACCTTTCGACGCTGCAGGCGCTGGGCATCCAGATTGCCGGGGCGATCGAGCGGGCCATGCTCTATGCCGACCTCAAGGAGACGGTCGAGCAGCTGCGCCAGACGGACCGCCTGCGCAACGACTTTTTGCACACCGTGAACCACGAGATGCGTGCGCCGCTGACGGCGATCCTGGGTTTCGCCGACTTTATCCTGCGCGAGCAGGCCGGCCCGCTGACCGCGGCGCAGCGCGAGTACCTGGGAGAGATCCGTTCGAGCGGCGAGCGCATCCAGATGTTGGTGGAAAACATCCTCGAGGCAGCGCGGCTGGAAGAGGGCCAGGTTTCGCCGCACTGTCTGGAGGTAGATATCGGCGAAGTAGCCGGGCGGATCCTGGCGATGGTGCGGCCGGCGGCGATGGAAAAGAACATTACCCTGTCCGCGCGCGTGCCCGAGGACCTGCCGCGGGTGTTGGCGGACCCGCTGATGGTAGAGCGCATCGTGATCAACCTGCTGACGAACGCGATCAAGTTCACCCCCAAGGGCGGCGCCGTGTGGGTCGAGGCCGGGGCGGGCGAGCAAGAACCGGGCATGGTCCGGGTGAGCGTCTGCGACACGGGGGTCGGCATCTCGCCGGACAAGATCGGCGACCTGTTCCGGCGCTTCCGCCGGCTGGAGACGCCGCGGCTGGGCAAGGTGGGGGGGACCGGCCTGGGGCTGTACATCGTCAAGGGGTTGGTGGAGGCCCATGGGGGGCGCATCTGGGTGGACAGCGAGGTAGACGCCGGCAGCCGCTTCACCTTTACGCTGCCGGTCGTGCCGGGGCCGTGAGCTGCTATTTGACAATCCCTGCCTTTCCCGTTATAATACCCTGCGCCACGGCCCCATCGTCTAGTGGCCTAGGACGCAGCCCTCTCAAGGCTGAGATCGGGGGTTCGAATCCCCCTGGGGCTACTGATATACGCCGCGAACATAAATGCCGGAGGCCAGTCTACTGAGCACTCGGCACGATCGTGATAGAGCGTGAACTGCAAGCCGATCCCTTGAAACAACTGGCGCAGATCACGCTTATTCATTTGGCGAGTTTTTTCGCGGAATAGCGCCACCAGTGCATCCGCATCCGCCGGGTCGAGAGACCGGGCGGAACTCTTTTCCGGCACCAGGGCCAGCTCCGTCCGCAGCTGCCGCACCTGGGCCTCTTTCTCCTGGATCAGCGCCAGCAGCGTTTCGCTGTGACCGCTGTGGGCGACCGCCTGGGCCAGGTTGGCCAGTTCATCCTGCAACACGGCGATCTGCGCCAGCAGCGTGCTCCGGGCAGCGTTATGAACCTGATACGCTGTCTCCAGAGCGGCGTTGGCCTCGGCAATGGCCCCTAAGATGTGTTCGGCGGTGAAATGGGGAGTTAGCGCCTTGACAATGGCCTTTTCCAGCTTCAGACCGCCTACCCTGCGGCTTGCAGTGCATCCCCTCTGAGCTCTTAGGTCGGTACATATGTAATCATAAGAGCCGAGTGACCGGGCCTCTTCGTCGGCGCCACAGTTGGGACACACTGAAGCGCTGTGCCGCCAGGATACGCCGCAGGCCAGACAGCGATGATTGCGGCCACTGTTGTGAACCTCTATAGGCGCGCTGCAAGCGCAGCGGCCCAGGTGAGACAGGGGATAGCCACTCCCGGTAACACGCGGATGTTCAGCGCGTGGTTGGCGGCACTGGAGCCATTCCTGCACGGTCACGTACGGGGGAATGATCGGCGGCAGGTCGATGCAGTCAGTGATGTCGAGCCCTTTGTAGTGCAGATACCAGGTCGGAAACCCGCAATAGGCCGGGTTGCCAAAGAACTCGCAAAGTCGGGCCGGCTCGTGCTCGTAGCCGGTCGCCTTGGCAATCTGGCGGTACGACGCGACTTGGAGCCGCATTTGCCAGCGTTGGCGCGCTATAGCCTCGGTCGCCGGGTCGATGACAGGCCTGGGCCAACGGCGGGTTTCCCTTCCTGTTGGGAACTCGTAGTATTCGCATACGTAGCCAAATGGGGGTCGTCCTCCCGGAGCAAAGCCCTCCTTCATCACATCCTGCAGGCCACGCGCCACATCTTTACCCTGCTGAACGGATTCCTCCTCTGCCATAACAAACTGGATCGGCGTGACGATTTTCTGTACAAGGGGAGAGGCAGCGGGAGCTGAACAACTAAGAAGCGCTACTCCAGCTACGTAGCAGAAGCCTGCAAGCAGCAGGCCCTGGCCGTAGTCACGCGCCATGCGCTTTTCATCCCAGTACATGAGAATTTGCGCGGCAACCGGGTGTTCTTGCACGCGGTCCAGCAAGCGGTTGTATTCTTCTCGGCCGCGGTCACCGCCTCTCTCAGCGATATCTACGAATTGATCAACAACAATCCAACCCCGTTTTTCCGCAATTTCGTGCATAACTGCCAGTTGGCTCGGCACGCTTTTCCCTTGTCGAGGACCGCCACTATCGCGAGCAAGGATGAATACACGAGTTCCCGGTGGAGCATTGCATGGATCAATGGACGGAGGGCTACCTTTACGGCGCGGCATAATACCTTTCCTCCTGTATAGCGTATCGACTCATCACACGAGTATTCTACCACGCCAAGCTATTCTCTGCCAATCGGGTACGCGCCGCCGGCAGTGTCCACGTGCTAACGGCCGGCTGTGACCTCATTATGGATTGGTCCGGTCACGAGGTGGCTGATCAGTGCGGGATATTGGCGGCTCTCGCACTTCATTGGATGCGTTGGGGGCTTGGTTGACTAGGCGATCGACAATAGCCCAGCCATGTTCCGTGGCGAATTCCTCAATAACCGCTAGTTGCTCCTCTATACTCTTCTGCTCACGCGGGGCAGCGCCGTTGTCCCGAATGCAGACGAAGCACGGCGTATCAGGCGGCAGATCATCAGCATCTAGCGGATCAGGACTACTTCTGCGTCGCGGCATGGAGTTCTCCTCCTGACAAGACGATCTCAGGGTTGTCGGACAAGCATTCTGCCACGGAGGATTGTTCGCTGTTAGCCGGATGTGCGCGGCCATCTGCGTCCACATACCAGCGGCCGGCGGCTACCTCGTCCTGGACCATTCGGGCCAGGAGACAGCCAATTAACATGAGATTCGCGCGACTCCCATTGTTCGGGCTGGGTGGGGTTTCCAATGTCCACCTCTATGGATAGCCGAGACGGCGCATCCGTCAGGTCTGGTAGTATCAGCCGAAACCGACTACCTCTCTTTCGAGAGTGCGGCCACTGGGGAGAGGGACGCCGACATCTGCCGTCTGGCAGCGCGCACCGCATCCTCCAGCGCCTTGAGCGTCGTATCGAATGCCTCGATTGTGTCCTGTGACGCAGCGACCAATACCCCCTGCTGCGCCACATCGACAATCTCCTCGGTGAGCTTCCCGCATTGGCGGGCGATCCTTTTCAACATGCGGGCGGTTGTACCAGGCGACTGATCGTACTGTGCGATTAATCGCTGTACCTCAGCCACTGTATACGGACGTGTTTCCTCACCCCCATCCGCATCCCGAACTCTCACTCCCTCACCGATCAACCGCACGAGCGCAATCAGTTCCTCAGGCGAAAACCGCCTGCGAACCTCGATACAGACAACCAGTCGCAGCACCCGCTCGGTCAGGTTGGTCCAGGCAGCGACCCGTTGCGCCTCGGGGGGGAGTCTTAGCAGCGCAGTCAGCCGCTGGCGCTGCCTATGCCCGAGAGACAACTCCTGTTCGATCTCGTTCCACGCGATTGGTCGGCCAAGCTGCTCACGGCGCAACTGGCGTAGTTCCTCCAGTGCCCAGGCCAGCTCTATATCTGCATAGTCCTCGCGCTGCATGTTCTCGACGATCTGCTGCGCTATCAGCGCAGCACCCGGCTGAGATACGACAAGGGCTTGGATCGTGGCCAGCCCAGCACGGCGAGCCGCTTCCAACCGGCGGCCGCCGGTAATGGTCTGGAAGCATCCCGCCTGCGTTGGGTGGGGGAAAACTCTTATCGGATGGAGTTGCCCGATCGCCGGGTTGGCCAGAGATGCAGCCATGGCGTCCAGTGCGGCCAATTCACGGCGGGCGTGCGGGTCGCCTACCTGAGCCATGGTCTCCAGTCGCTCCAGGGGCATCGCATACCGCAGTGTGTGGGTACAGGGAACGATGTGATCAACTGGGATCTCGATGACTGACTCAACCATCGTGACGACTCCGCTGCTCAGCATCAACTATGGGGGTGACCCCGGGGTCACTCTCTCTCGAAAGGGTGCCCTCTGTATCCGCCTTTGGCAACAGCCCCCGCCGCTCTGCCTCACGCAGCAGAATCCGCCGCGCCAGCGTAGACGCTGGGAGCCGTTCGAGTGCGGCGAGCTGGTTGATCGCTGTCTTCTCCGTTCCGGTGAGCCTGACAACCAATCGAGCTTCTTTCATAATTCCCGCCTCTCACTACAACAAAAGAACTGGGGGCACGTTGTTGTGCCCCCAGTATATAGAAGTGTGCACGATGTGTACACCACAAGGCTGTGGCATTTTGTGTCCAGTTTGTGTTGTAGCGTCAATCCTCCCGAAGTCCGTGTTCCTGGTCGTATAGACTCTTCATCTTACGGACGTAGTCGTGGCTGTAGCCTGTCTCCCGGGCTAGGTCCTTCTCTGTGAACTTCCGCCCACTCTGATGCATCGCGTAGTAATACTAGCTACCTGACACTTTAACAACAAAGGGTTGACCGGCACCGCCAAACCTGGTAAAGTTACTGTGGGCAAACACAATAGCTATCCCAGGAGGTGACAGATGTCGGCCAACCAGCTGTATCTTACC
>Ga0302251_1001378_pt1 | contig 15030 bp, 10 predicted proteins | sample AAG_RA_Gln_MG_FD_193534 | JGI IMG/M metagenome (GOLD analysis project Ga0302251, IMG submission 193534) | Enriched activated sludge microbial communities from anaerobic digester in WTTP, New Holstein, Wisconsin, United States - AAG_RA_Gln | ecosystem: Engineered > Bioreactor > Anaerobic >...
CTGCTAAAGGACAGGATGTGCAAGTAGCCCTGGCCAAAGGGGGTCAGGCCGAATTCATAGAGGTAATCCTGGCTGGAGAGGAAGAAATCGCCCCCGGCGTCCAGGTAGGCCGCGACGGCAGCCTCGTTCTCTGCCGTAAAGCTGCTGCTCCAGGGGTAGCCGGTGAACCAGATCACGGCCGGGTATCCCGACAGGTCGCCCGCCTGGGGGCTGTTCTGCTCCGCCGTGTCCCACAGGTCGTAGGTATAGCCCAGGGAGTCCAGCGCCGCGGTGTAGTAGGTGCGCACGTCCGGATTGTCGGCGTCGTCGTCCACGAGCAGGATACAGCCGAGCGCCCTGGTGGTAAAGGAGAAGGGGGCCGCCCAGGCGCCGTCGCCGCAGCCGTTGGACGCCCGCACGCGCCAGTAGTAGGTCGTGGCCGGATCCAACGGTCCCTCCAGGAGGTAGGCGCTCGCGGCGATGCCGCTGATGTCGACCTCGGGGGAGCCAAAGCCGGGATTGTCGTCCACCTGGAGCTGGTAGGAGAGGGCCTGGGGCGCGTCGGACCAGTCGAAGGCGATGTCCGCGCGGAGGACGTCCACCGCGCCGTCGGGTGGGCTGATCATGGCGGGCGCCGCCGGCACGGTGTCAGCCACCCGCACGGTGACCACGGCACTGTGGGTATAGCTGACCTGGTCGGTAGCGGTGACGAGGACGGTATAGTCGCCAATCGGCGCGCTGACCGCCAGGGTGAGCGCGGCGGTAAAGGGGGCCTGGGCCGAGAGCGGATCGAGCGTGGGTGTGATGCCGGCCGGGGCGGCGGCCGTCAGGTAGACGGTCCGGGAGTACCCCAGCACGCTGCCCACGACGACGCTGCTGGTCACCGTCTCGCTGCCGCAGAGCTCGTGTGTGGCGGGCTGGACGTCCAGGTTGAATGTGGGCAGGTCCGGCTCCATAAAGACCTTGAGCGCAGGGTCGCCCAGGATGTTGTACGTTTCCCAGTAGTAGCGGGCGCTGCTGGGATAGGCCCCCTCCACCGCGGCCAGGCCGGCATAGGTCATGCCGGTGACGTCGATGTAGCCGTCGACAGGGGTGAAGAGGGCGTCGAAGGTGGCGCGTTCCAGGACGTCGTCCTCGTCCCAGAAGCTGCTGTCGGAAGAACCCCAGAAGGCCAGGCCGGCCTTGTTCTCCTGCAGCACCCACGTCTCGCCAAAGACCTCCACCAGGGAAAAGTCGCCGGTGATGCAGGCGTGGCTGGCGACAAAGGGGAACCGGCCATAGTTGGTCAGGCTCTGCACCTGGGTCGTGCCATAGTCCATCTCCCAACCGGTATGGCCACCGTGGCCGGAGTAGACGACCATCCAGCGGCCCTGGTTGACCGCGGCCTGGATGTCGGCGCTCGTGGCGCCATAGGTGATGCAATAGAGCTTGTCCCCCCCGGGTTGGGGATCGTTGGGAAAGGTGCCCGTGTAGCCGTTGGGCGCGGTGTGGGTGTCGATCACATAGTTGTGCGTGCCCTCGGCGACCAGGTACTGGTCGCAGGTGGCGGGGAAGGAGGCCCATTTGAGCCAGTCTTCCTGTCCGGTGAGCTCGGCATAGGCCAGGTACTTGTCCACCATGATCGTCGTCTGCGCTGCCGAGCGCACCGGGAAGCGCCCGCGGCCGATGTCGGGGTGCCAGTCGTCGCTGCCGTCCATAGTGGCGTAGTAGAGGTCGGTAATCTGCGCGGCCGAGACGCTGGGCCAGCCGGCCACGGTGTCGGTGTCGCCGACGAGGAGCACGTGGGAGGGTGGGATCGGCCAGGTGTCGTAGGCCGTCTGGATATAGGTCTGGACGGCCTGATAGTTGAGGCAGCCGCCGGCGATTTCAGAGCACGGGGTCACCGTCACGTCAAAGCCGCGGCCGGCGCGCAGATCGGCCAGGGGGAGGATGGCGTCATAATAGGCGTCGGCGGTGATGATGAGGTAACCGACGTCGGCGGTGAGCGCCGGGGGCCGGCCCTGGTTATAGTTGAGGATGCGGCCGGCCAGGCTCGGCTCAAAGGCCGGAGAGGCGTAGCGCGCCGCCAGCTGCTCCGTCCAGCCCATATCGCTGCCCGTGAGCCGCAGGCGGAAGGTGACCTGGGAGTAGAGGCGCAGCGCGCCGGTCCGGGCGTCGTAGGCAACGGGCCAGACCTCGACGGTCTGCACGCGGTGGCCGCGGACAATGTAGCTCTCGCCCAGGCGCACCGGCGCGGCGGCGGGGCCGGCCGGCCCCTGGTAGGCGGCGCGGTCGAAGGCGAGCGGGCGGTCCTCAGCCCCGGGCACCTTGGGGAGCGGCGGCTGGAGCGGGTAGATGGTATGCAGGCCCAGCGCCGCCAGCGTGGTGTCGCGGTAGGCGGCGGAGACGATCTCGACGGTGACCTCCGCGCCCCAGGGGATCTCGACTTCCTGGCGCAGGACGGGGAGGTCGGGCCGGCCGACGGCGGCGGGGTGGCCGTAGCCTTCGCCGGCGAGGCGGGTAAAGGTGCCCGCGGTGGTGGCGACGTCCGCGGCGGTACAGCCGGGGAGGGCGGCGGCCAGGTCGATCTGCTCGGCAGCGGCGGCCAGGAGGGTGAGGGTCGGGGCGGCCGGCGCGGCGGCGTCGTCAAAGGGGACCCAGCGGGGCCCCTGGAGGGGCGGCGCTGCCTGGAGGGGGGCGGTCCCCAAGAGAAGGATAAAGAGCAAGCCCAGGGAGGCGATCCACCAGCGGTGCGGTCGGGTCTTCATCGAGATTTCTCCTTGAACGGGTGCAAGAGCTGCTGCGGCGGCAGGGCCCAACGGGGCTGCCGGGACGTTGCGCACAATGAGCTATTGTACATCAAGCGGGGCCGCGGCGCAAACCGAGGAACCGGTTGTCAAGCACCACCCCCGCCTACTTGACGAGGAGCACCTGCCCCACGCCTGCCCGGACGTAGTCGTCCCCATACGCCGCGGCAAAGAGCGAGATCGCCAGGTCGCCGGTGCAGTGGGTCGGCGCGACGTGCTGGACCCCCAGGTCCCGAAAAGCGGCGATGATCGCCTCCACCTCGGCCTGGTTCAGTTCGCCCAGGTGAAAGCCGCCCAGGACCAGGTATACCGGGGCGTCGAACATTTCCTTGGCCTTGGCGACGATCTCGACGATGCCGGGATGCGCGCAGCCGGTGACGATGATCAGGCCGGACGTCGTGGAGATAACCAGCGCCTGCTCCTTGATCCCAACCGCGGGGTGGACCATTTCGCCGGTGGTATAGATGCCCGGGCTTAGCTCCTGACCCGGCGCGACATCGCGCAGTTCATAGTGGCCACCGAAGCGGCTCCGGAAGCGGCTGTCAAAGGAGGGGAGGATGTAGGTTGGCGGGTAGACGCGCCGCTCCTCCAGCGCGGGCAGACCGTCCACGTGGTCGCCGTGGAGGTGGGAGAGCACCAGCACCTGGATGGTCCCCGGCTGGATGCCCAGGAGGTCCAGGTTGTGCAGCAGGATGGCGGGGTCGCCGCCGGTGTCAAAGAGGAGGGTCTGGCCGCGGTATTCGACCAGGGCCGCAAAGCCCCAGGCCGCTTCAAGGCCGGCCTGGTAGACATAGTTGTCATAGAGAATGGTGAGGCGCAGCGTTTCGGGCGGCACGGCCTCGCGTGCGGCGGTGGGCCAGGGGGTGGGGCGCGGGGTCACCGTGCGCGGGACTGGGATGGCTGTAGGCCGCGGCATTGTCGAGGGCAGTGCTGTGAGCACGGCAGGAGCAGGGCTTGCCCTGGTCGCCGGCGTGGGGGTGGGCGCGGGCACTCCGGATCCGCAGCCGGCTAGCAGGGCGAGCAGGGAGAACAGGGACCAGAACCGGGCGGCGCGGGTTCTCGTGAACATCGGATACTCCTCCTATAACGGATTGTCTTCCCCCATCATATCAGCCGCCTGCGCCCCTGTCATGTCCCAAAAGAGGCAACCGGTGGCTCATGTCTATCCCCAGGCCCCGCGGAAACTCGGCGAGGGTGCTGAAACCCTCGCCGAGTTATCTGAACGGTATTGAGGTCACCCCCCCAACTCTCCCACCGCACGCCCCAACCCCTCCACGCACCGCGCCATCCGGCCGAAATCGAGCGTCTCCGGCCGGTCGCTGGGGCGGTGGTAGTGCGGATTGCGGTAAAAGGCCGTGTCGGTGACCATGACAGCGGGGTAGCCGTGGAGCCAGAAGGAGGCGTGGTCGGAGAGGGCCAGGCCGGGGACGACGGCCGGCCCGGCCAGCCACTCGACCGGCAGGTCGGTGCCGGCCCGCATGGCCTGGGCCACCTGCCGGGCCAGGGCGCGTGAGCGCAGGTTGCCGATGACGGCGACAAAGTTGCCGCTGGTGGGGTAGAACCAGCGCAGCGGAAAGAGGGGAAAACGCTGGCTGCGCGGTTCGTCGGAGTAGTACCCCAGCATCTCCAGAGCGACCATCGCCGCGACCCGCTCCCGGCGCCGGCGCAAGGAGCGGGCATAGACGCGGCTGCCCTGGTGGGGGGTGAAAAAGGCCGGCGGCTCCTCCAGGGTAAAGGCGACGAAACGCACGGTGCGGGCCGGCCGCAGGTCGTGGCACAGGCCGGCCAGCTCCAGGAGCGCGGCCACCGCGCTGGCGTTGTCGTCGGCGCCGGGCGTCTGCGGCACGGTGTCATAATGCGCGCCGACGACCACAATCTCCTCTGGGCGCGTCGCTCCTGGCAGCTCGACCGCCAGGTTGCGGAAGGCGCCGCCCCGCCAGAAGTAGGGTTGGTGCTGTACGGCGTAGCCATGACCGGCCAGCGCTTCCTCAACGTAGCCGGCGGCCCGCTCCAGGGCGGCCGGCTGGCTCAGGCTGCGTGGGCCGATCTCGTCGCAGAGCACCGCCAGGTGCCGGCGGAGGTTGGCGCTGGTGGTAGCAAGGGTTGCGTCTGTGAGCATGGGATCACCTCGGCCCCATTGTACCGGAATATGCAGCGCGCTGCAAGTACTTGCCGGGATGACCTTGACCAACGTGATATTGCGAAGTGGGGAGTGCGTCGTTTGCAGTTTCCAGTCTAGCCACCCGACACGTCTGTGGGCGTTGCCGCCGGATGCCTCCGGCGGCAACGTCTGACTCGACCAGACCGCCAGGTAGCTAGATGGATCCGTCGGGTGTTCGGGTAGGGGCGGGGCTTGCCCCGGCCCCGCCACGGCGCGGCCGGGCAATTTCGTGTTCCTACATAATATATATCAGGATTGACACATTTTGAGACAACTTTGACACAATCGCGCGCTATACTGGAATCAGCAACACGCCAGACGGAGCCAGCCCGGCGGGGCCAATCGGAGACAGCAGTTCGGCCCCGCCACAGAACAGGACCGAGGAGGTGATCGACGGACAACTGCACAGCACGACCCCGCGCCGTGGGGCCGGAAACGGGCCCGGGCGGCGGAGCCACCGGGGCAGCGACAGAGGCGCGGCCAGTTCCGCCCATCTCACGCCAGATGGCGAAGGTCGGGCAGCGAGGACTGCCGACACCCACACGGGGGCTGATGCAACGGCCGCGCCCCGACCGCCTCCCACCGGAGCCGAGGCGCCCGCGCCCGGGGAGGGACCCGCAGCGCGAGGGGGAACGGGGGCGCACCAGAACCAGGCGGCCCGGCCGGCCGGCCGCCAGGGAAAAAGGCCGGCACAGTCGAAAAGAACGCACCACCATGAGCACCACAACAACCAAGGAGGTAACACCATGAGCATCAAGTACGCGATCATTCGCAGCCACCTGCCCACCCATCCGACCGGGTACACCGGTCGCATCCAGCGCGACAAGACCATCCTGTTCGACGAGGTGGTCGACCGGGTCGCCCACAGCAACACCACTGTCTCGCGGTCCGACGTCCTGAGCGTCCTCGAGGACTTTATGACCGCCGTCATCGACATGGTGCTGGACGGCAAGAGCGTATGCACCCCCCTGGCCGGCTTCCGGGCCGGCATCCAGGGCCTGTTCGAGAACGCCGGTGACGGCTACGATCTCAGCCGCCACGAGGTGGTCGCCCGGCTGCGGGCCGGCCCGCGCCTGCGGGCGGCACTGCGCGCTGCCCGTATGGAAAAGGTCGACGTCGACCCGCCGCGGCCGCGGCCGCGGACGTACGTCGACGTGGCCAGCGCGACGCAGGACAGCGTCCTCACGTCGGGCGGGCCCGGCCGGCTGCTGGGCCGAGAGCTGCAGTTCGACCCGACCGACAGCGCCCAGGGCATCTTTGTCATCGCGGATGGCGGATCGGCGACGCGGGTCGAGACGGTGGTTGTCAACAGCGCCGGGCACCTGGCGTTCATCGTCCCGACGCTGGCCGCGGGCAGCTACCGGCTGCAGGTGCGGGCCGTCCTCAACGACACGGCCGAGGTCCGGGTGGGCGAGCTGCCGGTGGTGCTGACGGTATCCTGATCTGCGTGCGCCCGCGGCTGCGCGCCAGCCCGGGCGGTGTGGCCGGGGCCCCGGAAAACCGGGGCCCCGGTTCTTGTGCGTCGCGCCTGGCAGGCGGCCCGCCCCGCGGGCGGAACCCTCACTCGAAAAGCAAGCTGGTTCTCGAGGCGGATGCCGGTTCTATCCAAAGGCTATGCAACTTGTATCCACGGGCTAGGCAAGTTCTATCCAAAGGCTATGCAACTTGCATCTAGGGAGGAAAGAACCTGCAACGCCGCAGAAGAGAACCTGCAACGCCGCAGAAGAGAACCTGCAACGCCGCAGAAGAGAACCTGCAACGCCGCAGAAGAGAACTTGCAACCACGAAGGATAGAACCTGCAACCGAGTCGAAATACAGCCTGCATCGCGGCCGAAATGCTCCAGTCGTGACAGGTTGCCTGATTTGACAAATCCCCCCGCCCATAGTACCATATCTTGTGTCGTTGCGGCTTTGAACATACTACCGGTTGTGTCTTTCGTCTGAGATCAGCAAGCAAGGAGACCACGGCCTTGCAGCACCGCATCGAGGTCTACCTCCAGGCCGGCCGGCCTGACGGCCGCGCCGGCGATCTCTTGGCCCAGGTCGCCCAGCTGGGTATCGCCGGCGTCCGCTCTCTCGCCGTCAGCAACCTCTACTTTCTCCAGGGCGACCTGGCCGCCTCCGAGCTGCGCCACCTGGCCCAGGAGCTTCTCGTCGACCCCATCGTGGAGGGCTACCGCACGGGGGCGCCGCCCGCGGAACCCGGGCATGTCGTGGAGGTCGGCTTCCATCCCGGCGTGACCGACCCCGTCGCCGACAACCTGCTCCATCGCGCGCACATGCTCGGCCTCGGCTCGATCCGCGCCGCGGCCACCGCGATGCGCTACCGCTTCACCGGCGATATCGCGCCGGCTGCCCTGCACCGTATCGCCCGCGAGGTCCTGTGCAACGAGGTGGTCCAGGCCTACGCCCTGGGGCCGCTGGCCCCCACCTTTGTTCCCCCGGCTCGCCCCTCCGACGCCGTCGAGACGGTGCCCCTGCGCGACGCGAGCGACGAGGATCTGGCCCGCCTGAGCGTCGCGCGGGTCCTCTTCCTCTCCCTCCCCGAGATGCAGGCCATCCAGGCCGAGTTCTGCCGCCTAGGGCGGGACCCCACCGACGTCGAGCTCGAGACACTGGCCCAGACCTGGTCCGAGCACTGCCAGCACAAGGCGTTCAAGGCGACGATCGCCTATACCTGCCGCGGGGGCATGGCCCGGGTTCTGCCGCCAGGGGACGGGGGCGATAAGGCGATCGGGCGAGAAGGCGGGGGGGTGGGTCACGAACCACCGCCCGCGATTCACGCTTTACGGATCACGAATCCCGGGTCACACCAGACAGGTCACGATTCGGGGGATTCCCCTGGCGAGGAAGAGATACCCGGGTTGCTGGCAACCTACATCCGCGCCGCTACCGAGCGGTTGAACCGGCCCTGGGTCCTGTCCTCCTTTGTGGACAACGCCGGCATCGTGGCGTTCGGCGCCGATTGGGAAATCTCGTTCAAGGTCGAGACGCACAACCACCCCTCGGCGTTGGAGCCGTTCGGCGGGGCCAACACCGGCGTCGGTGGGGTCATCCGCGACGTGCTGGGCGTCTCGCACCGGCCCATCGCCAACACCGACGTGCTGTGCTTCGGGCCGGCCGATCTGCCCCCGGAGGAGGTGCCGGCAGGCACCCTGCACCCGCGCCGCATCGCCCGCGGCGTCGTGGCCGGCATCGAGGACTATGGCAACAAGATGGGTATCCCTACCGTCAGCGGGGCGATCCTCTACGACCGCGACTATACCGCCAACCCGCTCGTCTACTGCGGCTGCGTGGGGCTGGCCCCTCGCGGCCGGCACCGCCGCGCGGCGCGGCCCGGCGACCTCTGCGTGGCGTTGGGTGGGCGCACCGGGCGCGACGGCCTCCACGGCGCTACCTTTTCCTCCGCCGAGCTGACGCCCGAGACCGGGCAGACGGTGGGCAGTGTTGTGCAGATTGGCGATCCCATCACGGAAAAGGCGGTGCTGGAGGCGATCCTGCGCGCCCGCGACGAGGGGCTCTACACCGCCATCACCGACTGCGGGGCCGGCGGCTTTTCCTCCGCGGCCGGCGAGATGGGGCAGGACGTCGGCGTCGAGATCGACCTGGCCGACGTACGGCTCAAGTACCCCGGCCTGCGCCCCTGGGAGATCTGGGTCTCGGAGGCCCAGGAACGGATGGTGCTGGCCGTGCCTCCGGCGCACCTCGCGCGCCTGCGCGAGATCTGCGCCGGCCTGGACGTCGAGCTCACCGTCATCGGCCGTTTCACGGGCGACAAGAAGCTGTGGGTGCGCTACGGCGAACGTCTGGCCGCCGAGCTGGAGATGGCCTTTCTGCACCACGGCTGGCCGCGTCGCCAGATGCGCGCCGAGTGGGTGCCCGCGGCACTGCCCGCGGCGGAGATCGCCCCGGCCGCCGACCTGACGCCCGTGTTGCTGCGCCTCCTGGCCCACCCGGATGTGGCCAGCAAGGAAGAGGTGATCCGGCGCTACGACCACGAGGTGCAGGGGGCGACGGTGGTCAAGCCGCTCGTGGGCGTCGGCGCCGACGGCCCCGGGGATGCGGTGGTGCTCTGCCCGCCGGAGGTGCCCGGCCGGCAGGGTATCGCGTTGGGCTGCGGCATCTGTCCCTCCTTCGGGCGGATCGATCCCTACGCGATGGCTTGGGCGGCGATCGACGAGGCGCTGCGCAATGTCGTGGCCGTCGGCGCCGATCCCGAGCAGGTGGCGCTGTTGGACAACTTTTGTTGGGGCAGCCCGAGCTTGCCCGACCGATTGGGTGGGCTGGTGCGTGCGGCGCAGGGCTGCCACGATGCGGCGCTGGCGTACGGCGCGCCCTTTATCTCGGGCAAGGACAGCCTGAACAACGAGTTTGCCGGCGCCGACGGCCAGAAGCGGGCGATCCCGCCGACGCTGCTGATCTCGTCGCTGGGGTTGGTGCCGGACGTCGGGGCGGCGGTGACGATGGATCTGCAGCGGGCGGGCGACCTGCTCTATATCGTTGGGAAGACGCGGGCGGAGCTGGGCGGTTCGCTCTACGGGCGGGTGCACGGGACGTGGGGCGGCGCCGTCCCGGCCCCCATTCCTAAAAGCATCTTTACGATGCGTGCCCTCCACCGCTGCATTCGGCAGGGTCTCGTGCGCGCCTGCCACGACCTCTCCGAGGGCGGGCTGGCCGTGGCGGCGGCGGAGATGGCCCTGGCCGGCCGGCTGGGGCTCGACCTGGCGTTGGCGCCCCTGCCGCGGGCCGCCGAGGTGGACCGCGACGACGTCGCCCTCTTCTCCGAGAGCGCCGGCCGCTTCCTGGTCGAGGTGGCACCCGAAGACGCCTTGGCCTTCGAAGAACTGCTCGCGGGCATCCCGCACGGCTGCCTGGGGCAGGTTGTTGGACCGGATCGCGTTGTCGTGTTGGGTCTGGATGGGGCCACTGCTCTTTCCTGCCCGTTCGTTGCCCTGTTGCAGGCCTGGAGAGAGGCTGTGCAGTGATGCCTCGGCGTATGGTCGCAGGCATTGGTTTGCACGTCAAAATGGGGCCTGCAGTTGAGCTTGCATGCCGGCCAGGAGGTAGCACCCTGTCCAGGAATGGCCCTGGCCGGCTCTCGAGAAGGTTTCTATGCAGGGGGTCCGGGGGACTGCAAGTCCCCCGGCGGGGTGCAGGGGCGGAGCCCCTGTAAAGAAAACCCCGTAACCGTTCATGACATGCAGAGGTCAATAGATGTTGGTTCGCGGTTGTGCAGTAGAGCCCTTTGATTTCGAAGGCCTCCAGATCCGGGACTATACGGCCGGCTGCTCGCTCAGCTCCTCGCTGGCCGTGATCCACGTCGCTCCGGGCACGCGCCATCGGCGGGCCCGCTCAGAGCGCTCGGACAAGTACTACTACCTGCTTTCGGGCCAGGTTCGCTTTGGCCTGGAGCAAGAAGAGTGGGACCTGGCGGCCGGCGATTTCGTCCTGGTCCCCCAGGGGCGATCCTTTTGGTATGAGAATCGAACCCCTGCGCCGGCGGCGCTGCTCCTGGTCCATACGCCGGCCTTTGATCCGCAGGCGGAGCTCTTTGTCGAGTAGCCGTGACGGCCGCCTTGCTGTACCCGCCCACGTTGCGCCTTTTGGCCATGGGTCGTAGTCTGAGGAACAGCGGAGGTTGATCGATTATGGAACACCGCAAACTCGGCAAGGCCGGCCTCGAGGTCGGCATCATCGGCCTCGGCACCGAACACCTGGAGCCCGGGCCGGAGGTGCTCGACCGCGTCCTGGGGATGATGACCGCAGCGGGCGGCAGCTATGTGGACCTGCTCTATATCAAGCCGGACTACTGGGAGACCTATGGCGCCGTGTATCGCGCCCATCGCGACAAGCTTGTCGCGGCCGCGCACTGGGGCGACGGGCAGCGCTATGACCTGGACTACTGCCAGTCCTGCTTCGACGGCATGCTCGCCGGCCTGGGCAACGGTCACGCCGAGGTCGCGATGATCGCGGTGATCGACACGCCCGAGGTATGGAATGGCTTTGTCCAGCAGTCCATCGAACGGCTGCGGCGCTACCAGGAGCAGGGGCGCGTCGGCGCGATCGGCCTGAGCGGACACGACATACCTGTGGCCCTCGAGGCCGTCCGCAGCGGTCTGATCGACGTGCTGATGTTCCCGGTCAACATCGTGGCGTTGGGTGGGGAGAAGGACAACGCTCTCTACCAGGCCTGCGTCGAGCACAACGTGGGGCTGGTGGCGATGAAGGCCTACCACGGCGGCATCCTCTTCTCCGTCGACGGCCGGCCCTCGGGTATTACCCCGACACACTGCCTCTCGTACGTTTTTACGCTGCCCGTGGCGGCGGCCGTCCCCGGCCCCAAGAATGTGGACGAGATGCAGGCCACACTGCACTACCTGGAGGCCACGGCCGAGGAAAAGGACTATCACGCGGTCGCCGTCGATCTGCCGCGCCTCTTGCACGGCAAGTGCGTCTACTGCCATCACTGCCTGCCCTGCCCGGTGGACATCCCCGTCGGCTGGATGATGTGGCTGGTCGACATGGCGGCCCGGGGCACCGTCGAGGAGGCCCGCCCCATCTACGAAAGCTTCCACACGGACGTCTCGGCCTGCGTCGAGTGCGGCGAGTGCGTGGCGCGCTGCCCCTTTGGCGTGGACATCATGGCCGGCCTGCACAAAGCGGCGGCGATGTTTTGCGCGTAGCCTGGAGAGGTACCTATGTCGGGAATGCTGGCAGGCAAGGTCGGTTTGATCACCGGCGGCGCCGTGGGCATCGGGCGGGCAACGGCACTGGCCTTTGCCCGCGAGGGGGCCCGCGTCGTAGTCGCCGATATCCTGGCGGACGAGGGGGCCGAGACGGTCCGCCTGGTTCAGGCCCAGGGCGGCACGGCCCTCTTTGTGCCCTGTGACGTGACCGGCACGGAGCAGGTGCAGGCGCTGATCGCCCGGACGGTGGAGGCCTACGGCCGGCTCGACTGTGCCTTTAACAATGCCGGCATGGAGGGCCGAATCGCCGCGACTGCCGACTGCGACGAGGAGAACTGGGACTGTGTCATCGCCGTCAACCTGACGGGCGTATGGCTGTGTATGAAGTATGAGCTCCAGCAGATGCTCCGGCAAAAGGGCGGCGCCATCGTCAATACCTCCTCGGTGGCCGGGGTGGTGGCCGAGCGCGGTTTCCCGGCCTATGCGGCGGCCAAGGGCGGAGTGCTCCAGTTGACGCGCACCGCGGCGGTAGAGTACGCCGGGGCGGGAGTCCGGATCAATGCCGTCTGCCCGGGCGTCATCATGACCCCGATGATGGACCGGGCGCTGTCCAAGATGAGCGTCAGCGCGATGGCCCCCGGGATGGTGCCGCCATCGTCCTTTTGGCAGCGCCTGACGGACCAACTGATCCACGTTCGTCCGCTGCAAAAGGGGCTGATGAACCTGATGCAGCCGTTGGGCCGGCCGGGCCAGCCCGAGGAGGTTGCCGCGGCCGTGGTTTGGCTCTGCTCCGACGCCGCCTCCTTTGTCACCGGCCACAGCCTGCTCGTCGACGGCGGCATGACGGCGGCGTAGGCGGAAAAGACATGGCCGACCAATACTATCCCGAACCGACCGTCGGCGCCCTGATATTCGATCCGCAGGGCCGGCTGCTCCTCGTCCGCTCGCACAAGTGGCGCGGCCGGTATGTTGTCCCCGGCGGCCACGTCGAGCTGGGCGAGCGGCTCGCGGAGGCCCTGGTGCGCGAGGCCAAGGAGGAGACGGGGCTGGACGTGTACGGCTTAGAGTTCCTCTGTTTCCAAGAGTTTGTCTACGACGACCACTATTGGAAGCGCCGGCACTTTATCTTTTTCGACTTTGTCTGCCGGACCGCCTCTGCGGCGGTGCAGCTGAACGGCGAGGCCCAGGAGTACCTATGGGTCCGGCCGGAGGAGGCCCTGAACCTGCCGCTGGAGCCGTATACGGTCGTTGCGGTGCGGGAATACCTGAAGAGGTTGCCGGTTACAGGTTCGCAGGCTGCAAGTTAGGCCGCGGGCGAGCCGCTGGCGTCAACTCAGACGTACGGATGCAGAGCACGCATACGCAGCACGCTTCACGCAGTTTTCTTAGCAGGCCGAGGTTCTGAATGATCCAGCCTCCTGTGTTGATTCTCCATGCCACCGGCACCAACCGCGACCGCGAGGCGGCCTGGGCCGTCGAGGCGGCCGGCGGCCGGCCGGCCGTGCGGCACGTCAACGAGCTCCGCGCCCGCCCGGCCCAACTGCACGACTTTGCGATGCTCATCCTCCCCGGGGGCTTTTCCTACGGCGACGCCCTCGGGGCCGGCCGGCTCCTGGCCAGCGATATGCGCTGGCTCTTCCAGGACGAGTTGGGCGATTTCATCGCCTCGGGCAAGCCCGTGCTGGGCATCTGCAATGGCTTCCAGGCGCTGGTCAAGAGCGCCTGGCTCCCCGGCCCTCCCAAGCTGGGCACCCAGGCGACCCTGACCCGCAACGCCTCCAATCGCTTCGAGTGCCGCTGGGTGTGGCTGGAGCCGGACCCGCAGAGCCCCTGCGTCTTTACCCGCGACCTGCCGGAGCCCATCTTTTGTCCCGTCGCCCACGGCGAGGGTCGCTTCATCCCCCGCGACGACGAGGTCCTCGCAAGGCTGCGCGCCGGCCGGCAGATAGCCCTCACCTACACCGCCGCCAACGGCGGGCCGGCCGGCTACCCGGATAATCCCAATGGCTCCACGGCCGGCATTGCCGGCATCTGCAACGAGCAGGGCAACGTCCTGGGCCTGATGCCCCATCCCGAGGACCACATCTTGCCCTGGCAGCACCCCCGCTGGACGCGGGGCGAGTCGGGCGGCCTCGGGTTGGCCCTCTTTGCCCGGGGTGTGCAGTACGCGCGGCAGCTGTAAGGAGGTCGTGATGGGACAGAGCGCGAAGCACGGCATCCAGTGGTGGCAGATCCTGTTGATCGTCGTCGGCGTGCTGGGCATCGGGATCTTTGTGCTCTGCACGACGACCGGGATCGCGGCGATTATCATCGCCAGCAAGATATTCAGCCCGCCGTTGACGCCCTATCCCCAGGGCGAGCCTGTCCGTGAGCCCCCGCCGGTTGCCACGGTCGACGTCCAGATGCTGCGTCTCTCGCTGGACGACTATCCCCGGGTGGACGGATCGACCTCGGCCCAGCCGCTGGCCGTGCTCGTCGCCTGCAAAGCCCTGGGCGTGTCCCATCGCTGGGGGACGAAGCTGGACGGCAGCCGGTGGATGGAGCCCTATACCACGACGGTGGCGATGGGGCCGGCAGTCGGGTGGATCAGTGGGCACGTTGTCCACAATGGCACCCACGAGTCGTACGTCAACCTGATCGAAGGCCGCACCGACCTCGTCCTGGTCGCCCGGGCGCCTTCACCGGACGAAGAGCAGCTCGCCCAGGCGGCCGGCGTGATCCTCGACGTTCGGCCGGTCGCCGTGGACGCCTTTATCTTTCTCCTCCACCAGGGCAACCCGCTCGACGGGCTGACGCTCGACCAGATCCGGGCCATCTATGCCGGGCAGATCGTCAACTGGCAGGAGGTCGGCGGCCCGGACGCCAAGATCAATGCCTACCAGCGCAATCCCAACTCGGGCAGCCAGGAGCTGATGCTGGACCTGGTGATGCAGGGGACGGCGCTGGCCCCGGCGCGGTCCGAGATGATCGGCATGTCTATGACCGGCCCCTACAACCAGATGCACAGCGATCCCCAGGGGATTGCCTACTCCATCTACTACTACAAGGAGCAGATGGCGCCTCAGGCCAACGTCAAAGTGTGCGCCGTCGACGGCGTCGCGCCGACGCGCGAGCACATCGCCGATCGCTCTTATCCGCTGTCGGCAGAGGTGTACGTGGTCGTGCGCCGCGACCTCCCGGCCGGCAGCAGCGCCCGCGTCCTGCGCGATTGGCTGCTCTCCGCCGAGGGGCAGGCTGTGGTCGAGGAGAGCGGCTACGTGCCCGTACGCTGAACGGCTGGCCGCTCAGCGCTTGTCACATTGTCCGTTATCATGTCTTCGCTTGACGCAATACCGGAGGCAGCTCATGCTCGACCCGTCCACCATCCGCCAGGCCCTGCCCAACGCCCTGATTGCCCTTCCCCTGCCCTGGCCGCAT
>Ga0302251_1001379_pt1 | contig 15012 bp, 23 predicted proteins | sample AAG_RA_Gln_MG_FD_193534 | JGI IMG/M metagenome (GOLD analysis project Ga0302251, IMG submission 193534) | Enriched activated sludge microbial communities from anaerobic digester in WTTP, New Holstein, Wisconsin, United States - AAG_RA_Gln | ecosystem: Engineered > Bioreactor > Anaerobic >...
GGGTTGAATGGCTCAACGCCCTGCAGCCGGAGATCTCGATCAGCCCGATGCAGATACTGAAGTCCAGGAAGAAGGCTCCAAGACAGCGCGCTTCTCGAAGAAAAAAAGAGGTATGAGCCCATGTATAAGCCGGTAAAGGCCATAGAGGTTCGCATTTGGGGAAAGCTTGTCGGCGCTCTGGCGCCCGAACCGAGGCTTGGTTACTACGCCTTCGAATATGACTCCGCCTTCATGAGGTCCGGCATGGAGCTCGCTCCCCTGACCATGCCCCTGTCCCGTGCCTCTTCTCCTTTTCTCTTTTCCGATCTGCCGGAGGCATCATTCAAACGGCTTCCCGGGATGATCGCGGATGCCCTCCCTGACGATTTCGGTAATTCTCTCATCGATGCGTGGATGGCAAGAGAAGGTATCCGGAAGGCTGACATCACGCCCCTCGACAGGCTCGCCTACATGGGAAAAAGAGGTGTCGGGGCACTGGAATTCCGTCCCGCCATTTCGACCGGTATCAGGTCCAGCGCCATCCACCTCTCACGCCTTGTCGAGGCAGCGCGTAGTGCCGTAAGGGGAGATCTTTCCACTGACCACCTGGCAAAAGCGGCACTCAACCAGATCATCCAGGTGGGAACGTCCGCCGGTGGGGCAAGGGCCAAGGCAGCCATCGCCTGGAACCCGGAGACCGAAGAGATCAGGTCGGGACAATTCGATGTCGAACCCGGCTTCGAGCACTGGATACTCAAGTTCGACGGGATGGGAGCCGATTTCGAGCTTGGAGGATCCCGGAACTATGGCCGCATCGAGTACGCATACTATCTCATGGCGCGCAAGGCGGGGATATCCATGTCTGAATGCAGGCTGATGGAAGAGAACGGCCGCGCTCACTTCATGACGCGCCGTTTCGACCGCGAGGGGAACACCAAGCACCACATGCAGACGCTGTGCGCCATGATGCACCTGGATTACAAGCAGAAGAGCACCCACGACTACGGTCAGTTCTTTGCAGCCATTGAACGGCTACAGTTGGGTACCTCCGCCATGGAAGAGGCCTTCAGGCGGATGGTGTTCAACGTGATGGCGGCGAACTGTGATGACCATACGAAGAACTTCTCTTTTATCCTCCGGCAGGGAGGGAAATGGAAGCTCGCGCCGGCGTATGACGTCACACATGCGTACAATCCCAAGGGAGAATGGACCTACCAGCATCTCATGGCCATCAACGGGAAGTTCTCCGACATCTCCCGCAGCGACCTGCTGGCAGTTGCGAACAGGTTCAGCATAGGAAGAGCGGAGGAGATAATCGAGCAGGTTGACGATGCCGTTGCCCGGTGGTCCCAATATGCCCGGGAAGCGGGAATTCCTCCGGAGGAGATCAAACGAATCGGAGATGACCATCGCCTGGCAAGATCCCTACTGATGGAGCCGGCTGCGTGGAACGGCCCAGATCTCACAATGGGCGATTGAACACATGACAGGGGGTATGAGTGTGAGACCCTTCCGCATCACCTGGAAAAAACCGACCGGCGAAACGGCAAGTGTCGACATCGAGGCTGAGAGCCGAGGCCAGGCCAGGAGGATCTTCATCCAGCGGGGCGGGAACATACTGCGGATCGTGGAGATAGAGGAGCCTAAGGAGCGAAACAGCTTCTGGCGTTCATGGCAACCGTGAAAGTATGTCAATGGCGTGCCGATCGGGCTCGCCCTGCCCCTGATGAAAAAATCGTGTTTGACTAATATATCGTGATGTGATATATTAGGAAACAGCCAATCGTTACGGAGGTGTGTCATGGCTACCGGAAAAAAGGCAAAGATCGTATGCAACCCGAGGATTCTCGGGGGGACTCCAGTGTTTGAAGGGACCCGTGTTCCCGCCGGGCATATACTTGCTGAGGTGAAAGCCGGGACGAGCAGATTTGAGATCTTCCGGCATTACCCCTCGCTGCCTCTCGATGGCATCGAAGTTGCCGTCGAATGGGACAAAGCGGGCCGGCCTCTTTGAAAATCACATTTCTCGTCGACGAATGTTTGAGCCCGGACATAGCGGCGTACGCTGAGGGCGTATACCACTTTCAAGCGACTCACGTTCTGTACAGGAAACTCGCCGGCAAAGAAGATCGGGATTTAATGCCTTATATAATACGGAACGATTACGCGTTCGTCACTTGCAATGGGAAGGACTTTCTCGATCTTTATGCTCAAGAGGAGATCCATCCGGGGCTCATTATTATCCTACCGGGAGACCTGAAGGCAAATGAACAAGTAGAGTGGTTCGATGTTGTTTTAAATAGAATCACGCGAGAAAAAGACATCATCAACAAAGTCATCACGATCGATAGAGATAAGAAAATCAAGATCTTCGACTGGTTCAAGGACAACGCAGGTACACCTCCTCCACCGGGTCTATGATGCCGATAATTGAAAATTTGGATGCTGTCCTGCGTGTCTTGACGCCCGAGAACAGACGTTTACTCGCCTTGATATATCAGGAAAGGCCTCGAAGCGTGCGTGCCCTGAGCGAGCTATCAGGCATGGCACAGCCAAATGTCTCACGGGCTCTATCCAATCTCAGCAAGGCTGGCCTTGTGAAGTTGGTGGGTGGAAAGCCAAAGCGTCCAGAACTTGTGACAGACATCGTTATTATCGACATCACCGGAACCAACCACTATGCAGGTGCGGAGTGACCCGCCACCCGTTCATTGTACCACTTCCAAAGTTAGTTTCTCAATCAAATGGTCCAGTCCCTGGGGCGGATCGTGGCGATCGAGGATTCCCAGGAATTCGAAACAGGCTCTGGTGCTCATGACACTTGACATGTACGCAATTACGTATATACTTAACAAGTAACTCTGGCCAGCGGAGGTGTTTATGCTTAAAGCTTACACATTGAATCTGGATGACTCCCTGATGATGGCGGCGAAATCGAAGGCCTTGCAGGATAGGACGTCTGTCAGTGAGATGGTAAGGCGTCTTCTGTCTGAGTACCTGGGCCTCAGCGACCGGACGGCCGATAACACACCTCATGAAAAAGAGATTATTGAAATTCTTGAGAGATACTCCTCGGGTCAGCTCAAGAGGTCCGAGGCGATGCGGGCAATCGGTCTTGACCCGGTGGAACTCGAGGCCTTTACGTCCCTGATGAGTGAATACGGAATGTCATGGCCGGAGGTCGATCGTGAGCGAGCAAAAAAGGAAGGCGAATACGTTGCGCGGGCCATCGCCTTCAACTCGGGAGAGATCGATGAGTATTAAGAGGGAGAAGGTCAAGCTGCTTATACCGGACGCCTCCCCGCTTATCAGCCTCGCTCACGGGGGAGAGGATTGCCTTGAACTGATCTTTAAGGCAAAACTCCCTGTCGTCATGACGGACCAGGTGCTTTTTGAAGCCACCTACAGGAAGGATGAGTTTCAAGACGCAGCTGTTATTGACAAATGGTACCGGAAACACAGGACGAGGATTAAGGTCGTTGCGACAAAGATAGGCGAAGCAAGGAGAGCGCTGGAGTCCGTCGGGAAGTATGATCACAAGAAGTTTGCCGATCAGGGAGAAGAGTCAGTACTGCAGGCGATCAAATCGAAGCAACTGGAGCCCGGGCCGTATCTGTTTCTTTTCGAAGACGAGCAGACAGCGGACCCTTCCTTTTTTGGCGTCTATCCGGTTCATGTTGTATCTACCTACGGGTTCCTGGTTGGTCTGGAACGGGCCCGTGTCATACCCTCGGCGGACAAAATCCTTGAACGCATACGATCGGGTGGCCGGCACAGCCTTAAGGCCGACATTATTGACCGGCCGACCAGGAAAGTCCGAGATCCCGGAGAAGAATCGGAATGGGTCCCGACGTCACCAGGATAACGGAGGGGCAATGTCGTTCCCAAGCATGGAAGAGATTCTTGCCGCAAAGAAGCGCGAACGCGAAAGGCTCAGAAACCTTCCTTTCGAGGAGAAGATAAAGATCGTGGAAGAGATGAACAAGTTCCTGGCGCCGCTTCATGCGAGGCTCGACAAGGACAATTGGGACATGCCGCGACGGGCCCTTGTGAGAGGCGTTCGGCGGCACAGGTCGGAACTCTGGGGCAAAAAGTGGTGCTATCTCTTCCCCGAAACGGGGAAGAAGTTCCACTTCAACACGAAAGAGGAGGGTGACGCAGTCTTGGACAGGGAGCTGAAAGACGGAGATTCTCTTGCCACATGAAGACGACCAAGAATGCGAGGGACGCCGAGCCTGTCGCGCTTAAGGACCTCCACTTCCCGTGGTAGCGCATCTTGAACAGCACTCCGGTGCTATGTATAATGTATAGGCTTCTCAAATCACCGGATCGGAAAACATGGCCAGGAATGTGAACGACATGATCAAGGATCTCGGATTCACGTACAACCCGAACGATCTCAGCATTGAGCTCCCAGAACCTGACAGGGACCGGGCGATCTTCAGGGTCCAGAAACTGTTCCCTGAGTTCGTGTGGGACACAACCGCCTTGGAAGGCAACCCGTTCACGTTTCCCGAGGTGAAAACACTGCTGGAAGGTGTCACCGTGGGCGGACACAGGATCGAGGACGAAGCTCAGGTTCTGAACCAGGCAAGGAGCTGGAAGCGACTCGTGGAAATGGTCAGGGACGGCAGTTTCTCGGTGGACAAGGCGACATTCTGCACACTCAACGGTATCGTCGCCCGGGAAGAGGCCCTTGAATGGGGCACCTTCCGTAACGGTCAGGTCGGTATTGCCGGCACGAGCTTCAAACCGCCCGCCCACCAGGAACTGGACTCTCTCTTCGAACGAGGAACGGCGATCGTCAACGGGATATCCAATCCGGTTGAAAAAGGCATGGTCTTCTACCTGTTCGGCGCCCTCAACCAGTTCTTCTACGACGGTAACAAACGCACATCGAGGCTAATGATGAACGGGGTGCTGCTGATGAATGGCCATGACGCCATCAGCGTACCGGCTCGCCAGCGCCTCGAGTACAACGAGAAGATGATACGCTTCTACGACACGCTCGATGGAACGGAGATGATGTCATTTCTGCTCGATTGTTCAACACTCAGGTCCCCGGCACCGAACTCCACGCTCACCCAGGGATAAGGAAGGTATTTCATGTCCACCCCCATCAAAGAAACCCCGATCCTCCGCGGCAAAGATGCCAGGAGGTTCACAGAGAAGATCACCAGGAACGAGCAGGAGCCGGCCCCGCGGGAAGAGTATGACAAGCTGATGGCGAATTACCGGAAGGTGAAGACCGACAAGCCCCTTGCCGCATTCGCCGAAGGCCGGGAGAAGACCTTCGGGGCCGGAGAAGCTCTGACGCATGAGGAGGACGTGTGGAGCTGACGTGCCGTACACGCTCAGGTACCATCCATCCGTAAAGACCGAGGACCTGCCGAAGCTCGACAAACGGACAGCAGGATCGTAGAATCTCCTTGCAATCATGCATTATAGAAGTTACACTTCTAATATGCATGGTTATGTGAAAAGAGATGCCGAACCTGTCGTGCTTAAGGACCTCCGCAACTTCCCCGTGGTCGCCATCCTCGGTCCCCGCCAATGCGGTAAGTCCACACTGGTAAAAGCGATGAAGGGCAGGATCGGCGCCTTAATCTACCTCGACCTCGAAAGCCCGTCAGACCTTCGCAAACTGAGCGATCCCGAACTTTTCTTCCAGGCGAACAAGGATACCACCATATGCCTCGACGAGATTCAGCTGAGACCCGAGCTATTCCCGGTGCTCAGGAGTATTGTTGACCGTTCGGGAAGAAAGGGGCAGGCCCTCATACTGGGGTCCGCGTCCAGAAACCTCATCCGTCAGGGTTCTGAATCCCTTGCGGGGAGAATATCCTTCATCGAATTGACGCCCTTCGTGACATCAGAGGTCGCCGGCCTGCCCGGCTATGATCTGTTGGTGCACTGGTTCCGGGGAGGATACCCGGAGAGCTTCCTGGCCGATGACGACGATGCGAGCAACCGGTGGAGACAGAACTTCCTGCGCACCTTCATTGAACGGGACATTCCCCAGTTGGGGATCCGCATAACGGCACGGAACCTCAGAAGGCTCATCACGATGCTGGCGCACAGCCAGGGACAGCTCCTCAACAGTTCAAAACTCGCAGCGTCTCTCGGTGTGTCCTACCACACCGTCCGTGACTACATAGATCTCTTCGAGCAGGCTTATGTCGTGCGAGCGCTCCCGCCTCATGAAGGCAACCTCAAGAAAAGGACCATCAAATCCCCAAAAGTCTATATCAGGGATTCGGGGCTGCTCCACTCTCTTCTGGAGATCGGAAGCTTTAATGACCTTCTCGGTCATCCGGTCTTCGGGGCCTCGTGGGAAGCTTTCGGCATCGAAATGATCCTTTCCGAGCTGCCGGACTGGCAAGGGTCTTTCTACCGGGCATCCACGGGGAGCGAGATCGACCTGCTTCTCGCGAAGGGGAAGAAGAGGATCGCCGTCGAGCTTAAATCCTCCCGGGCCCCGAACGTCACCCGCGGTTTCTGGAATGCCCTCGATGACCTGGACGTAACAGAGGGCTGGATTGTGGCGCCCGTGGATGAACCATATTTCATAAAAGAAAAAGTGCGGGTCGGAGGGATACTTGACCTGGTCCGGCACGTGAAGACAGTTTGACGCCAGCCGGGACCCGGAGTACTCGCCAAGAGGAGAACGCCCATGTCCACCGTTGCAAAGTCAGGCGCCCAACGGGCGGGAGACCACTCTCTTTAATTCCCGTTCACCCTGAACAAAACACTTGAAACATCATCCGCGACGGTAGTATAACAAGATCATACATCAGACACTCACCTTTGGTATTCCACCATGCTGCCCGGACAGAAAGTCTTTTGCAGGTATGCCCCGAAGGGGTTAAGGGGCGCGCCCCCAGAGCTCATCAAAAATGCTTGGGAGATATGAAGAAAATTCACGGTATCGAAGAGGCTCGGGAACACCTGGACCGCTGCCGGAGCACGTCTACCTCTCCGACATGCCCCTTGCCATGGTGCAGCCCACGGATACGGTGTACTACTACCACACCGACCACATCAACACCCCCAGGGTCATGACCAACTCCGCCGGCACCGTCGCCTGGCAGGCCGCCTACCACGGCTTCGGACACGCGGAGGTCGATGTCTCCTCCACCATAACGAATAACCTCAGGTTCCCCGGACAGTACTTCGATGCAGAGACGAACCTCCACTACAACTGGAACCGGTACTACGACCCCAGGACAGGAAGGTACCTCACCCCTGACCCGATAGGGCTGGAGGGAGGGATAGATCCGTATGTTTACACGGAGAATGACCCTGTGAACCTGGTGGATAGGGAAGGGCTGGAGGTAGAAATTGGGCTGAGGAAGTTTCACCCGATCGAGGTTCCCTACGCCTTTCACTGTTTTGTTAGGTTCAACAGGAGCAATTACGATACATCAAGCTTCGATAATGAGGGTGTCCATCCCGATCCGAATCCGGGCAAGGCCGTTTTTGTTCGAACCACGGGTCCCGAGAATGACAAATGTGTGAGAAATGAAATGCGCAAATGCAAGAAGGAAGACTGGTCCCTTATAGATTTCAACTGCTGTCATTGTGTATCGAACGCACTTTATAATTGTGGACTAAAGCCAGCCGGCAAAGGAAAATGGCCCAATTGGCCGTACGGAGCAGACAATCCACCGTACCAGCCCAGGTCCAAAGACAAAACCAGATAAAGCATCACATCACAGGGGTAATAATGAAGAGAACACGATTCTTTGGTGTCGGCGTATTAGCGATTATGGTTTTCGTAGCCAGCATATATTTCCAACGTTGGTTGGAGAGCACCGGGAGATCAGATTCTATCGGACTTTGGTACACAATTGTGTGCGCAGTAGTATACACGTTGATCATCTATTTGCTTGCAGGATTGGCAGTATTTGTTTGCACGACCGTTACACGAAGATATAACAGAAAGGGGAACAGAAACAAGTGAAAGCCAAGAACCGGATTCCTCGGGATAGTCTGTCGGAAACAGTCGGTCTGGAAGACCTGGCCAATGAAATAGCTAAGAAAATCGTCGATGCGTTTCGTAATAAGAAATGTTGGTATGCCAGTGCCGGTGGATCCACGAGCCCGACATTCGCTTTGGCATTCGGCAGGAAAGTGCGACGACAAGCCCCGCTCGAGAACGAGGCTCATCCGAGGGATTATCGACAATACGAAGGAGAGGTAAACCTGTATGTAGAGAAGGCGTGCAGACCGTGGTTGTTGGCGATATCCGGGACATTCGCCAGAACCTGGACTACGGGAGAAAAGCGAACCAGAAGCTCCACCAGATGGTATCGGGAAGGATGCGCTGGTTCATCTCCTACAAAGCACAGCGCCTCAGGATGGTCGTGGAACTTCAGAACGAAGCATATACGAGCCAGGAATGCCCTGTCTGTGGCAGGAGACATAAGCCGTCAGGCAGGCGTTATGTATGTGCCTGTGGCTTCCGGTATCACAGGGATGGCGTCGGCGGGTTCAACATCCGCAAAAAGTATCTGGGCTCAGGCCCAGTAGTCGGCGATATGGCACCGCCCACGGGCATGAGATATGCTCCACATGCCCGCGTAGCCCTGGACGAAACCCTGTTCAGGGAAGCCGCAGGGTTTTAACCCATGCGGAGTGTCACAACTACATACCCTAGCCCATGTCCATAGTTGTCAACAAGTCATCAACCCACCCGGCTCTCCTTACCATGAACTCCACATTCTCGTTCATGTTTCTGGGTACTATCCGTGATTCCGGGTGGCGCACCTGCCAGACCCTGAATATCTCATCGGCAAATGCCTGGCCGACCGTATCAATACCCTGGAAGTCCAGTTCTATCGTCTTGAAACGCTCCAGGCCAACGACGATCCTTCTTGCCTGTGATCTCGATACGTACTGCACGTTATTCCTGTACAGCCTCACAGAAACGGCCGTCCTGGTGAACTCCACGGAGTCGGGGTCGGTGTATCTACCGAACACCTCGGAAAGCGTCCTCGTGGAATCGAACCTTATCGAGCAGGAGACCTTCGTGCCCCTGGTCTTCAGGGGCGAGTCCTTGACATAGACGTCGTTCTTCTCGTTATCTATGACAAGCCATTTACCTGAACTGCGGATACTGAAGTGATCAACCACTTTTGATGTGAAGAATATACCCTCGCCGCTATGGAATTCAGGAGCAGTGGTCTGTTTCCCCTTCAACAGATCCTGAATGGCATCGAGGGTGGTATCCAGGCCCTTCTTGGCCATTATGTTGTTGAATATGCCGACACCCCTGTCCGAGATCTCAAACTGAAGGCGGTCCTTCGATTCCCTGAGGGATATGTCTATTGTGTCTGTGCCCGAGTGCTCGATCGCATTATTGACCATTTCAGTAAAAGAATAGTCGACTATCAGCCCAACATTCTCTGCAAGTCTGGCAAACCAGGGCCCTTCGTCCTTTATGCTCTCGAGCACTACGTTCTCACGAAGGTCCCTGTTGCGCAGCAACCGGTGGATGTTCACCGGTTTACCCTCTATTGCCCGGCGCGCGCGAGGCAGGACATAGTGCGCCGTGTTTGCCTTGCCTACGAGAACTATCATGCCCTCTTCTTTCAATTGCTGGAAGAACCTGTGGACGTATGCCCTTGACAAGCCTGTTGCACCGGATATGTCCGCGGCCTTGACCGTGCCGTCTTTTGCAAGCTTGTCCAGAATAAGTTTCCTTATGTCCCGGGTCATGGTACCCCCTTTTTAGTTGACAACTTGTTGACAACTAAAATATAACAAGACTGTCACAAGTTGTCAACAAGTTGTCAACAGCATCGTCCCGGGAAGGTTTGACAACTGCGGATATGCAGCTGTGAACTGAGTATGTTCTTTCCGATAGTCGTCTTCTTTCAGGCGCGCCTGCACGATAAATGCTTTGACACCATCCCTGTCCCGCGGTAGGCTTTTCCCGCGGTTGGGAGAGCTGCATGAGCGGTTCGCTGGACATAGGGACACCCGGCTGCATTCTCACCAATAGCTACCCACATGGTCGTTGCACCTGTGGCGCGGGGCCGGGAAACCGGCCCCTGCCTTTGCCTCCAAGATACTTCTCCCTCGCCAGGATCAAACTTTAAGCTCGGTCATGACGCGCGCCCCAATCTCGTTCTGGTTGTTTTCAAGATCTCAAGACCGCCGGGATCCCGGTTGAGGAGGGTGAGGGCGCTGCTTATCGCCCGGCTTGGCAGGAGATCTCCTGCCTCATACTTCTGAAATGCCCGGGGTCCGCCGCCCACCAACTCCCCGGCTTCCGCCTGGGATAGCCCCAGCCTCCTGCGGATACGGCGTATCTCTTCCGGAGAGAGGAGTCCATCCGTTCTGGCCTTGAGGCGGTTCAGCATGCGGTCAGAGTCCTTGAGGTCCCGCCCGACGTGCACACTCTCCCCACATTTGTCGCAGTACCAGCCCGCCAGGTCGAAGGTGAGGTTCTCGCCCTTATACGTCAACGTCACGGGCCGGAGATCCCGGCGCATGGGTGTTCCGTCGTTGGGACAAAGGAACTGGTCCTTATTCATTGTTCTTCTCCTTAAATGACAGCAGCAGGGATTCCGTAACGGTGTCGGCGGTGAATTTCACGTAGAGCAGGCCAACCGCAGAGGGGACATGGTACACATCCGGTCTTCCAAATCCCATGGCGGCAGCGCTTTTCAATGCGGTGCCGGTGATCGCCAGCCTTCCCGGATCTGAAAACGCGGCCTTGAACGCCTCCAGGTCACAGGTCCGCTTTCGTTCCCGGTTCATGCGATATGAAACACCATAATGGTGTAATGGTCAAGCCCTGGTCGGGTCATAACCCCTGTCACGCTTTCAAAGGTCGGTACGTATCAGGTCATAGAACATTGTTCTCGTCTGGCTTCTTTTATCTTTCGAAGAAATGAAATCGAAGAAGCTCTTCTTGTAAAACGCCGTAACATCTTCATTCTTGTACGCGTCGACCGTCAACACACGGCATCCAGTTCTATTTCCGGTCAGGAAGAACGATTTGGTCATGTTCAGGAGATGGGTACCGATGCCCTGATTGCGAAAATCCCTTCTGACGCCCAATCGGGCTATCTTGACCGCGGGAATATACCGGTAAGGCTGTTTGATTCCTTCAAACCGAATGTCTCCCATGGAATCAAGGCGGATCTTATCGTTGCAATAACTGATAAGCGCCACCGGCGGGTCGACGGAAGCCCCGACGGGATTCAGGATATAAGTCTTTGTGAGGAGTTGCGCTTCGTGAGGCCTCAGATCATTGCGAAAGAAATCGTTAAGGTCCGTGTCCCCGCAATCAAAGGCTTGCGCGCGATCATGGTCAGAAAGAACTTCAAGAACCCAACCGCCTGATTGAAACCTATTTCTTTTTCCTGGCATCAGCGAGGAGGGCTTTGCGAACGGAACCTAGCTTTGGTGTCGATACAAGTTGACGTCTTTCGCTTTCTTCTTTCTTAAGTCTTTCCAAGAACTCGGCGGCTTCCTTGCCCTTCAGTACCGGGGTGCACCCAATAGGGAGAGCCATACAAAACCTCCTTTTTAGGTTTCCATTGCTCTATAGTTCTTATCGGTCAGCGAGCATTTTTTGTCAAGCCCATTTGTATGTGCGATACTTCACAAGTGCCCGTATGTTCGTGTTATAACACATCGGTCTTGGCTTTTCAAAAGAAAACGGATGTTTTCGCCGGGAGGGCGCCTGTCGGGGTCGAAGGTGACAGCCACCACTTCCCCTTGAAATTTCTCCCTCTTCGGAAGATAATCCTTAAGCACACCGGGCGGTAAACCCACTTAATTCACGCACCGAGCCCTGAGCCCTTTTAAGGACAGACTTCACCATGGCGAACAACGACACGGGCATCAACGAACGCTACCAGTGGTACTACAGGAAACAGGGCGGAGACCGCTACTTCGAGTTCGGGCCCTTCACCTGGGAGAAGATCTTCGTCATGTACATGAAGGGAGAGCTCGCCGGCGACACGGAGGTGAGGTGCAGCGAGTTCCCCTGGGCCCCGCTAACTGCCTTCCTCCCGGGACGCAGGTTCAACGTAAAGATACAGGCGGCTACGGCTCTTCACCTCCTCCGATCGGGCTTCCAGAGGCTGGCAGACCGGAGGCACAGGGAGAGGAACCTCATGATAGTGGCCCTGTGCCTGATAGCCCTGTATTTCGTGGTCCACAACGTGATCTTTCCGAGACCGAAGCCCGTTACGTTCCCGCAGACACAGGAGCTCTTCCCCGGCAGCTCCTCGGCACCGGGGAGGTCAGCCTCCTTCAAGACCCGGCCTTCCGCGGGAACCCATCCCCTGCAGGAGGACCTCACCAGTTCGGAGGTCCTCCGCCTCACCAACGTCACGCGGTCGGAGCACGGGATCCCCGAGCTGAAGGAGAGCTTCCTCCTCAACGCCGTAGCAGTCGACAGGGCAAGGGACATGTTCGAGAAGCAGTATTTCGATCACGTCTCGCCCACCGGGGAAAAGGCCGCCGACATCGCACAGAAGGTCGGGTATCGCTACAAGATGATCGGTGAGAACATCGCGGCGGGCGCTTTCATCACCAACCAGAAGATCATCAATGGGTGGATGCAGAGCCCCGGGCACCGGAAGAACCTCCTGTCCGGGCAGTTCGAAGAGATAGGCGTTGCGGTCGTGAAGGGCCGGCTGGAAGGGGACGAGACGTGGATCGCCGTGCAGGTGTTCGGGAGGCAATCGCCGGCGGTGAGGGAGGAGAAATAGAGCTCAAGCTGTGAAATTGCCGAAGAATGTCCAGGGTATCAAAACAACGCTCAATTTTATATTGACAAAAATAGTACCATGACGATAATTATATATAAATCAATGCTAACTACCCACAAGGTCATTGTACCTGTGGTGCGGGGCCGGGCGACCGGCCCCTGCCTTTGACTCCCCATGTCACTTAAGACATACGTATATGTAGACGGCTTCAACCTATACTATCGAGCATTGATAGTCAATCCCCGCTATAAATGGCTGGATCTTAAAAAACTATGTGAATCCTTGCTGGGCCCGCGACATGAGATCAGGAAGATCAAATATTTCACTGCCCGGGTAAGCGGCAAGATAGACAATAACAAGCCCATGCGCCAAGCGGCTTATTTAAGGGCGATCAAGGCTTTTATACCGGAGGTGGAGATAATCTACGGCCGTTTCTACAGTCATTATGTCAGTGCGCCCCTGGCTGGAACAACTCCATATAAGTTCGTGAAGATTGTGAAAACGGAGGAGAAAGGTTCCGATGTAAATCTGGCCGTGCACTTACTGAACGATGCCTGGCTGAACCTTTACGACTGTGCGGTGGTCATCTCAAATGATAGCGACCTGGCTGAATCATGCCGGCTCGTGAGGGAACAGAACAAGAAGCAGCTCGGGGTCATATGCCCCGATATCAACCCCAATACGAACCCCAGTAAAGAACTCATACAACATTCTTCGTTCGTCGAGAAGATACGCAAGGGTCTGCTGGCCGCGTCACAGCTTCCCGACCACATCCCGGGAACAAACATTTACCGGCCGCAGGAGTGGCAATAAAACACCTGGATCAAAGTAGAAAAAAGGGAGGCGGGACCGATGCTCGTAGACCTTGAACTCCGGCTTCTTCACAAAGATCAGAAACGCAAGGTGAACATTGAGTTGGTGGCTTCCCTCGGCACCTTTCAAGAAGCCCTGCTCCTGTGCAAGTCCATATCCATGCTCGAGGATACAGTTATCGCGGAACGGATGGGTATGACCCTGGAGGAGTTCGTGGCAATCTGGTCAGGTGATGGGTATTTCCCCATGAACAAGCTGATCGACTACATGAAGATCTGCGAGAACATCATACCGCTTCTCTGGCTGGCGCTGAAGTGTGGATACAACCTGAAGGCCCTGGAAAGCGAAATGGAGCAGGAACTCCGCTTGTTGCAGGGAGAAATTGACGAACGGCAGCAGGAACTCAATGCCCTGAGAGAGGACATATTCGGGGGTTTGATAGAAAGGCTGAGGGCGGAGGGGTCTAAAGAGGCTGACAGGGTTGCGCAGCTGATCGATGAGGTGAAAAGGGAGCTGGGAAAGTAGGCTACAGCGAAGGTCCGTCCATGAGTTGCGGAACAGACATCATCAACCCTCTCCCTTCATATCGCTGACGACAACTCCCAACGACCCCTGTAGTCAGAGATTGAACAAAAAATCGACAACCCGGAACGTCCCTTTGCGAGTTATATCGTGATGGTACCCTTGCCAGCGAGACGGGCCTGCACTCGTTTGACCAGGGACGTCTTGCCGTACCTCCTAGGGGAGTAAAGGACCACATTGGCCCGGTTGACGGCGTGGGATTCAAGTTCTTCTGACTCCTTCTCCCGGTCACAGAACGGGGCCGTCACCGGTAGCTCCGTTGCACAGAAAGGGTTTCTCATGGCCGTTCTCCTTGTTACTGCATCGTAGTTACTATACTACAGTAACTGTCTTATAGTATGTCAAGAGGAGCCGTGCAGACCAGTATTCGGTCCCACATCAGTTCTTCTGCATCCACTTTGCCATATGTCTGGTAGTTCCGCGTCCAGTAAGGCTGGCGGCTTCACGACCAACTCAGGAAGCATGAAATGGGATATAATTACCTTGTTAAATCCACGACAAGAGTCATGGGAGGTCGTCATGAACAACATCGATGATTTCGTCAAAGGCTTCGTGTCTTCATGGAACGGTTTTCTGGATGACTTGATGCAAGTTACCACCTTGAAGCTGGCAACCAAGAGACCACGCAGTGCATACGAGGAAAATCTGGTTCCGATACTCGAAAAGATCGTAACGGACCTTAAAGAAGATCACATTACTCTTTATGCAACAGTACGTACAGAGCTCGCAGAGAATATGGCTTCCAAGGACGCATTGACTTACTTACAGCATGAATTTTCGGTAGTGTAAACTTTTCTGTGTAAATTAATCAGAGGATGACAAAAAGGATGTACCTCCTATAAAATAGGTGACGACCAAATCACAATATTTTAGGGAGGAGGAACATCCATGGAACTGAAAGTGA
>Ga0302251_1001383_pt1 | contig 14990 bp, 15 predicted proteins | sample AAG_RA_Gln_MG_FD_193534 | JGI IMG/M metagenome (GOLD analysis project Ga0302251, IMG submission 193534) | Enriched activated sludge microbial communities from anaerobic digester in WTTP, New Holstein, Wisconsin, United States - AAG_RA_Gln | ecosystem: Engineered > Bioreactor > Anaerobic >...
CCCGGATATTTTTCAAAACATAAATAGACCTACTGCGTAAATATTTACGCGACGAAATTTTCAGATTTCGCGCGAGCCGAATGAGGAATGAGGAGGCATATTGGCTTAAATATGCCGACGATTGACGAATTCGGCGTAGCCGAAATATGGAAATTGCAGTAGGAAATATTTACGCAGTAGGTCTAATAAACTATGGATGGAATATGGATAAAACCAATCTTTCAATTGTAATAGTCAATCATAATGCGCGGCAACTGTTGCGCCAGTGTTTGGAATCAATAAAAAACGCCAATATAAAATCGTCTCACGAAATTATCGTCGTTGACAACAATTCCCGCGATGGCAGCCAAAAAATGTTAAAAGAGGAATTCGGCGGCGTTATCCGTATTCTGAACAATGAAAATCTTTTCTTTGGAAAAGCCAACAACCAGGGCGCGCGAATCAGCCGGGGGAAATATATTCTGTTTCTGAATCCCGACACGATTGTAATGCCCGATTCCATTGACACAATGGTTAAGTTTCTTGAAAATAATCCCAAAGTATGGGGGGTTGGCCCCAAACTTTGCAATTTTGACGGCACCGTCCAATACGGTTTTTACCGCAAGTTTCCTTCAATCATTTCATTGTTGCTTTTTTACACTCCGTTGATGGCAATTTCCAAGAAATCAAAATTCTTGCGCCGCAATTTCTTTGAAGATATGGATTTTTCAAAAGCGAAACAAGTTCAGCAACCGCCCGGCGCCGCTCTCTTGGTAAGGCGGGAAATAATTGATAAAATCGGCGGCTATTTTGATGAAGATTTCCACATTTGGTATGAAGACGTTGATCTGGCTTTTCGCGTCAAAAAAGCCGGCGGCCGGCTTTATGTTGTTCCCGAAGCCGAAATCCGGCATGTTGGCGGCCACAGTTTCACGCCTTTTAAAATGCTTGACCGCCGTTTGCAATTTTTATCAAGTTTGAAGCTATTTCTGAAAAAACACAGAGGCGCGCTGGTCGGCAAGATGTTTTTTTTGTTTGTTTACTTTGGCGCTTTGGTTCTTGCTTCTTACCATATCATCACCGCTCCCTTCGTGTTGGGATTTGCGTTTAACGATTTTTCAAATAAAAAAAGATTGCAATTTGAAAAAATCAACGATTTAATCCGATTTTTGTTTTCCTGGCAAAAAGAGTGGAATAAAGAAAACAAATGGCTGAAATAATTTACCACAAAGAAAAACTCGTTTTTGCGCTTTTTTCTCTGTTGTTGTTCTTGCCCGCTCTGTTCTCGGGCGGCAAAGACATAAAAGCGCAAGTTATTTTCTTCATCTTATTGTTTCCCTTGGCCTTCTTTGTTTGGAAGATGAACGATAGGTTTGAAGTTTCCGCCGCCAAATTGACTTTTGCGCTTGCGGCGGCCTTTGTTTTGCTGGCGGGAATTTCGGCCATTTATTCGCCCCAGCATTATCAAGCGCTTTTGGGATTTTTTAATTTGCTTGCCTGCCTTATCCTTGCGCTGTTGGTTTTTAACTTTGCCGATTCGCCGTTAAAATTAAAATATTTTGGCTACATCATCCTTGCCTTGGGCGCAGTTCTTTCTTTGATCGGCATCTATGATTTCGTTCTGTCTCAAAATTATCAATCGTTGCGGCTGGTTTCCACTTTTTACAGCCAGATTCCTTTCAGCGAATTTTTGATTTATCCGTTTTTCATCGCTCTCTGCCTGCTTTTCTTGTCTCGTCCCGCGAAAAAAGAAAGAAATATCCTGATTGTGTTGAATATTTTGTTTGGCGTCACCCTTTTTTTTACGCATTGCCGCGGCGCCGGGGTAAGTTTCGCGCTGGTTTTGCTGTTTTTGGTTGTTTTTTTTAAAAAAGAAATCATCAACAAAAAATCTCTCGCGTTTCTGGCGGCAATCGTTATCCCCGGCGTTTTTTCCATCGCCGTTATTATGCAGGTAAAATCCTGGCAAGCTCATCGCGATTCCGCTCCCGCCGCCGTCTACAACGGCCCCGAAACCATCCAAGAAAATGCCGTTTCCGCTCGTCTCCTTTTTTGGCAAAGAGCCTGGGATATTTTCAAAGACCGTCCTTTAACCGGCGGCGGTCTGGCTTCTTATCCCGAATTGCACAAACAATATCTCCAGCCACCGTTTTACTACAGCGCCGATCCGCACAATTTGTATCTCAAAATTTTAGCCGAACTCGGGATTGTCGCGTTTCTGGTTTTCATCGGCTTCATTGCCAGCTTTCTCCGTCGTTTTTTAACTTTTACCAACCATTTGCGAAAAACCGGCGTTGCCGGCAAGGATAAATCGTCCGTCATTTCTCTGGCGATAATGGCCGGCATTGTCAGCGCGCTTATCGGCAACGGCGTCGGTTTCGGCTGGGATTTTCCGGCCGATATGATAATATTTTTCTTTTCTCTGGGGCTTGCGTTAAAAGCTTGCGCCATCTATTCCGGCGCCGTCCCCGCCAATCCGGAACGAAAAATTGGCCTTATCGTTTTCCCCGGCGCCGCTTTTCTCTTTTTTTTCGCGCCTATCATTTTTTTTGCTGATAATAATTTTCAAGACTATCAATATTATCTTCAAGAAAAAGACGAAAATAACGCCCTTGCCGTTTTGCGGCAAGCCCGTCAAATTAATCCGTTCAATCCTCAATATTCCGCTTTGCTGGCATCTTTTGATCTGTCATCCGGCCGGCTGGATCAAGCTCAAGCCGAAATTTCCCACGCCTTAACTTGGTCGGATACGAATCCGAATTTGCTTCTCCAAGGCCGAATATATTTAGCCCAAAACCGGCCCGACCTTGCCCAAGCCAAATTTAAAGAAGCCATTGAAAAATACCCCTCCGGCTTGGCCGCTTACACCGTGCTGTCCGTTTTTTATCAAGACCGGAACCGCTTCTCCGAAATTCCGCCTCTCTTGGCCGAAGTCTTGCCTCTCTATAAAAAAGAATATATTCTCTCGCCCCTTTACATTGCCTCCGATAAAAATTCAATTCTCAACCAAATTTCCGCTTTGTACTCCATCAACGCCAATGCCTATGCCAAGCTTGGCAACGACGGGGAAGCGCAAATTCAGTTAAACGCCGCCGCCGAATATGCCCAGTGAACTTTCAATCATCGTGAATCATTGTCGGACCCCGGAATTGTTGCGAAACTGCCTTGAATCCGTCAAAACCAACGTGCGGCAAATTGATTATGAATTGATTGTCGCCGACAGTTTTACCCAAGGCCAAACCGCGGTTTTGGTTAAAAAAATAATTCCGGAAGCGGTTTATCTGCCGTTTTTTAAAAATGTCGGTTTTGGCCGGTCGGTGAACGAAGCCGTCAAAAAATCAAGCGGAGAATATCTTTTGATTCTCAATGCCGACACCGCTCTGCGCGATAAAAACGCCGTTTCATCAATGATTGATTGCTTGCGCGCCGATCCCGCCATCGGATTGTTGGGGCCGCGCTTGGTGAATTCGGACGGCTCCGTTCAGGAATCCGCATTTCGTTTCTATGATATTTCCGCCCTTGTTTGCCGCCGTACCGTTCTTGGCAAAACCGCTTTCGGTAAAAAAATTCTTGCCAGATTCACTTTAAAAGACGTTTTGACTCCCGCCAATATTGCAAAAGGCCGGCCGGTCTCCGTTGGCTGGCTGATGGGATCGGTGCTTTTGGCCCGCCGTTCGGCCGTTGCCAAAGTCGGGCTTCTGGATGAAAGATTTTTTATGTATTTTGAGGACGTTGATTGGGCGCGCCGCTTTTGGGAAAGCGGTTTTAAAGTTGCATATTTTCCCGCGGCGAGCGTTTTTCATCTGCATCTTCGGGCCAGCCGCAAATCCCGCGGCATTTTTTCATTATTCTTAAACCGTTACGCCCGAATTCATCTTTCCAGCGCCGTTAAATATCTGTTAAAATACGCCTTTCGGAAACCCCCGATCAGCATCCGGGTTTGTCCTTAAAAAATAATATCATCGTCTTCGCCAAAATCTTGATGTCCCGGGCCAGCGACCAGTTTTTTATGTAATAAAGATCAAGTTTGACTTCTTCTTCAAAATTCAAATTACAGCCGCCGTTTATTTGCGCCAATCCCGTCATGCCCGCTTTCACGAAAAATGTCCGCTTGTGATGGTTTAGATATCTGTTGGTTTCTTCCGGTTCGTGCGGCCTTGGCCCCACCAGGCTCATTTCGCCGGCGAAAACATTAAACAATTGCGGAAATTCGTCCAGCCATGTCCGCCGCAAAAATTTGCCAATCCGCGTCACCCGCGGATCGTTTTCCATTTTAAAAAGCGGCCCGTCTTTTCTTTGATTGTATTCCATCAGCTCTTTTTTCAATTTGTGGGAATTGTTTTTCATTGAGCGGAATTTATACAAATAAAATTCTTTTCCCTGGCTCACCCTTTTTAATTTCACAATCACCGGCCCCGGGCTGTCGTGTTTTATGGCCAGGCCGACGATAACTCCGACGGGGAGTAAGAAAACAATTCCTACCCCCGAAATCACCGCATCCGTTAACCTTTTGACGAAGCCGCCCCAGCCTTCCAGCGGCGTACGCCTGAATTCCAAAATCGGAAATTCCGCCACCGTCTCGGCGTTGATATTGGTGAAAAAAGTCTGGAAAAGATCGGGAACAAACCGGAAATCAATCAACCTTTCTTCACAAAAGTTGGAAAAAGCTGTGATATATTCCCGGTTGCGTTCCGGCACGCACAGAATCATCTCGTCAAATTTGTCTTTATTGAATCGGTTTTTCACCGCTTCCAAATCAAGATCAAGAGAATCGCCGGTCGCGATAATATCAATTTCACGGTTTGCCGCCAGCTCCCGTCTCAATTTTTCCGCAATTTCTTTGTTTCCCGCCAAAAGCGTTTTTTGCCCGCCCAAATTATATTTATTCCAGGCGAATTTCATTGCGGCTCTTTCCATGCTTACCAAAATCACCGCGAAAACCCATCCCGCCAGCACGATGAACCGCGAATCAAAAAACTCCTTGCGAAAAAACACCACCATCGTTATTGCCATCACTCCGGCACAGCAAGCCACGATCACTTTCGGGAGATCTTCAAAATATTTACGGTCAATCTTTGTCTGATATAATCCCGCCAATCCGAAAATTACTACCCAAATTGCGGCAATCACCAAAAGCGCCGGCAGATAATCTCCAAAAGGCAGTTGATCAAAAAATCCTCCGGCGCCCCGCCAGTCTCTGAGCCAGGGGCTCATTCTCAGCAAATAAGCTCCGCTTCCCGCCGCCAGTATCATCAAAAAATCCCCTCCCACCAGAATAATATTGAATATCAGCTCCGTTTTCTTCATATTTCCTAGATTATACCAGAAATCAAATGTTCTCCCAACGTTCGTATTGCGGCTCCGCCGTAACCACTCACTGGGGATTATATTTTGGGCGCGAAATTAAAGGGGACTAACCCTCGCAGTAACGAGGGATAGACCCCTTTAATTTTAAACCCAGTGAGTGGTTGCACTCCGCATTATTGCCGGGAAAACAAAGCGTGTTATAATATGATGAACAGGGAGGCGTCTAACAAACAAAATATGTTTATTGTCAAGGGGAAAACCAATTGGCCGATGATCGCGGCGGTGCTGGCGATCGCGGCGATCACCGGCGGCGGTTTGATGCTCTACATTAACGACACGATCGCGCAAACCCACTATTTGGGGCAGTGATTTTTGCGGGGTTTGGCGTTTCCAAAAATAATACGCGGATGAAAGGCAAATTTTTGTTTGTTTTTTCCGTGGCCGGAGCAGTCTTGGCGATTGCGGCAGTGTCGCTTGCGGTAGCGGGGGTTTTTGATTTTCGCGGCGGCGATGAAAATGCCGGGCGAAATATCCAGGAAAGCGCGAAAAGCGAAAACGGTGAATTTTTTGCGGTAGCGCGGGTGATTGACGGCGACACTTTTGAAGTGAATGCCGGCGGCGCGATTGACACGGTGCGGGTGATCGGCATTGATACCCCCGAAATTGCCGATCCGCGGAAATCCGCGGAATGTTTCGGCGCCGAAGCATCAAGCAAAGCCAAAGAAATTTTATCGGGCAAAAATGTGCGGCTGGAATCCGACCCGGACCAAGGCGAACGCGATAAATACGGCCGATTACTGCGCCATATATTTCTGGAAGACGGAACAAATTTCGGATTGCTGATGATCAAGCAAGGATATGCCCGCGAATACGCTTACCCGGTTCCGGGCAAATACCGGGCCGAGTTTCAAGCGGCGCAAAATTATGCCCGGGAAAATTCTCTGGGCCTTTGGGGCGATGTTTGCCGGACGGAAATAATGCCGAATTGATTTTTGCCGTTTTATAATTCGTGTTATAATCAATCGCGTATCGTCTTTTAACCAAAAATTATCTATGAGCCAACAAAAAAAAGTTTTGGTGGTTGACGATGAAAAAGTGTTGCTGGAGCTTTTGCTGTCCAAGATCAAGCAGGCCGGTTTTGCCGCCATCGGCGCGCGCGATGGCGATGATGGCCTGCAAAAAGCTTTGGCCGAACATCCGGATCTGATCCTGTTGGACATCATTATGCCCAAGATGGACGGCATCACGATGCTGAAAAAATTGCGGGAAGACGCGTGGGGCAAGACAGCGCCCGTGATCATGCTTTCCAATTTAAACACCGCCGAGGCGGTGGAGAAGTCGCTGGAAAACGGCGCCTACGATTATTTGGTGAAAGTGGATTATTCGCTGGACGATCTGGTGGCGATCGTGAAAAAAAAGTTGGGCGCCTAATCGGCGGCGGTTGACTTTTTGCCGTTTTTGCGCTTGAATGACAGTGTTTCGGAATTAAAAAATATATTGCCGAAGGTCGCCTTCGCGAAAGCTATGGCGAGACGAATTCCGCCTACGCTCGATTTAGCGGGCATTGCCTCGCCGAAGTCGAGCTATGGCGAGACGAAGGCGGGCGTCGTATAATGGCCATTATGTAACCTTGCCAAGGTTAAGAAGAGGGTTCGACTCCCTTCGCCCGCTCCAATTTAAAAGCCGCTCTTGCAAGAGCGGCTTTTAAATTGGAGCGAGGCTCGCTCATCTGCTGATGAGCGGCCCGCTCTCAAATCGAATTTTAGGAATTTTCATTTATATTTTATAATCTTATTGAAGACTTAATGAATCCAATGCATTTTATCTACATACCTCAAAGCCTAAAAGACCGGCGAACATATGTTGGCTATTCCCATGATGTTCAAAATCGCTTGGCGCGGCACAATGCCGGTCAAGTTCCCGCCACCCAAAGCCGCCACCCTTTAAAGCTGATATTTTCCGAATCGTTTGAAACCGAGCAAGAGGCCAAACAAAGAGAACTCTACTGGAAAAGCGGCGCCAGCCGTCGCAAAATGAAATCTCTCTTTAATTAGTTTGTTGATAATTAAAAAACAAAAAAGCCCCTTTCGGTGCAATCACTACACCCTTTCGGATATAGACCCCTCTTACAAGTACCGGCCAGAAGACCGTTTTTATGTAGGAGGGGATTTCAGACCATATCCTACGACAAAGGTCATAGGGGTTAGGTCATAAATTGTCAAAAGATCAAAAAATATTCAATCGCAAGTTTTTTATATCAAAAAACACTGGTTTTGTAAATCAAATTATTCAATCATAAACCTTACTTATAAGTATTTCTTATAACCTTCAAGATTATGCAAGGCCGGGAATATATGGAAAGCCTGAAGTACAAAATAGAAGTAAAAGAAATAAAAACTGTTTCAGACTAATTATTTCTAGTAATTAAATAAAAAAAGGAAGGCAATCGTCCTTAGACAATTCCCTCCAACAGCTGTTGTGCAGCCTCATTCAGTATTTTTCTGATGGCTTCTTTGTGGCCATCGTTTAGTAGCTCTTTTGTCGGTGTAAATGCAACAGGATGCCCCCAAGGAAGAATCCTTTGCGTTGTGTCCTGCATCATTACCATAACCGTATGTTGGCTACCACCCCTCCAAAGCTGAACCCAGAAATCAATCTTTTCCAATGGCGGTATAGGTCCATCCTCTTTGGCGTGATTCTTGTAATGATGTTTATATAGGATTTCACCGATTCCTGAATCAATCAGACGAGCTCTAATGTCTCGACCCTTAATATCCGTTTCTTTGTACCCCATATATACCAAACATTATTCTAACAATAAAAAATGATATTGTCAAGATATAAACAATCCTTCGTCCATAAAAAATAAAATCAAGAGCTTCAGTTCCGGGTTGGCGGAGCCTCTGCCCTCGATTAAATAAGTCAATCATTTTGGAAAATTTAAACCAATGATTATAAAAAATATACATTCTTATAAAAAAATAGCCTTGGCAAAAAGGTTGCTAATCTTTTTTGCCAAGTTATCTTACTGCAAGACCATTTTACGCCTCATGCCATTTCTCTATCAATAGTCTCAAAGAAAAGCTGGGTGAATTTGAATTTTTCATCAGCAATTCTTCTGGATTCTTCCAAGTTTAGCTTATCATAAAGACCAAGTCTTTTATTTTTATATTCATCCTTGGCCTCTGCTAATCCTAAACCCTTTTCACCTCCAGCCATAAAACCTCTTGCAATACCTATGGCTCCTAACATATCCAGAGTATCGCAATCCTGGACAATTTTTGCTTCTATGGTTTCGGGTTTATCTCCTTTGAGGCAATAATGAGCTTTTATGCAATGAATGACATTTTTGATTTCCTCGTCGGTAAAACCTTTTAAAAGTTCTTTTGCACTATCGGGGTTGTTCTTTTTGAATTCATGAAGCAAAATTGCTGCCTCTATTACTTTCCAATTGCCCTTGTGTGTAGAGTTTAACTCTTTGCCATTCTGCAACATCCTTAGGGTATGAGAATAGTCATGCGAACCCCTTAATTCTTTTTGAGCAAGCTCATATAGTGTCATACAATGCAATTTATCAAAAAATCAGCTAGTGGTCAACTCAAAAGATGGTTTGGTTGTCAATGAGGTAATCGCTGCAGAATTATTGAAAATTGATATTAAAAATGCTAATTTAAATTAATGAGTTAACCCTAAAATAACTTTTAGATTTTTTTGCATTATCTTTGCAGTTTATATAGGGAGATCAATAAATATGGCGACAGCGCAAACTAAATGGAGGCAGGAAAAAATTGCTATCAAAAATCTTTCTTTGTGGGATGAAAATGCTCGATTTCCAGAAGAATATTTTAAAAAGCCTGAGAAAGAGCTGATTTCGTATTTTTTAAAAAATAAGAAATTCAAAATCGAAGAGCTTGCCGAAGAAATAATTGAAGATTTTGATATACCTCAATTTGAGCCGTTGTTAGTTTTAAATGTCGCTGGCGGATTTATAGTTTTAGAAGGAAATAGGAGGTTGACTGCTTACAAGCTGTTGAGTGATCCTTCATTAACCGATAATCAAGAAGCTAAAATTTTTTTTGATAAACTTAGTACTAAATTAAAAATCAATGATGATTTTGCTCTTGTCGCGAATATAACGGATGATATTGTTGAGGCGCAAAGGTACATAGACAGAAAGCACAACAAAGGAAATAATGAAGTCAGCTGGACAAGCGTAGAGAGAGGACATTTTGCAGTAAGAAGGAAAAAGGGGATTAACAAAGATGTTTTTAAAGTGGAAATGTCGCGAGAGGTTAAGGCTCTCGATTTGCCTGATGAGATTAAATTCGCAGTTTTGGGTAAAGGTTATGAGACTACTTTTTGGAGGATTGTTGAAAATCCGGCGATAAGAGAAAAACTTGGATATTCTATTTTAGAGGATGGAAAAATAGAAATCAAAGATACGGATAAATTCCGTATGATTTTAAAAGTAATTGTTCATAATGTTTGGAACAAGGAAGATTTAAAAGGAGAAAAAATTAATTCGCGTGATTTAAATAAATCTGAAGAAATAGCGGATTATTCAAAGAGGCTAAACACAACTGACGCTAAGACTGTTGATTCAATTATTGAAAAAGGAAAAGAAGCAAATAAAAATTTATTTGGTGAGAAACCAGTAGTCAAGCAAGGGAGTGGGAGTGTTTTTGGTGGTAAACAAAATAATTTTAAATCGTTAATTGATCCAAAAATTCTTTTACCGAAAGTAGCATCGCAAAAAATTAAAGAAGTGTTCAAAGAATTGCAGCTTATAGAGGTTTCTCCGTGTCCTACTGCTACATTTGCGCTGGTTAGAATCATAACGGATGTTACGATAAAAATATTTTTAGAGCTTAAGGGTTGCAAACTTAACGAACTTGGGCATTTGATAATTACAAATGGTAATGAAGGCAACAAGAAAGAGCTAAAAGAGAAAATGAATTTCATAGCAAGTAATTATTTGACTGGCGATCTTAAACCGGCGGTTGTAGCACTAAACGAAGATTTATTGACTCAAAATTTGAATCAGGTAATGCACAATGCTATTTTCTGTGCATCGGAAAAACAAATTCGCGATTTTTGGAAAAATCTTTTTCCTTTTTTAGAGTTTCTCTGGGGTGAAATTATTAAAATTGAATCGAAAAAATAAAATATGTTTTATTCGCCACTAAGATATCCAGGCGGTAAAAATAGGCTGGCAAATTTTATTTATTATATTTGCAAGGCAAACGATATTAACGGTCATTATATTGAACCTTATGCAGGCGGAGCCGCGGTTGCACTTTATTTGCTTTTCAATAAGCGCGTATCGCAAATAACAATAAATGACATAGATCGGTCGATTTATGCTTTTTGGTATTCAGTTTTAAACAACACGCAGGATTTTTGTAAATTAGTTAAAAAGACTGAAATCAATATCGAAAATTGGAGGCATTGTCAATCAATTCAGAAAAATAAAGAAAAAGCTACATTATTAGAGTTAGGTTTTTCGACTTTCTTTTTAAATAGAACCAATATCTCTGGCGTTATCGACGCTGGTGTTATCGGCGGCATCAATCAAGATGGAAAATATAAAATGGATTGTCGGTTTAATAAGAAAGAATTGATAAAACGCATAAGAAAGATAGCGAGAAGGAGAAAGAGCATTCATTTATACCAGCTTGACGCTCTGGATTTGATTGAGAAAATGGAGCAAAAGCCATTAAAAACTTCTACTATATTTTATTTTGATCCGCCTTATTACATAAAAGGGGAATCACTTTATTTGAATTCTTATAAACACGACAATCACAAAGCGGTTAGTGATAGAATCAAAAAGATAAAAAATGCTCGCTGGGTTGTTTCTTATGACGATAACGAAAACATAAAATCAATGTATGAGGAATATAGATTAAAGGAATTTTCTTTAACTCATTCCGCCCGCATATCGAAGGAGGGTAAAGAAGTGATGTTTTTTAGTAATAATCTGATTGTTCCAGTGGTCAGCAACCCGGTTAATATGGTGATGAAGTGACCCTTGATTTAATCCAGTTATATTTTATCAACTGTTACCATATTCAATTGACGAAAATCGGGCTTCCGGTAAGAAAACCCCTTTGAGGGTAAAAAATAGGGTAATTTTTTTATAAATTTTTGAAGGGGGTAGGGGTGAGGTTCTAACGGAAGTGGTTATTTAACCTATTTAGAGTGGTTTTTTGTCATCCAGCCTCATCTGATTGATCTCTGGTGGGTTAAAATTATTACCAAGTTAAGGCGATTTCAAATAAAGCAGGGTTTGCGGACTCTTGGAATGAGGTTCTAACTTGGTTCATTATCCAGCTCATTAGTAAACTCTGTGAGTAAAGTTTGTTAATTTCTCCTTTATTTTGAGGCGTTTTAGTAGGTCCTAACCTGCTATTTATGGTAACCTCGGATGCCACTTCTTGAAGGACGAGTAGCGGTTTTTCCGTTTGAATAGAGAGGATTTTATCTTTTAGGATGTGGTTCGAACCAAGAAGGATCAATATTTACCCTTAAATATTTACATCGTGGCTGATATGTGTAAAATATGTGTAGTATAGGTGTAATTACACATATCATTTGAATTTAAAAATGTGTTTACGAAAAATGCCATTATATTGCACGGAACAGGAGATTTGCCGGATTTGTTCTGGTTTCCATACATTGCCAACGGTTTAAAAAGTAAGGGTTTTGATGTTCGGTTGCCAAATTTTTTGTTGTTATGATTATCTAATTATTATTAACAAAGTTAACAAATGAAAATTTTCAATAAAACTGTTGCGAGTGTTGCAATAATTTTGGCTCTGGGATTATTTCTTGGTTTTGGGGTCGCTAAGGCTGGTGCCACAAATAATCTGACGCCGGCTCAAGTTCAATCGATGCAATCGGTGATACAATCGATATTGGCTCAGATACAAACATTGTTATCGCAATTGAACCAAATCCAGCAAAATAACAATGCGATGCCGTATGCCCATCAGGATACTTGCCGGACCAAATATTTGGATAAACTTGGCGAAGCGGGAAATATTTTAATATACCAAACCGCAAACTATGGCAATTACAAAGTTTATAAATGCGATTTGCAAACAAATACGGAAATTGAACTAAAATTGTTGGGATACACGGATGATATAAATGTCGTAATAGACTTATCTCCAAATGGAAAGTATCTCACTAAAACATCATTTTCTTCCAAAACTCAATTGCCAAAGATTGAATTAATGTCTCTTGACGATACCGATAAGCTGACGGTTCTTGCCAGGGGCGAAGAAGATTTACATATGAAAATGATATGGTCCGACGATAGTGCTAGAATTGCCTATTGGACGTGCCCGCGCGAAATTAGCGCCTATCCGCCTTTTAAGCTGTATTATTTAGCTAATATAATCGGGGCTGAACCGAAATTGATAAGAACATATAACGATATGACGCATCAAGGGGCTATCAATTTAAAAAAGCTGGTATCGTCCGAGAATAAATTATATTTAGAGACGGCGAAAATAACCGACGGCGCCCCCGCTCATTGGCGGCAAGAAATTATAGAGTTGTAAATTGAGCAAAATTGAAAACCCCCAAAGGGAATCTCTTTGGGTTTTTTAGTTATCGGGATTATAGAGTTTGCCATAAGGACCAGTTGGGGCATTTTTTAAAAGACGTTCTGGGGCGGAGTTTGCCTCGTCGCGAAGCGGTGAGCGGCCTGATTTTAATTGGAGTGGTGCCGCCGGACATCGCAAAATGAAATCTAATTTGTTTATAATTAAAATGTTATATTTGAATCGTATTTGAATATGGTTTTTCAAATAAATTTATGGACAGGAAAATTTCCGGAAAAAATATCCGCAAATTGGCGCGGGCGGAGAAATGGGCGATAGCGCAAGTTCCAAACGGCGGGAGGAGCGCCGCGCCGCTGTCGCTCGCCATTCCGCGCGGTCTGGTTTTGGAATTGGGCCGGAAAGGAAACTTTTAATCCTGATCTTGGCGAAAGCAAAAAGTGGCCGCCAAGAAGCGCGCCAAGGCATTTCGGTTGAGGATTGAAAAGGTGCTTCCAAAAATTAAAATTGATGCTATTTTTTTACATATATTTGTATTGCACAATACTCGGGTTTGACAAGCCTTTTTTTGTTTGCGAAAATGAAACAATGGGAATGTATTTTTTCAAAAGCAAATTAAAAATTCCCGAAAATTTTTATGAATAAAGAACTTGTTGACTACATAGAACAACAATTGTCCGCCGGCGTTTCAAAAAGCAAGATCAGCGACGTTTTGCTTGAACAGGGCTGGCATCAGGCGGAGATTGACGAAGCGTTTGCGGATGCCCAAGGCGTTGCCGGCGGAATGATCCAAACGGAAAGCTCTGTTGCCGCCGGTACCGGCGGCAAAAAAAATCTGCTGATCGCCGCCGTTGCGTTCTTGATCCTGGTTTTGGTTTTTGCCGCAGTCGCTTCATTTATGGGAAAGGGCGAGAAGGAAGAGGTTCCGTCCTTGCCGGAAAATCAGGAAGTTCCGGCGGCGGGAAATCCGCAAAACGAAGCGGCCGGCGCGGATGAAAACGAGGTTGATCCCGCGATTCTCGCCGAAATTTCCCGATTGGAAAAAAGCATTGCGCCGCCGGCGGGCTGGATTGTCCGCCAGGGTATGGTGAATTATCGTCCGATGGCGATATTTTTCAAACCCGAAGCGGAAAAAGACGAGAACGGCAAAAAAATCATCAGCGAATATGTGAATGTCATCCGTGACAGCTTACTCAACAATGCCGCCGATTATATTGAAAAGGCCAAAACCGCCTGGCAGGCCAAGAATGTTGATTATAGCCTGATTAGCGAGCGCAAGGTTAATCTTTCCGACGGCGCCGGAGCGGTGTTGCTCACCGGGTCTTTAGTTCAAAACGGCGCGGAGATCAAGAACATGCAACTCTTCGCTGGAAAGGGGGATGTGATGTATATTATCAGCGGTTTTGTCTTGGCGAAAAATTGGGACGCCGAGAAAGATATGATTGGCGCGGCGGTGATGTCGTTTAAATTTCCGGAATATTGATTTTTGAGATTTTGGCAAAGTTCCCGTTTTGCGGGAGCTTTTGCCATTTTGCGGTATGCCCAACAAAAACGATTTGTCGGACCTGGCGAAATTTTCCGCGTGGCTGGCGGCGCTGGTTTTTGTCGTTGCGTTCCTTTTTTGGTGCGTTGCCGCGCGGGCGGAAGCGATTTTCGGCGATGATGTCCGCATGGCGGCGGCAAAGATTGCGGAATATTTTTTGCGATGGGAATCGCAATCGGGAAAGTGAAAAACAACCGATATAATGATAAATAATAAATAATAAATAATAAATGATAAGTGATAAATGATAACCGTAACTGATAACTGATGACTGATAAATTATCAATTATCAATTATCAATTATCAATGATTAATGATAGATGATAGGACAAAAACCATTTATGTTGTTGGCGCCGGCGGCCGGACAGGGATGCTGTTCTGCCGGGAGTTGCAAAACGCGGCGCGGATGATCGGCGTTGCGTTTCCGGCGGAAATTGAGAAGATCAAATCCGGAAAGGCAAAAATTGCGCGCGGCAAAAACCCGCCGGAAATCTTTACTGCCGAACTGGTGCCGCCGGAAGATTTTGGCGCGGCGATTGTTCGCAACGCGCCGGATTTTTTGTGGCTGGCGGCGCGCAATCCCGTGGACAAAA
>Ga0302251_1001385_pt1 | contig 14982 bp, 2 predicted proteins | sample AAG_RA_Gln_MG_FD_193534 | JGI IMG/M metagenome (GOLD analysis project Ga0302251, IMG submission 193534) | Enriched activated sludge microbial communities from anaerobic digester in WTTP, New Holstein, Wisconsin, United States - AAG_RA_Gln | ecosystem: Engineered > Bioreactor > Anaerobic >...
GGCCGGCTTCTTCCCCGTCGGCGGAGCGGCGGCCGGCCGCTTCACGGCGGGGGCCGGCGCGGGCTTTTTCCCCGTGGCGGTGGGAGACGGCTTACGGGCCGGCGGCGCGGCGGCCGGCTTCTTTCCGGCGGCCGTGGGAGCCGGGGCCCGGCCGGCGGCCGGCTTCTTTCCCGCCGGTGGCGCGGCGGTCGGCTTCTTTCCCGCTGTCGAGGCCTGCTTCTTTGCTGCCGCCGGGGCCGGCTTCTTCCCCGCCGGCGGCGCGGCGGCCGCCTTTGCAGCCTGACGGCCGGCCGGCGGGGGTTCCGCGGGCGGCGCCGCCTTCCGGCGTCCCTGCGGGCCCGGCGCGGCTGCCTTGGGGTCCGGCTCCGCGGGCTCCGTGGGGCGCCGGGGGGGCGGACCCAAGGTGGGGTCCTGGCTCAGCCGGCGGATCAGCAGCGCGCCCTGTCCCCGCGCCGGAGCGGCGGCCGGCTTCACGGCCTGCTCCTCGTCCTCCGGCCCCAGGATGCGCCCGCCCCGACGGATGATCAGCGGCGGACGTTCCTCCTCGGCCGGCGGCGGGGGCACCGCTTCGTCGAGCGTCATCTGGCGGGCCTCCGGCCCGGCGGGCGGCGGCTGTTGCGGGGTGGCCGCTTTGCGGCCGGCGGCCCGGGGGGGCTCTTCCGGCTCGGCCGCGGCCGGGAGTGTTGCTTTCTTCACCCGTGCCGCGGCGGCCGGCGCCTTTTTCGCCGGCGGGGCCGGCTCTTCCGCCGCCTGGCGGCGGGCCGGGGTACGCTTGGCGGGCGGCTCGGCTGCCTGGCGGCGGGCCGGGTTCTTCTTGGGGGCCGGCGCGGCTGCCTGGCGGCGGGCCGGCGCGGGCGCCTCGTCTTCCGGCGGCGCGGCCGCCTTGCGGTGGGCCGGGGCCGGCGGCTGTTCTGGCGGAGGTGGCGGTGCCGGGGCGAACTCTTCTCCACCCATAACGCCCAGGGCGACCACGGCGTCCCCCGTGTCCAGCTCCACAATCCGGTCGCCGCGCGTGGCCCGGCCGCGTTGAGAGATCCCGGCGGCCGGCAGGCGCACGACCACGCCCTTGGACGTGATCACCGTCACCTCGTCCTTGGCGCCCACCACCCGCGCGGCGGCCAGGCGCTGGCCCGGCTTGGTCGAGGCCACCCCTTTTCCGCCGCGCCCCTGCACCGGGTACTCGGCCAGCGGCGCGCGCTTTCCGTAGCCGTCGCCGCCGATGGTCAGGAGCGCGTCGTCGGGCACGCGGATCAGGTCCATGGCCATGACCCGGTCCTTGGCGCCCAGCGCAATCGCCCGCACCCCGCCGGCGCTGCGGCCCATCGGCCGGAGGTCCCCCTGCACAAAGCGGATCGCCTGCCCCGCCTCGCTGACGATCACGATCTCTTCGTTTCCCTGGGCCCGGCGCGCGCCGACCAGCGCGTCGCCCTTGTCGAGCCCCATCGCCACGACGCCGGAGGAGCGCACCTGGCGGAACTCGGCCAGCTCCGTGCGCTTGACCTTGCCGCTGCGCGTGGCCAGGACGATGAACTCGGGCGACTCCAGGTCGCGGACCGGGACCACGCCCGTGACGCGCTCCTGGGCGTCCACCGAGATCAGGTTCGACAGGGCCAGCCCCTTGGGGTCACGCTCGGCATCGGGCAGCTGGTGGGCCTTGATCTGGTAGCACTTGCCGCGGTCGCTAAAGAGCACCAGGTCGTCCTTGGTGTTGGCGACGACGGCGTGGACGACGGCGTCCTGCTCGCGGGTACGGACTTGCCCGCGCGTCCCCCGCGACTGGCGGCGGTAGGTCTCTAGCGGCAGCCGCCGGATAAAGCCGCGCTCCGTCACCGACACCAGGACCTCGACGTCGGGGATGAGGTCGGCCGCGGTGATCTCGCCGGCCTCTTCGTCGGTGATGCGCGTCCGGCGCGCGTCGCCGTACCTGGTGCGCAGCTCGGCCAGGTCGGCCTGGATGATATCCAGCACCCTGCGCGGGTTGGCCAGGATCGCCTCCAATTCGGCGATCCGTTTCTTGATCTCCTGGTACTCTTCCTCGATCTTTTTCCGCTCCAGCGCCGCCAGCCGGCGCAGCTGCAGGTCGAGGATGGCCTGGGCTTGGATCTCGCTCAGCTTGAAGCGGCGCATCAGGTTGACCTTGGCCGTTTCGGCGGTCTGCGAGCGGCGGATCGTGTCGATGACCTCGTCGATAAAGTCGAGGGCGATGAGGAGACCTTCGAGGATGTGGGCGCGGTTGCGGGCCTTTTCCAGGTCGTGGCGCGTGCGCCGGATGATCACCTCCTGGCGGTGGGTGATATAGTGCTGCAGCATGCGCTTGAGCGTCATCACGCGCGGCTGCGTCCCGTCCACCAGGGCCAGGAGGTTGACGCCAAAGGTCACCTGCATCTGGGTGAACTTGAACAGCTGGTTGAGGACGATCTCGGCCTGCGCCTCGCGCTTCAGGGTGATGACGACGCGCATGCCGGTGCGGTCCGACTCGTCGCGCAGGTCCGAGATATCGTTGAGGCGCTCCTGCTTCACCAGGTCGGCGATGCGTTCGAGCAGGCGGGCCTTGTTGACCTGGTAGGGCAGCTCGGTCAGGATGATGCTGTAGCGGCCGCGGGTGGCCTCCTCGATGTGGGCCTTGGCGCGGACGACAAAGTGGCCCTTGCCGGTGCTGTAGGCGGTGCGGATGCCCTCCTGCCCCAGGATGATGCCGCCGGTGGGGAAATCGGGTCCGGGCATGACGGCCATCAGGTCTTCGACGCCCACCTCGGGGTTCTCGATGAGCAAGGAGAGGGCGGCGCAGAGCTCGGCCAGGTTGTGGGGCGGGATGTTGGTGGCCATGCCGACGGCGATGCCGGCCGCGCCGTTGAGGAGCAGGTTGGGCAAGCCGGCCGGCAGGACGAGAGGCTCCTCGAGCGTGCCGTCAAAGTTGGGGGTAAAGTCGACCGTCTGCTTCTCGATGTCGTGGAGCAGTTCTTCGGCGATGGCGGCCAGGCGGGCCTCGGTATAACGCTGGGCGGCCGGGGGGTCGCCGTCGACCGAGTTGTGAACGAACACACCGCTGGAGAGCAAAAAGTTGTGGTGCGGTTCGACGGTGATGTCGTAGACGTCGCCGCGCTCCTGGCATATCTGCTTCGCGACAATTCGGTGGTCACAGAGCGACGCATGCGCCGCCCCTGCCGGGGGCGCGGGCATCAAGCTGTCGTCCTGAGCGAGGTCCTGCGCCTGTTTGTAGGACCCATCGCGCAGCATAAAACGGTGGTCCGGCGTGCAGCGGATGGTTTCGCCATTGTCGAGTTCCAGCTCCATGATCTCGGCATTGCGCCGGGTGACGCGCGCGTTCCGTCCCTCGGCGACGACGACGTTGCCGCTGTCGTCGATCGAGTAGACGTAGAACGCCTTGTCCGCGCCAAACATCTCGGCCAGTTCCGCGAAAGTCCGGTCAGTCCCGTCGAGGAGCTTGACTTTGGTATCCGCAGTAAAGCAGCCGAAGTTTCCCTGTCCATCCACCAGCGGATAGCGCATCGAAAAATCTTGCGCCAGCCGCACCATGGCCTCGTACACCGCCACGTCTCCGTGGGGGTGGTAGCGGCCCAGGGTGTCGCCGACGATGCGTGCACTCTTTTTGTACGGCGCCGTGTGTTGGAGACCCAGCTGGTCCATCACATAGATGATGCGCCGCTGCACCGGCTTGAGCCCATCGCGCACGTCGGGCAGCGCCCGCGCCACGATGGTGCTCATCGCATAGTCCAGGTAGGCGCTGCGCATCTCCTGGGTGATCTCGATCGGTTTGATCGTTCCGTATTCCATGGCTGACGTCCGTGTGTCTGCGTTCTACCTGGATTATAGCACAAAGGTTCGCTGCGGGCAACATTCCCCCGCATCATACCACGGAGTTGTTTGCCTGGCAACTGGCGGCCCAGCCGGTCCCGACGGCCACACCTGCGTCAGCACACTGCCTGCTGACGTCTGCCTGACGCGCTGATCCAAGGGCCCAAACAGGGCTGCTTGCCGAAAAACACTTGTTGCGCAATCTACCTACCTACCTACCTACCGCGCGCTTGACGCGGCCTGCGGTTCGTGCTATACTCCGCACCAGGGAAACGTAGTGTCGGCAGATCCAAACAAGGAGGCCCCCTGTGCGCGTGCGGTCTGTTCGTTCGCCCCGCTACTCACTCACTCACTCACTCACTCACTCACTCACTCACCTCTCTACTCTTGATTGTCCTGCTGCTCTGTCCCACGTGGCCGGCGGCGGCCCGCGCCGGGGCCGCCGGGTCTGAGGGCGCGCCTTTGGCGACGGCGGCTGGCAGGTTGGCGGCGCGGACCATGCCGGACTCGTCCCCGCCAGTTGCAGCCGCGGCGCGGGGCCGCGCGGCGGCGGAGTCGTTTGCTTCAGCCGCGCCGCCGCCGGCGCCGCGGCTGGCCCTGACGGTGCAGGCCGCGCCGGAGGAAGTGGCCGCGGGAGGGACCGTCACCGTGACGGTGCGCCTGGCCAACACCGGCGCGGCGGCGGCCAGCGGCGTGGTCATCTCCGGGACGGTGCCGGCGGGGCTGGACTGCCCGGGCTGCGCGGGGTTCTACGACCCGGACACCCGCCGGCTGCAATGGGGCCCGGCGGAGCTCGCGGCCGGGGCAGCCCTGACCCATACCTTTGGGCTGCAGGTGCAGGCGGAGGCCGGCCGGCGGGGCGGGTTTCCGCTGACGTTGGGCGCGCGGGCGCAGAACAGCGCGCGGCCGGCGCGCGGCAGCGCGGTGGTACGCGTAACCTACCCGGTGGTCGACGGGCCGGCCGAGGCGGTGCTGCCGGCGGGCCAGGCCGGGGAGCTCGTCGCGGCCGACGGCCGGTTGACCCTGACCTTTCCGTTGGAGGCGGTGGGGGCGGGACTGACGGTGGCGTACAGTCCCACGCAGGCCATGACCCCCAGCCGGTACGCCCGGCCGCTGCGCACCTTTGCGGTGGAAGCGCGGGATACGGGCGGGCACGCGGTCCACACCTTTGACCGGCCGGTGCGGCTGGTCTATCGCTATACCTGGGGCGAGGCGGTGGGGCTGGACCCGGCGGAGCTGTATTTCACGCGCTACGACGCGGACCAGGGGGTGTGGGTGCGCCTGCCCACGGAGGTGGACGTCGAGCGCCAGCTGCTCAGCGGCTACACCGACCACTTTTCCGAGATCCAGGTCGAATACTTCAAGCTGCCCAGCGAGGACTACCTGCCGGCGGTGCAGGGCTTTCAGGAGATCGACCTGTTCAGCGGGGCGGCCAGCTATGCCTACCCGCTGGAGGTGCCGCCGGGGCGCGGGGGACTGGGGCCGCAGCTCAACCTGTCGTACAGCAGCGCGGCCGTCGACTGGCCGGCCCGGCCCTGGGACCCCAACGTCCAGGCGGGGTGGGTGGGGTACGGGTGGAGCATGGAGGGCAGCTATGTCGGCCGGCAGAACGTGGGCGGCTACGCCTGGACGGGAGATGAGGAGACGTGCGAGCAGGCGGCCACGCCCTACACGGGCGGCGACGTCTACAACCTGGTGCTGAACGGTTCCGGCAACGACCTGGTCCTGGGGACGGATGGTTACTACCACACCGCCGCCGAGAGCTTTGCGCAGGTCTGGAGCAGCGGCGGGGACGACCCGGAAGGGTGGTACGTGCGGACGACGGACGGGGCGGTCTACTCCTTTACCACGCGCCTGTGGCAGCTGGACTGCGACACCGATTGCTCGGACCATCCCCGCGAGTGGGACCACCAGGTATACAAGTGGCTGCTGACCACCGCCGGCGACACGCACGGCAACACCGTCCACTACACCTACACCCTCTCCACGGTCAACTGTCCCAACCCGGGCGGGGGCGAGACACTACCCTGCCAGGAAGCGTACTACCTCTCGGCGATCGGCTACAACGACGCCAACGGCACGGCGCTGATGCGCCTCGAGTTCGTCCTGGGCGACCGCGAGGACGATACCTATGCTCCGCACGACGCCACGCGTTGTCCGGCCAAGTTTCTGCAGAAAAAGAAGCTGGACGAGGTCGAGGTCTACGTGGGCGGCGAGCTGGCCTGGGAATACCGCTTCGACTACGACTACCTTCTGGAGGACGACGATGTCACCTACTTTGGCGTGGTGCAGAAGAAGCTGACGCTGCTGGGGGTGCAGCGCTGCGGCACGAACGACGACGGCAGCACCTTTACCTGCCTGCCGGCGACGCGTTTCGGCTACTACGGCCTGGGCACCCCGGCCAATCCCCAGATTGGCCGCAACCGCCTGTTCACGGCGACCAATGGCTACGGCGGGGTGGTGACCTATACGTATGAAGTGGCCGGCGAGATCAACAACTGGCGCAATCGGGTGGTGGAGCGCGAAGTGGACGATGGGCTGGGGCAGGTGGCTGCCTGGAGCTATGACTACAGCCTGGCCCAGCGCAACTGGCCCTACATCGCCGATAGCGCCTGCGACGGTGTCTCCGCCGATGCCGGGACGGACGAGCCGCGCGCGCGGCCCATTGCCGAGTTCCGCGGTCACGCCGCGGTCACGCTGACTGACCCCCTGGGCAACGTGCAGTTTCACTACTTTCACCTGGACGACACCCGCCGGGGCCAGCCGGCCGCGACGCAGCAGTGGGACAGCCTGGGAAACCTCTACCAGGCCATCACCCCGACCTATGCGACCTACGCGTTCACGGCGACGGCCTATCCCACGCAGGGCTACACCTTTGCCACTCCCGAGATCGCCTTCACCTACGTGGCGACGCAGACGACCGCGACCTGCGACGGCGCCACTTCCTGTAAAGTGCGCCGGACGCGCAACCATTACGAGCCGGCCGGCCAGGGAGGCGCGCAGTACGGCAATCGGACGCGGGTCGAGGAGTATGACGAGAACGGCGCGCTCTACCGCACGACGCAGTGGGGCTACTATCCCAACACCACGGACTGGATCGTCAGCTTGCCGGGCTACCAGAACGTCTACGCGGGGGCGGCCGCCGCGGAGAATGTGCGCGCCTCGACCTATTACCTTTACGACGGGCAGGGGACGGGCCAGGCACCGGGCGCCCTGGGCGAGCTGACGCGCGAGGTCCGCGTGCGCACCTATCCCACGCAGACGGCGCAGACCCGCTACCTCTACGACGGCTATGGCAACCGCACGGCCGAGATCGGCTACGAGTCGTGGGGCCTGTGCTACTATGGCGGGTCCTGCGCGCCGCCGGCCGACCCGGTGACGACGACCATCGCCTACAACGTTTCGGCGGCGGGGTTCCACCTGTATCCGGAGCGGGTGACCTACCCCAACGGGCGCAGCGAGACGGCCAGCTACAGCTACACCCACGGGCTGCTGCTGACGCACACGGACGTGAACGGCGCCACGACGACCTATCGCTACGATCCCCTCGGGCGGGTGGTGGGCGTGATCCGCCCCGACGACACGGGCTACCCCACGACGGAGGTGGAGTACAAATCGTTCGGCCAGCCCGGCGCGCAGCACGTGCTGGTGCGGCAGCGCGAGACCTACCAGGGCGGCACGCTGGACACGGAACGCTTCTTCGACGGCCTGGGGCGGCCGATCCAGGTGCACACGGAGGCCGGGGGCGGCCAGGAGATCATGGCCACGACGTTGCACGATCCCCTGGGGCGGACCACGGCCGAAGTCAGTCCCTTTCTGACGACGACGAGCGCGGTCTATGTCGCCCCGCTGACGACCTGGCCGCGGACGCGGAGCGCCTACGATGCGCTCGGCCGGACGATCGCCGTGACCAACACCGACGGCACGACGGCGCGGACCTACTACGACCGCTGGCGGATGGCGGCGGTCGATCCGGCGGGGCACGTGGTGGTGCAGGAGAACGACGCCTTCGGGCGGCTGGCGCAGGTGGAGGAGTACACCTACACCCTCAGCGGGGTGTGGGACTGGGACGACCTGGAGGAGGTCTATGCGACGACGGTCTACACCTACAACGTGCGCGACCAGCTGCTGGCGGTGACGGACACGGTGGGCAACGCGACCCACCTGACCTACGACCTGCTGGGGCAGAAGACGGCGATGGCCGATCCGGATATGGGCACGTGGAGCTATGCCTACGATCCGCGGGGCAACCTGGTCAGCCAGGTCGACGCGCGCGGGCAGGAGATCACCTTCACCTACGATCTACTAAACCGCCTGACGCTCAAGAGCCTGCCCGGGGCGGAGGACGCGCACTTTTGCTACGACGACTGCCTGGGCCAGGCCGACGCCAACGCCACCTACAGCTGGGGTCGGCTGCGCTGGGCCTGGGTGGGAGCGGAAGAGACGGCCAACGGCCGCACCTACCGCTACGACGCCCGGGGCCGGACGATCTCGGACACGGTCTGGGTCGACGACCAGGGGTACACGACGCGCTCCACCTTTGACTCGCTAGACCGCGTGGTGGCGCTCACCTATCCCGGCGGCGAGGTGGTCACCACCACCTATGATGTGCGCGGGCAGCCGGCGACGTTGAGCGGTGCGGTGGACTATGTCACCGGCGCGGCCTACAACGCGCTGGGCCAGACGACGGCCCTCACTTTGGGCAACGGCCTGCAGACCACCTACCTCTATGACGATGCTGGCCTGACGCCGAGCTACCGCCTGACCGAGATCCGCACCGGGACGGAGCAGTCCCCGACCGCCCGTCAGCGGCTGTGGTACGATTACGACGACGTCGGCAACGTGCTCGCGATCCGCGATTACGGGCTCGCGGCCAACGGCTCCAGCTACCAGGAGCTGACCTTTGGCTACGATGAGCTCAATAGGCTGCGGTGGGCCGAGGCAGTCCAGGGAGTAGACGGCAGCAATTATGGTTTTACCGGCAGCAACGGCTACACCTATGACGAGATCGGGAACCTCTTGACCAAGGAAGGGGCCACCTATGCCTATCCCGCGGCGGGGGCGGCCCGGCCGCACGCGGTCATGACGGTCACGGCGGGCATGGAGGTCTACACCTACACCTATGACGCCAACGGCAACATGACCGCCGGGGCGGGGCGGACGCTGGCCTGGGACGCCGAGAACCGGCCCACGGCGATCGCCACGGCACTGGGCACGACAACCTTTGTCTATGGGCCGGGGGGGGAGCGGGTCAAGGTGGTCGAGCCGGACGGCAACTATACCGTCTACGCGGGCGCGCATTACGAGCGCTACGTCGACCCCACCCGGCCCTACGTGACGGCGACGGTGCCGGCGGGCGGGCAGGCAGACTTTCCGGTGGGTGGGGCGCTGGCGGTGACCTTTAGCGAGGCGGTGGTGACGGGGAGCTTCACCCTGACCAACCAGGCCACCGGGCTGCCGGTGGCGGGCACGCTGGGCCCGCTGGTGCTGGCCGGCGTGGTGTGCGGGGTGCGCTTCACGCCGACGACGGCCCTGGAACTGGTGACGCCCTACACGGCGGAGGTGGGTGGGTTCACCGACCGGCTGGGCAACGACCAGGCGCCGGATCCCTACGCCTGGACCTTTGCCACGACCGGGGTGGACTACAGCGACGACCTGGCCGGGGAGGTGGACAGCCCGCCGGAGGAAGCCTGGCACACGGCGGGGCCGAACGGCTGGCAGTTGGGCGGCACGGCCACCTACGGCGAGGGCCAGGTCTGCCAGCCGCCGGAGGACGACGACGGGGTGTGGCGGGGTGGGCAGAACCCCGCCGGCGACCACTTCACGGCGACGGAGGGGACGACGCTGACCGTGCAGGTCGTCGTCCAGGGACCCGCCAGCGGCACGGGGCAGCTGGGGGGCTGGGTCGACTGGGACGACGATGGCACTTTCACCCAGGTCTACAATCAGACGCTGAACGCGGCCGGCGCCTACCCGGCGGCGCTGCCGGTACCGCTGGACAGCTGCCAGTACGACCCGCTGGCCATGCGCTGGCGGGTGGGCGACAGCGGCAGCGCGCCGGCGGAAGAGTGGAGCGGGGGCGAGGTGGAGGACTATGTGCTGGACATCATGCCGGTGCCGCCGGCGGTGGTGGCAGCTTCCCCGAGCGGAGCCGGGATACCGCTGGCCGTCATTCCGGCGGTGGTGACGATGAGCGAGGCTGTCCACTGCCCGGCGGGCAGCGACTGTGGCCCGCAGGTGACCGACCTGCGCACCGGGGCGGCGCTTTCGGGCACGGTCGGCGTGGCCGGGGCGGTGGCGGCCTTTACGCCGACGGCGGCGCTGTCCGAGTGCACGCCGTACGTGGGGCTGGTGCAGGAGTGGGCCGACGTCTGCGGTGGGCAGATGGCGTCGGCCTATACCTGGAACTGGTACACCGTGGCCATCCCGCCGGAGCTGGTGACGACGACGCCGGCGCCGTCGGCGACAGACGTGCCGGTGGAGAGCGTCCTGGTCGTGACGATGAGCGAGCCCCTGTTCTGCCCCACGGTGCAGGGCGCGGGCTGCGAGGTCACGCTGGTTCGGGACAGCAGCGGCTGGGAAATGCCCGGGGAGACGGGCATCGTGGGGAGCGGGGTGTACTTCACGCCGGTCGTGCCGCTGATGGAGAGCACGGGGTACACGGCGACGGTGCGCGGCTTTGTGGACAGCTGCGGGGCGCCAATGGCGGCCTACACCTGGACCTTTGCGACGGAGGCCATCCCGCCGGAGGTGCTGACTACGGCGCCGCTGCCGGGGGCAACGTGCGTGGCGTGGGATACGGTTCTTCTGGTGACCTTCACCGAGGACGTCAACAGCAGTGTGGGACCCGACTTTAGCGTGGTGGGGCCGGCGGGGGAGATCACCGGCACGGCGGGGTTCATCCGCCCAATCGGGATCGAGGGCGAAGAGTTCTGGGCGCGCACGGCCTACTTCACGCCGAGCCTGCCCTTGGCGGAAAAGGCCTGGTACGCGGCGGCGCTCGGCGGGGTGGAGGACCGCGACCGACACAAGATGGAGGAGCCTTACTACTGGGGCTTCCTCTCGCGGGACGTGACGGCGCCGCAGGTCACGGCCACCGATCCGGCGTCCAACGCCCCCGACGGCTACCCAGACGAGCCGCTGACGGCCTGGTACGACGAGGCGGTGGACTGGCCCAGCCAGGTGCAGGGGCAGGGGAACAGCTTCACCCTGGTCGGGCCGGGCGGCGGGGTCAGCGGAACGGTGGGCGTGGTTCTGGACCTCTACGGCCGCTCGGGGATCCGCTTCACGCCGGCCAGCACGCTGACGGCCCTGGCCCCCTACACGGCGACGATCGTGGGGGCGGTGGACCTGTGTAGCAACGCCGCGCTGACCCACACCTGGTCGTTCACGACGGCCTGCCTGGTGGACGCGGCGGCGCTGGAGTTGGCGCCGGCCGGCTGCGCGCGGGACGAGGCGGTTTTCCAGACCAGCGCGGTCTTTTTCCAGAGCAGCGGCGGGTCCACGATGACCGTCGCGGCCTACGAGTGGGCCATCCTGGCGGCCAATGGCTACGAGGTGCTGACCACGGTGGTGACGACGGCGCCGACGCTGACGCGGGAGCTGCCCTACCCGGGGGAGGTGCGCTGGGTGCGAGTGCGCGGGCAGGACGCGGCGGGGTGCCTGACGCACTGGTCGCTGGGGCGGGAGCTGAGCTGGGAGGGGTGCTACCCCGGCGCGCCGCAGGTGGTGGGGGCGAGCCCGCTGGGGCAGCAGACGGAGGTGACGGTGACAGCGGGGCTGGTGGTGACCTTCAGCGAGGTGGTCCTGGCGCCGCCGGTGCTGCAGGACAGCCGGACGCAGGTGCGCCTGTATGCCGGGGGTAGCCCGGTGGCCGGGGAGTGGCACTTTACCGACCGTTATGACGGGCAGTGGGCCTGGGGGGCGCGCTTCACGCCGACGAACGAGTTGGCGGAAAAGACGTGGCACCTGGGCAGCGTGACGGGGATGCAGGACAGCCACGGGAACCGGATGACGGTGCCCTATGGGTGGGTCTTCCGAACGGGGGACTACTCCCCGCCGGCGGTGGTGGCGACATACCCGGCGGGCGAGACGGAGGAGGAAGAAGGCCAGGAGCCCGCCCCTCCGGACGCGGCGCTGACGATCACCTTTGACGAGCGGCTTGACGAGACGCGCCTGGATGAGGTAGAATTCAGCCTGGTGGGACCGGGGGGAGCGGTGAGCGGGACGCTGGCGGCGCAGCCGGCGATCGGGCTGCAGACGGTGCTGCGCTTCACTCCAGACGGGCCGTTGAACGAAGAGGCGCGCTACACGGCGACGGTGGGAGGAGCAGTGGACCTGGTGGGGAACGTGATGGTGGAGGCGTATGCCTGGGTGTTTCATACCGGCAGTGGGGGCGGCGGTATCTGCAGCGGGACGGCGGAGCGGGTGCGGCAGACCTATGCCTTCGGGGGGAAGCCGGTGGCCATCCGCGAGCAACTGGGCGAGGTGGAGAGCGTCTACTGGCTGCACCCGGACCACCTGGGATCGACGACGCTGGTGACGGACGAGGAGGGGGCAGCGGCTGCCGAGCGGCGCTACCTGCCCTGGGGGGAGGAGCGCTACGTCGACGCGGCGGTGCCCACGGACCGGCTGTACACCGGACAGATCAAGGACCGTTACACGGAGCTGTATTACTACAACGCGCGCTACTACGACCCCTGGCTGGGGCGGTTCGTGCAGGCGGATACGGTGGTGCCGGGGGCGGGGAATCCGCAGAACCTCAATCGCTACTCCTATGTGCGCAATTCGCCCCTCCGCCACACCGACTCGACGGGCCACTACATCGACCTCGAGGCGGCGAAGCAAGGTATCTTGCGCTACATGGATTCGACGGGGCAGGAGGTTCTATACGAAGAGAACCTGCGGTCCCCTGTCCCTCCAACAAGCCAGGGGATACTCGTAAGGTTACCAACAGATCAGGACACTATACGCCTGTACCAAGGATTTGGCAACACATCGTTTGCCTATAAGCAATACGCAAACGGGGCTAGTCTTTACTCAACGCTTGCCTATCTACATAGTGGTCTGGATATGGCGATGCCGGCAGGAGATACGGTGTATTCGATGAGCGCGGGAGTCGTCGTTGGGATTAACACGGATATTGGGGACGGGGGGAAAAGCCTCGCTATCCAGACGGGAGACAAACGATTGGTATATGGTCATATGCTTGAGGGAGGGTTCAAGGAGGGCGACAAGATCAAGGCCGGACAGGCTATTGGAACTGTGCAAGCGCTGAAAGACCCCCACCTGCATTTCGAAGTGCGGGACGCGGCAGATCGGGATGTTTTTTACAACCCCCTATATCTCTTTTCGCCCGATGTTGTCGGCAAGATCACCGGCTTGGATCAATTGAACTATGTCAACCCAACGACACATGAGGTTGATTCAACCTACAACGCGTGGAGCATGGTCTCCTATGATAGGGGCACATATGGCAACTTCTGGACCGGCACCGCCACGGCGACCTGGAGATAGCAATAGCGACATGGAGGAAACGATGAGACCAAGGACTGTTCTGGGGCTGATTCTGGTGGCGCTGACACTCTATTCTTGCGCTTCCACCCCTACAACCTCTCCTCTAGTTACGTCTGTGCCGGTGCCAGCGACATCTACATTATCGGAGTCCACTTCAACTCCGCTGCCACCAGGTTCGCTACACGTATACACGGATCCCTTGGGAGCCACGTTGTGGGTCGACCAAACCCCGGTTGGCCAGACACCGTGGCGAGGGAACACTTCCCTTGGGTACCATGATCTGCAATTAGCCCTGCCAGGCTACCAGCGTTGGATGACGCAGACCGAGGTTACTTCTGGAGCCGTACTCACCGTACAGGTTCAACTGCTCCCCTTTCTGTCAACACCACTTCCTTTCACGCCTGCGCCGGATAGCAGATGGGTAAGATACATGCAGTGGGATACGGATAGCCGGGGCCTGACCTATGCGTTGGGAAATGGCTCCGAAGAGCCAAAGGACTGGATATGGTATCATTATGACTTGATGACAGGCAAATCGGAGACACTGCCTGTCCCCCAAAGCCATGTGGATGATCAAACCCGCTGGTCTCTGGGGCTCTGCCCTTTAGATCGGCTGTCAGCAACATGGCTCTGTCAGTTAGCAACCGTCCTGTACGAGTCTCCCAGCGGTAGGCGTATGATATACGCGCCCCCGGAAGTATGGTATGGTCCCGATGGCAAGACCCCGTGGGGGGGGCTTTTCAATATGTGGTATGCCGATGTAGGAGGAAGGAATCAAGTCTTTTTGGGAAGGGCGCCGCTGAGCGGCGAAGGCGGAAAGCCAGGGCTCGTCTGGAGCCCTTCGGAAGATTGGGCGTTGATCGATGTTTCTTACGACAGGGGAATATTCTACCTGGCCAAGACAGATGGCACCATCTTTGGGCAATTTCCCCTAAGCGGCACTGTCCAGGCATACCTCCGGATTCCGCCCAAGTTTTCCCCGGATGGTAGCAGAATCGCTTTTGCCGGCACAACGTGGGATCAGGGCGGTAGTATGCACCATGCTACATGGATCACGACGCTTGCGGATGATAGTCATAGCGTAATCAAGGTTTCGGACCATGTTGGTCTACTGCAATGGGCAGCCGACTCGAAAAGCCTGTACATTCTCGATATCGTTGATGAGCACGCTCTCTATCGCGTGGGGCTGGGGGAAATGTTTGAGGAGCGAGTTATTGCAGGCGGTCTGCCTGTGTGCCAGTGGGTAACTGAGGAGAGCTACAAGTTCGGGCCGGTGGTGCCAGATATGCATGGCTGGGCCCTTGCGCCCGACGAGTCCAAAATCGCATACAAGATCGCATACCGGGCAGATGGAAAAAGCTGCGATTGGGTGGTTCTGCAGATTGCGCCGGGAGAATAAAGAGTCGCGATTGTGCTGCCTCAGATGAAATGAGACTTCCCCTTTGCGCACGGTCCGTGGTACAGTCTGGACGTACGGAGAAGCTATGCTGTAACGCGGCAAAGAACCGCCTACTTTACGCCGGGCCTGCCCTTGGCGGAAAAGGCCTGGTACGCGGCGGCGCTCGGCGGGGTGGAGGACCGCGACCGACACAAGATGGAGGAGCCTTACTACTGGGGCTTCCTCTCGCGGGACGTGACGGCGCCGCAGGT
>Ga0302251_1001391_pt1 | contig 14941 bp, 9 predicted proteins | sample AAG_RA_Gln_MG_FD_193534 | JGI IMG/M metagenome (GOLD analysis project Ga0302251, IMG submission 193534) | Enriched activated sludge microbial communities from anaerobic digester in WTTP, New Holstein, Wisconsin, United States - AAG_RA_Gln | ecosystem: Engineered > Bioreactor > Anaerobic >...
GCGCCTTAAAAGTTATCTCTCAGGAGAAAGTTATCAAGGCGCAAATGACTCCTGACTTTTATGGTTGACCAGGAGGTCAAGCTTCCGGAAAAACGATGTCCTCATCGTTTATATTGGTTGACGGGGACGTCAACCTTCCGGAAAAACGATGTCCTCATCGTTTAGATTGGTTGACGGGGAGGTCAACCTTCCGGAAAAAAAATCCTTGTTAAAAAATGAAGCTATAAAAAAGTGGCTTTTTATAAGAGTAATTTAATCTCTATAAGGAGTTTTAGAATGCTGGATCAGCTGAGAAAGAAACAGAAGATAGTTATTTATATTGTAGCTATCGTATTTATTCTGGGTATGGCTGGTGTTGGAATTGGAGAATTATTATCCCCGAAACCATATCTGGGAAAAGTGAATGGCACCAAAATAACCTACGAGATGTATCAGAAAAAGGTACAAGAAATGTATGAACGCTATGCAGAAATGTATAAAGATCAGCCCATAGATGAAAATACTCGGAAAAGCATTGAAAATCAAGCATGGGAAACATTGGTCAACGATATTCTCTGGCAGCAGCAGATTAAGAAACACAAAATTAAAATTACGGAAGATGATGTATTAACTGAAATGCAAAATAATCCGCCACAAGAATTGATGCAAAACGAATCCTTACAAACCAACGGCAGATTTGATAAATCCAAATATCTTTCTGCCCTGAAAAATAATCCTCAATTCTTTGCTGTAATGGAAGAATATGTCCGCGGATATCTTCCTCGTCAAAAACTGCAGGAAAAAATTAAGGCACAAGCTGGAATCACTATAGATAGTTTGAAGGCGCAATATGCTAAAGAAACCGATAGCGTTTCCGGAAAATTTATTTGGTTTGAGCCCAATAAGTCCGACCCCGTAACCGTTACTGATGCAGAAATAAAGGCATATTATGATAAAAATAAAGAAACTGAATTCAAAAAAGGACCTGCTTCCAGGATTAAATATCTTGCTTTTGAAGAAAAGCCCTCAGATAAGGATTATGCCTCAGTTAAACTTTTGGCTGATGAGCTTTATAACCGTGTTCTTAAAGGAGAGGATTTTGCTACCCTCGCTAAAGATAATTCGGATGACCCGGGTTCAAAAGATAATGGCGGTTCATTAGGTGTTTTTGGTAAAGGGCAAATGGTTCCGGAATTTGAACAGGCAGCTTTTGCTTTAAGAGTTGGAGAAATCAGCAAGCCGGTTAAAACAAGTTTTGGCTGGCATATTATTCGCTGTGACAGTATCGCTTCAATTAGTAAAGATAATCCCCAAATCAAAGCGAGCCATATTTTATTAAAAGTTGAGCCCTCCGATGAAACCAAAAATGCTATTATAGATAAAGCAGAATCGGCAAAAGCATTAATTAAGAAAAAGGGTATTGATGCCGCCGCTAAGGAGTTGGGAGTTGAAGTTCAGGAAACGGATTGGGTGCCTCACGATCAGGAATATATTCCCGGAATCGGCAATAATGGAGCTCTTCTCCAATTTATGCGGAAAGGCAAAGAAAAGGCAATATCGGATGTAATTACCGATCAACAAAACCGTAAAATTGTCGCTTTGCTAACTGATAACAAAAAGGTCTATTATGAGGATTTTGAGAAAGTTAAGCTACGAATTAAATATCAGCTGGAAAAAGAAAAGAAAGTAGCCAATGTAAAGAAAAAAGCAGAAGAATTCGTTGCCAAATACCCTTCCAGCGAATATTTCTCCGCCGCTGCCAAGGAGGGCTGGCAAATAATTGAATTGAACAATCATAAAAGGGGTCTAAGCGTTCCTAATGTAGGTCTTTGTGAGGAATTTACCAATGCGGCTTTAGCTTTGGAAGCAGGACAAACCAGCGGACTAATCCATACTAAAGAAGGTAGTTTTATAATCAGTTGCACGGAAAGGATTAAGCCCGATTTCAATGCTTTCGCCAAAGATAAGGAAAAACAGGAACAAATTCGCAAAACATTGGAAGATACTGCCTGGAATCGTTGGTATGACCAAATGAAAAAGGAAGCTAAAATAATTGATAACCGGGCAAAATACGGAATGATATAAATGCCCAAATTAATGACCGGTGTTAGTGGAGTTAGGGGTGTCTTTGCGGACACCCTTAATCCTATTACAGCTATTAAATATGCGGCGCACTTTGCTTTTCTGCAGAAGCAAAGTTATCCTGATAGGCAACCTTTAATTTTTGTAGGTAGAGATAGTCGCACAACAGGAAAAGCAATGTTGCACAGTATAATTTCTGCTTTAATCAGTATGGGTTGCAATGTAACGGATTTGGGTATCGTTTCCACTCCTACTCTGCTGCTGAAAGTTCAGGAATCAGATGCCCTTGGAGGTATAGCTATCACTGCATCACATAATCCACCGGAGTGGAATGCAATGAAATTTGTGGATGCTGATGGAATGTTCTTAACTCCTGAAAAAGCGGAAAAATTCCTGTCTTCAGTGGAAGAAGAAATTCCCTGGGCAAAGTGGACGGCAATAGGAGCAATAAATATTGATAATAGCGCCATCCAACAACACATAGCCAAAATTTTGAACATTCCTTATTTAAACCTTGAACAAATCCGCTCGCGTCAGTTTAAAGTAGTTCTTGATTCCGTTAATGGTGCCGGTGGTTTAATTTCTCCTCTTTTACTAAAAGAGCTGGGCTGTACTGTTTATGAAATAAATAGCGAGCCCAATGGTATTTTTGCTCACATAGCAGAGCCCTTGAAGGAAAATTTAGGTCAGTTGGAAGAGGCAGTTGCCTTTTACGGAGCAGACCTTGGTTTTGCTACAGACCCTGATGTTGATCGTCTTTCCCTTGTATCCGAAAAAGGAAAATGTATCGGTGAAGAACTGAGTGTTGCCTTAGCCGAACTCTTTGTGCTTCCCAAAAAGAAGGGCGATATTGTTGTTAACCTCAGCAGTTCAATGATTTCAGATGATATTGCCAAAAGCTTTGGTGTTCAAGTTCAGCGGACAAAAGTCGGCGAAATAAATGTCGGAAAAAAAATGCAGGAAATAAAATCTCCCATCGGGGGTGAAGGAAATGGCGGAATTATATGCTCCGATGTTCATTACACACGCGATGCCATTGCCGGAATGGCTTTAATTTTAGGTTTGCTTTCCGAAACAGATAAACCCCTTTCTGCTATTATAGAAACCCTGCCAAAGTATTATTTTGCCAAGGATAAAATCACGGTCAATGCATCTCTAATGGAGACAATGCTGAATAAAGCTTCTTCTTATTTTAAAAACTATCAACTGGATACTCAGGATGGCATTAAAGCAATTGGCGATAAACACTTTATCCATATTCGCAAATCAGGAACCGAACCTGTAATTCGTATTTATGTGGAAAGCGATACACCGGAAAAGTCCCGGAAAATTTGTGAAGAAGTAAAAAAAATGCTCGGCGAAATAAATGCAGTATGAAAATATAAATGCAGATTGAAAAACAGATAATCTGTGAAATCTGTGTAATCTGTGAGAGCTACAATCTACCTGCGGGAGAAGAAGAAAATATCAAAATCATAGCCAATGCTTAAAAAACTATGTATATTATTATTCTCATTCAGGGAAACATATAATTTGGCAGGTAAAATAGAATTCTTATAGCCCAATCCTAAATATCCGCAATATTCCCAATTCTCAGCATTACCCCAAACATCCTTTTCTGAGAAACGCATACTTTGCATTCCGGCATCAATAAAATAACGGTTTTTTAACAGAGAAGAAAATCCGAAAGATAAAATTTGATAGTGTGGAGCACTAATTTCATATCTGGAATATCCCATAAAACCATCAATGCCACTGATTACAAAAGGATCAAGTATATCGTGTTCTGTAGAATTTAAATAACTGCCATAAGAGATTGAGGAATAGACACTGAAAATATTTCTGACAGGAACATAAAACTCTGCCTTGCCCTGAAAACAACTATAAATAAAATCACTAATTTCACTATAGCGAGCAAAATTGAACTTTCCGAAAACCCTGGCACCGGAGGTCGGAAAAACAAAATCATCCAAGCTTTCATGATAACCCTTTATTCCAAAACCGCTTACTATGGAACTTTCAGGTAATAACGGCGTTTGAGAAATATCGCTATGCAGATTCGTTTGATTGGTATAAACAAAAAATTCGGCAATTGCCAGGTCTTTGGCAAAAACACCAATTCCCGAATTGATACCATATTCGGTAGATTTAAAGCTGTTGATTTTATGGTGATCGCTATAGTTATAGATGGTTTTTTCTCCTATATAAGGAAAAAGACGGTAATAAGCACCCCACTGCTCACCGAAGTTTTTCACATAATCAACATTTAATTCATTTCTACCACCCAGTTTCAGTTCTGCCAGTAGACGGGAATTTTTAAGCAGATAGTTATTTAAAGAAAGAACAAGTCCAGCCATAAGCTTTTCTTCGTTATTGTAAACCATATTAACAGCAAGGTGTTTGCGCTCGTGTTCTTTAATATAGATAATCAGGTTATAGCGGTCTTCTTCTGTTTTTTCCAGCACAGGGTAAATAATTTTGAATACCTGGGAATTCCAGGCATTAATACAAGCATTGGCAATTTCTTCACTGCTATAGGTCTTCCCCACCTCCAAACCCAGATATTCTCTTACTTTGGAAGGACTGATATTTTTATTTCCCTGAACTCTGATTTGGGTTATGTAAAAACTATTCAGACCTTTATTGAATGTGTTTTGGGGGGGACTGGAGCGATAATATTCATTCTTAAAAGCCCTGATTTGATCAATCATTTTCCTGGCAGATTCCTCTCCGGCAGCAATAATATCCTGCAAATGCTGATAATCAGTAGAAACAAATTGAGTAAGTTCCGGCTCAATTAACAGCTCGCATTCATCTAAATGTTCTTTCAGATTGCGGGTTATGCCGATATTGATGGTCTGGTCTAATATTTCTACCAGGTTATTAACTCTTTCCATATCGCGTAAAGTAGAATTAACTTTTATACCCAGAACCTTATCCGCTCCCATTTTATGTAAAAGGTCAATAGGCATATTTTGCGAAACACCACCATCAATATAATAATGACCATTCAATTCAAAAGGTTCAAACAAACTGGGAATGGATATTGAAGCGCGCACTGCCTGCATTAATGAACCCTCCGTAAAAGTAACTCCTTCCCCGGTAAGTAAATCTGTAGCATTACACATAAAAGGAACCGGCAATTCATTAAAATTCTGAATCTGAGAAGCGGATGCTGTTAATTTAAACAATTCCAGATTAAGATTATTACTTACAAATACCGAAGAAGGAAGTTGCGGAACCCAGGATTCATTCAGTTCAAAAACAGCATTGCCGTAAGGTGTCCAGCGTTTTTGTCCAATATAAAGGTCTTTCCTTTGATGTGTATCCCGCGTTAATTCATTCCATTTCAGTTTTAGACACATTTCTTCTAATTCAGTTGCTGAATAACCCATCGCATAAAGGCCTCCAATAACAGCTCCAATACTGGTTCCTGCAATATAATCCGGATGAATACCTTCCTCTTCCAAAACCTTTAAGACCCCGATATGAGCAAAACCTCTTGCCCCACCGCCACTTAAGGCATAGCCAAGCTTTTCACCAGCTAAAATATTGATAAAAAAGAAGAGCATCAGCAGAATATATATCTTTTTCATTACAGCCGACTGAAAATTAAAAAGTACCTTCCCGGGAACTTGATTTTGTATCTGCTGCGTTTTCAGGTTGAGCATACTTATATTCCATTCGTCCAAAAACTACCGTTGATTCTATATCAACAGGTGTTCCCTGAGTTACAGGCATTTTGGGAGGTAAAACAGTAGTTCCAAAAACAGAGGTAGGATTGATCTGAAAGGCGATGCTATCAGGTAAAATAACTGTTCCTGAACCAAAAACCACACTTATTTCTATTTCTTTTGCGTCTGCAGGAATATCAGTAAGGTCAATTATACCCGAGGAAAAGACAATATTATATTCGTTGCGGGAACTGCTGTAGTTAATAGAACTTTCTCTGGAATAATGTTTTGGCTTATTATATTTATGTGTTTTAATACCAAAGAGCAGTTTAATGCCCAGCATAATAATAATAACAGCAATAAATACTCTCACCAAAGGCAGGTGAATGTTAAACCCCTTCAAAAAAATAGATAATCCTAAAAGGATTAACAGTATGCCCCAAAAGAAATTGCTGAAAATAAAATCCATTTTCATTTCCTTATCCTTTTTATTATATTTTTAATCCCTGCCTCCAGGCAGAGTAAAGAACCTCTATATTTTCCGCTATATGTTTATTTACAATTAAGCTCTCCTTGCCTGAAACATAACCCAGTTCATTATACTCAATATTATATTTTCGGGCTGTATCTTTTATTACCTGGCAGTTTTTTTCTTCAGCACTAATTAAAATTCTACCTCCTGCCTCACCAAAATATACACTACTCGGGCTCTGCGGAAGTTCAAAATTCAGCATCGCTCCCCAAATTTGATTGGGAGCAAAACAGCACTCCAAAACAGCTACTAATAATCCACCATCGGAAACATCGTGAGCGCTATTGACGAAGCCATTATCAATCAGTTCCAATATTAAATTCTGCAGGTGCAATTCTTCTTCCAAATCTGTTTTTGGTGGTTTGCCGGCTACTTTATTAAATTGAATTTTAAGATATTCACTACCCCCCAAGTCCGCTTTTAAGGAACCCAAAAGGATAATTCTATCATTGTCGTGTTTAAAAAACTGAGTTGTTGCCTTACGAAAATCGGACATCAAACCAAGCATTCCAATAACAGGTGTAGGATAAATTGCTCCTTCGGGATTTTCATTATAAAAAGATACATTACCTCCGGTAACGGGAGTACCTAAAATTTTACAGGCATCTGCCATTCCCTTGATTGCCTCACTGAAACAATAATAGACCTCAGGTTTATAAGGATTGCCAAAATTAAGGCAATTAGTAATAGCAATTGGTTTAGCTCCACTACAAGCAACATTTCTTGCTGCCTCTGCAACCGCAGAAACTGTTCCCGCATAAGGGTCTAAAAAACAATATCTGCCATTACAGTCAGTGCTTAAGGCAATAGCCATATCTGTATCTGAAATTCTCACAACTGCAGAATCCGAACCAGGTTCTACAACAGTTCCAATTTGCACCATAAAATCATATTGCTGATATATTTGCTGGCGACTGCAAAGATTAGGAGAAGAAATAAGCTTAAATAGGACTGCTGAATAATTTGAGGGCTCGTGAATTTTATCAGGATCAAAATCTTGTAATGTATGAAGATATTCAGGATATTTACTTATGCGTTTATAAACAGGAGCCGAGCCACCTAAAATAAGTGTTTCAGCTGGAATTTCCGCTACTTTTTCTTTCCCGTAAAAAACCCTGAGCATCTTATCATCGGTAACTTTACCAATTTGAACTGCATCTAAATCCCATTTGGCAAAAATAGATGTAATGCGTTTTAGGTTTTCCGGTTGCACAATAACCAACATCCTTTCCTGCGATTCCGAAAGCATAATTTCATAAGGAGTCATCCCTGTTTCTCTTTGAGGAACAAGAGAAACATCAATTTCCATACCGACATTTCCTTTACCTGCCATTTCTGAACTGGAACAAGTTAAACCTGCAGCACCCATATCTTGAATAGCAATAACAAGCCCTTCCTCAATTGCTTCCAAAGTTGCCTCCAGTAAAAGTTTCTCCAGAAAAGGGTCTCCAACTTGGACAGCGGTTCTTTTTTCTTCGGATTTTTCGCTTAAATCCACAGAGGCAAAAGTAGCTCCATGAATTCCATCTCGTCCTGTTTTTGCACCTACAATAAGGACTACATTTCCGATTCCGGAAGCGGCAGAACGCGTTATTTTATTATGTTTAACTACCCCTACAGCCATCGCATTAACTAAAGGATTGCCTCCATAGCTATCTTCAAAATAGACCTCTCCTCCAACAGTTGGAACTCCGAAACAATTTCCGTAATCAGCTATTCCGCTAACAACTTCTTTCAGTAAATGTTGAACTTTAGGATTTTCGGGCTTGCCAAAACGCAGTGAATCCAGAACAGCAATGGGTTTGGCACCCATAGTAAAAATATCTCTTAAAATACCTCCCACACCTGTAGCAGCACCATAATAGGGTTCTAAAGCAGAAGGATGATTATGACTTTCTATTTTAAAACATATTGCCCAGCCCTGTCCAACATCAATCAAACCGGCATTTTCTTCTCCTGCTTTAGCTAAAATAAAGGAGCCCTCTTTAGGAAGGGTTTTTAATAGTAAAGCGGAGTTTTTATAACTGGTATGCTCACTCCACATTACACTGAAAATACCCAGTTCTACAAAAGTCGGTTCCCGCTTTAGAATATCTAAAATACGCTCATATTCCTCCGGGCTTAAGTTATGTTCAGCAACAAGTTCGGGTGTTATTTCATCCTTTTTCATAAAGTTATTTTCTACATCCTCAATTCATTATTTTTCAGCTTTTCCGTTAATCGCTGCAAACGGTCTTCAATAATTTCACAGGTCTTTTTATAGCTTTCCAGATTGCTGCCGAAAGGATCATCAATATCACCCTGCTCATTCACAACTTCATTCAGAGTCCAAATCCGGCGTGCGCTATTAGGATAAGCGTTGCGTAATAAATCACGCTGTCTTTCTTCCATTGTTAAAATTAACCAGCTGGAGGAAATCAATTGGGGAGTAACTTGTTTGGAGATATGTTGTTGAGCATCAATAATACCCCGTTCCAAAAGCAACTGGAGAGCATTTAAGGAAATCATCTGCCCTCCAGGCATCAAACCACAGGAATCAGTTGCCAATGCCAAATTGTTTTCCCTGATCATTTTCCTGAACAGATTTTCTGCCATTGGAGAACGACAAATATTAGCAGAGCAGACAAACATCACTACCGGCAGTTGAAATGCCTGTTTTATTTCATAAAAAGGAATAGAACCTTCCCGTAAGCATTTTATTTTATCATTACTACTGCTTTCTTCAGAACTGATATATTCTACAATTGTAGAGGGTTCAGATGGTCTTTTCAGTTCCCGGGAAGAAGGCAGTAAAGCAAAATCAAACCAGGAAGCATAATTACGCACAATTCGCTCATAATTATTTTCCGGCATCAGACCTGAAACATTAACGCTGGTACTGATAAGTGGTTCTCCGAGTAAGGAAATTAAAGCTCGTAAAGCAGGATCGGAAGGAACTCTTAGGGCAACTTTACTTCCATTTTCTATTACCGCTAATTGAGGGTCGTTATAATTAAAAACCAAGGTTAAATTTCCAGGCCAATATTGATTCATCAGAGGTCTAACCGGTGCAGGAATTTTATCCTGCTCCAAAACATTCATATCAGGAATAAGAGCAATAAAACCCTGTTTATCAGGTCTTTGTTTTAGTGCTTCAATACGAGCAATTGTCTCTGAGGCAGAAAGTCGGCAACCAATTCCCCACATTGAACCTGTCCAATGTAAAATTGTAGCATTTTCCAAAGGATTAACAGCAATAAATTTTTCCAGCTTGCGTAAGCCGGGGTCTTTCAAAATAAGCATAAGTTCTTCCTCCTCATTCCAAATATGGCAATGGATTGATAGCTTTTCCGTCTTTACGCAGTTCAAAATGCAAAGAGGGTTCACTTGCCGAGCCGGTCATTCCACTTTTAGCAATGGTCTGACCTTTCTTAACTTTTGCTCCTCTGCTTACAAGTAATTCACTGTTATAAGCATAAAGAGTAAAAAAGCCATTTTTATGGTCAATAATAATAAGTTTACCCTGTCCTCCGTAACGATCAGCAAAAATTACTTCTCCATCATCAGCAGCAACTACTTTAGTTCCTTCTTTGGCAGCAATATCAATTCCATTGCTAACTACACTGGTTCCATAACTTCTGGTTTCTTGCCCAAAGTTACGAATTATTTTTCCTTTAAGGGGCCAGGAGATTTTTTTACCTGTAAATTGGTAACTGGCTGGTTCTTTGCCTTGTTGTTTCATCAATTGAGCTATTAAACTTTCCAGTTCAGCGCTGTCCTTTTTCAGTTTTTCCACCTGTGCCTGTAATCTTTTCTGTTCTTCAGTTAATTTTTGACTTTGACTGGAAAGGGTTTTAATCTGTTTTTCGTAGCTGGATTTTTTAGAGCTTTCTTCGCGCATACCACGAGAAACCTTTGTAGCGTGAGCTTTATGAAGTTCCTGAACTTGTGTAAGCGCAATTTTATAGCCGGAAAGAATATCTATTTTTTGTCTGGTGCCTTGAATAAAATCCTTCAGTAAACGCTGATCACGATGATTTATATTTAATTTCTTATAGGATTTATCCACTCGCAAAAGCAAATCCAGTTCCGCATTTTGTTCTCTGTGCATATCCTGCAAACGCATTTCCGTAACCGCAATTCTTTGCTGAACTGATTTAAGAGAATCCTGTACAATTTTTTCTTCCGTTTTCAGCTTTTGCAGGTTTTTTTCTGTTCTTTGTTTCAGAGAAGCAGTTCGTTTTATCTCACTTTCGGTTTGCTGTTTTTTGGTTTGTGTCTGTTTCACTTTTTGTTCTGTGCTTTCCAATTGGCGTTGCATTTCTCTCAATTGCCGCATTTTATCTTCCAGTTCATCGGCATAAGATAGTGTGAAAAAAGCACATAGCAAAATTATTAGACATTTACGAGGCATTATATTCTCCTCTCAAAAATCTCACTGCCAGAATTTCCAAGTGTCCTATAAGTGTCAATCCTATTTTTCGTTTTCCTGTTTTAGATGCTCTCTAAGAAAGTCGTGATATTCCTGATTATTAAAAACCAAATAATCATGAGAACCTTTATGAGCATAGCCCTGAGAGTCAATAAAAAGCACACTGTCAACATAATGCAGGGTAGAAAGACGATGAGAAATTACGATAGCGGAAATATCAGGATAATTTTCCCGTAGTGCCTGCCAAAGTTTTTCTTCATTTTCTGCATCCAAGGAAGCAGTTATATCATCTAAAATAAGCAGTTGCGGTTTTTTTATTAAGGCGCGGGCAATGGTTAATCGTTGTTTTTGACCACCGGAAACGCTAAGTCCTCTATTTCCTACAAAGGTATTATCTCTATCCGGAAAAGAAGCAATTTCATCTTCCAGCTGAGAGGTTTTAACTGCAATTTGGTAATCCTTTTCAGATGCTTGTTCTACCGCAAAAAGGATGTTATCTTTCACCGAACCACCAAAAAGAAGTGGCTCCTGGGGAACATAGGCAACAATATTACGCAGGGATTTAATATCTATTTCATTTATGGGCTTTCCATTGATTTTAATGATGCCGCTATTGGCTTTCAGCAGTCCTAAAATAAGATTGGCAATAGTTGTTTTTCCACTGCCTGTAGCTCCTAAAATAAGCATTTTTTCTCCGCTGCCAAGTTCAAAACTAACATTTTTAAGCACGGGAGAGGGCTTATCGGGATACTGGAAAGATACATTTTCAAAAGATAATGTGGAGAATTCTTTTACCTTATGATGACCCTTAAATTCGTCATTCAAGGTAGGATAATTCTTCATTTCCTCCAAACGGTCTATATTTACAAATGCCTGTTTGCCTGAAACAAAGAGCTGAGGCAAGTCAATTAACGGATAAATCATCATAGAAAGATAGGTGTAAAACAGGAAAAAAGTGCCCACCGTAATTTCTCCTTTCACGGCAAGATAGCCACCGAATAGGATAACTCCAATTTGAGCAATGTAGTCAATATATTGCCAGATTAAAGAAAGAATGGCATTTAGTTTCACCATACTCATTTCCGTTTTGAACCTTTTGGCAAGCGCAAGATCAAAAAAGCGGTTATATTTTTCTTCGCTCACAAAGCTTTTTACAATCCTGATTCCCGAAAAACTCATTTCCAGTTGATTATTGATAGCAGAAATTGCCTGCTGATTACGATTGTAATTCGTATAAACCTTGTCCGCTGTGAAATAGAATATCAGCATCATAAATGGCAGAGGAGCTATAGAAAGAAGGGTAAGTTTTACATTGATGCTGAACATCACAACCAACGCAAAAACAATCATACTGAAAGAATTGAAAGCCCGAAAAATACCGGAACATAAAAACCAGCTAACCCTTGGATAATCGGAAAGGTCATCTGTTAAACGGGTAACTATATCTCCTGTTCTGAATTTCTGGAAGAAACTGAAGTCCTTGGTTAAAATATGCTTAAAATAAAGCACCCGCAAAGAATGCTCAAAACGCATATTTACCCAGCCCCTAATTCCGGGATAAAGGCCTGTAACAAGTTGTGCCAAACCGATAGCAAACATAATTTTAATAATTCTATAAACCGCTTTCATCGGTTCCGGATATTTTTGCGGAAATTGTAAAATGTCCTTCAGCAGGTCAAGCATTTCTTTGAAAACATAAGGAAAAGCAATAGACACGAGGGAAGACAGAAGGGTTAAAACTACCATTATGAGCACAAACCATTTTTGTGCCTTATACTGTTCCAGAATCCATTTTATGTGTTTATTCATCCTGCACCCTCAACATTTGCAATTCCACCAGCTTTTGATATTCAGGGGAGGTCTGTAACAGCTCGTTATGTTTACCTCTGGCAGTTATTCTACCGTCACTGAAATATAAGATTTCATCGGCATCCAAAACGGAAGTAAGTCGGTGAGCTACAACCAAAGCTGTTTTTCCGGAAAGCAGATTTTCCATTGAGCGTTGGATTTTTGCCTCGGTTTGAGGGTCTATGGAAGCTGTTGCTTCATCCATAATAATTATTTCCGCTTCAAAAGCCAGAGCTCTGGCAAAACTAATCAGTTGTTTTTCACCCTGGGAAACATTCTGTCCCCGTTCTGCCAATTCTGCATTAATTCCTTCAGGCAGTTTTTTTATAAAATCATCCAATTGGACAATAGAAATTGCTTTTTGCACCTTATCTTCGCTAATCTGGTCGTTGTAAACGCGCACATTTTCCAAAATGCTACCAGGGAAAAGATACACATCCTGCAAAATAAGTCCAATTTTTTTCCGCCATTCCCTAAAATCCATTTCGCTTAAAGGAACGCCATCAATTAAAATTTTGCCTTTTTCCACAGGATAAAAACCGCATAACAAACTTACCGTAGTTGTTTTACCACTGCCGGAAGGACCGACTAACGCAATTTTTTTGCCTTTGGGAATGGTAAATGATATATCCTTCAGCACCCATTCACCTTCTTTATAGGCAAACCACACATTTTCAAACTTAATTTCCTGTTCAAAAACAGGTATTTTCGTTCCTGTATAGGTATCATCTTCTGTTGGCAATTCTGTTAATTCCAATATTCTTTTTAAGGAAGCAAAAGAACGCTGAATCTGCATTACATTTTCCGAAATTTGCATCAGGGGCCAAACAAGCTGATAAATATACTGAATAAAAACAATCAGAATTCCTACCGTTAAAGTCCCAGCTATAATTTTAGGTGCAGAAATCAGAATTACTATAATGATAAAGACCACATTGATCATAAAACTGAAGATACTTTGAGAACCGTATTCAATTATCTGCGTATGAACTTCTACCTTTTTCTTATCTAATGATGCCTTTTCCACATCTTGTAAAGCTTTTGTTTCCTGATTTAATGCTTGAATCATTTGAATACCTTGCACATAATCCGTTATTTTAGCGGTAATTATGGCATAACGTTCCCGAATCAGACGAAAGAATTTATTCAGATATTTAAACAAAAACCAGTAGCCAATTCCACAAAGAATAATTGCCGGCAAAATATATATCGTAATTTGCCATTGAAGAATGAAGAGAATTACAAAACCACCAATGAAAAACAATACATTGCCAATTATAGTAATAGACAAATCCGAAAACAGAACTTTTACTCTTTCACTATCACTTTCCACCCGTGCAATAAGTTCCCCTACGGGCTGTTTATTGAACCAGGAAATAGGTAACTTCAATAAATGACTGAACACATTACCTTTGAATTTAGTGATGATTTTTATGCCTAAACGCGATAATAACAAAATCTGCAAATAGGAAAGAAGACCGGAAAGCAAAACAACTATTACAAAATATGCGCCATACTGAAACATCTGCGCCATATTCTTATCCGGAATACTGTGGTCAATAATTTGTGCTAAAATAAGTGGATTGAGCAAGCGTAAGCCGGAAGTTACAAGCATTGCAAAAAGTCCAAAGATTAGCAAGCCCAAATCCTTCTTCACAAAAGGAAAGAGGAGCTTCAAATAATATGTGAATGTCTGCTTGTCTCCAGCCACTTTTTACACCTTTTTTCTGCTTCTTTTTATAGTGATTTATACAAAAAATGGTCGGGATGAGAGGATTTGAACCTCCGACTTCTCGGTCCCGAACCGAGCGCGCTAACCGGTCTGCGCTACATCCCGATCTTTGTTTTGAACTAAACCTGTCAGTGTCTTTTTCTGTCAAGCAAGAACTTTTGCCTCTATAATTAAAAATCCGCCTTGTTTCTTCTCTTTTTAACATACAGAAAATAAGGTTGAGAAGGTAAGAGCTAAGGGCAGAGGGCGGAGGGCAAAGGGCAGAGGGATACTTTCCGGAATAAACGATGTCCTCGTCGTTTCCTGTCCTCAATGTAAGTCACGGGGAATGAAAATGTTGAGAAGGTTGAAAGGGTTTAGAAGGTTTAGAGACACTAAGCTCTCTGCCCTCTGTTACACTCCTGTGATTTTTTTCTCCAAAGTCATTCCTTAAATTCCTTCGTTAATAAACTGATATTTCACTGTTACTTTTCGTTGCAGGTATTTTCAATATGGAAATTGTATTATAACGATTTTTTTTCTTCTCCAGCATCTTCCCTTGCAGTTTTGGGATTCAACTATATATTTGTTTTTATTACAATCTATTATCCTTATTTTTCTTTTCTTCCTTAATTGCATTACGGACTCATTGCCTACCCATTACGGATGGCATCCGTAATGGGTGAGCAATGTGTAAGCAATGC
>Ga0302251_1001392_pt1 | contig 14937 bp, 15 predicted proteins | sample AAG_RA_Gln_MG_FD_193534 | JGI IMG/M metagenome (GOLD analysis project Ga0302251, IMG submission 193534) | Enriched activated sludge microbial communities from anaerobic digester in WTTP, New Holstein, Wisconsin, United States - AAG_RA_Gln | ecosystem: Engineered > Bioreactor > Anaerobic >...
TAATCTGCAATTTCCTGGACCGGTCTTCGCCGCTTCCACTGGTTTATGATCCCTCTTATATCCCGGTTGGATAATTTGCTCACATCAAAATATAAACATGGTGTCAAATGATTTCGGGATACTACAACACCCTATCGTACCAGATACGGACATATGTGAGAACGAAATGCATTTCCATACCCTTCATGTGAAGGGTCGCACATATGGATGAGAGAAAGGATCTATTCCCAACGTTTTTAATTCCTGACCATTTACTCATATACGAAGGATTGGGGAATGGAACGTACCATAGGATTTAAAGAACGTCGATATATTGAAGAATTACGCATCCTGACCAGGGCTACTGCGCTCGATTGTGTAATCGATGAGCGTTTCGAGCGGGTTATATATGTCATAAAGCAGGGTGACATGGGACTCGCCATCGGCAAAAAGGGAGATAATATCAGGAGGCTCCAGTCGGTACTCGGCAAGAAAGTCGAGATGGTGGAACACGCAGAGGACCTTTTTCAGTTCATCTCGAACATGTTCAAGCCTGCCGAATTGACCGGGATCGACGGGCCGGATGCCGAAGGAACGGTGAAGATCATCGTCAGGCAGAAGAGCGACCTTGGTATTGCGATCGGGAAGGGTGGAACCACCATCGAGAAGGCAAGGGTCCTATTGAGACGATATCACAACCTGGAGATCGGGGATGTCATCGTGGGAGGCGGGGCCAGTGCCAGCACATGATGTCCTTTCAGAACTCTGGGATGTCATCAGCGACAGGGTAGAGAATCCCAGGGACGGATCGTATATCTCTTCGCTCCTTCGCGATCCCAAAGGAAATGACAGGGTCCTCGAGAAGGTTGGGGAAGAGTTCACCGAGTATCTCATCGCCGTGAAGAACGGGAAGAGACAGGACATCATCCTTGAGGCGGCCGATCTCCAGTTCCACCTGCTTGTCAGTTTAAAAGCCGCAGGAATTGAGTTCTCCGAGGTGCTCGGGGAGCTCGAATCGAGGAGAAAATAATTACCCTGTCAGGTAGGCATCGAGATCCTGCAATCCCTCGATGTCCTTGAATTCGACTGTTGAGCTCGCAGCAACCTCAGGATCGATCAGGAGTTCTGCTCCATATCGGAGCGAGAGTGCGATCCCGTCGCTCGGACGGCAGTCCATGCTCACCTGCCGTCCATCCCGCTCCAGGATAAGCCTCGCATAGTAGACACCGTCGTCAAGGGAATCGATGATCAAACCCTTCATGTCGATCCCAAACGCCTTCAGCAGTTCCACAAAGAGATCATGGGTCAGGGGGCGTGGCGGGACCTCCTGCTTGAGAGCGTTCCGGATCGAGATTGCCTCCCAGAGCCCGATATAGATTGGAAGGCAGGACTCCCTGTCATTCATAGAGAGGATGACAGCCGGTGATGCCCCGAGCGGTCCGACTGCCATAAACACCCCCTTTACTGAACATTGCACGGGATCCATTGGTCGCAACAATGGGATTGCTGGGGGTGGTCTTAAGGGTTTGTCCCCTCCATGTCCATCGGGATACCCCGCATACTCCCGGTATTCTGGAGGAAAAGCAAGATACTCAAAGAATGGAAATCACGTCAGGCAGATTCACCTCCGTCCGGCATGAATGGGAGATGGGAAACCCAGTGCCGGCGGTTATACCCCAGGTCTCCAGGCAATACAGGAGGCGGGGATGTTGTTGAGGGAGACCTTCCAGGCATCTATGATCTGCTCTCACCGGATAGGTCAGGATCACCATGAAAAAGGGGGTATACAATCCCCCATCAGGTCAGCCTGATCCAGTCAAAGAATCGGCCTCCTGAACCGGCCACTTTCCTGTGCAGTTCACCCGATCAGGTACGTCACCGTCACCGTTGCGGTCACCGTGATGTCGCCTGCCTCGATTGGTGTCGAGACCCCGCCCCCAACCGATTCTGCCATGGCGTAGTTCTGGTACCGGACCGGGGAGTAGCCCCCGCTGATCTGGACCGACTTCACCGACTGTATGCTGACACCGAGTGCCCCTGCAACGGTCCGGGCATCCGCGGAAGCCCGCTCGGTTGCTTCCTTCAGCGCTTCCGTCCGGAGCACCTGGGACTGTTCGTCGGAGAGGAAGAACTGGATGGAACTCGCCTGGTTGATCCCCTCGGCAACACCGATGTCGATCACCTCGCCAGTGCGGGAGACATCGTGGAGCGTGACCGTAAGGGTGTTCGTCACACGATAGGTCTTCACTTTCTGCAGGCCGTAGATCTTGGTATCATCGTAGACAGGATAGATGTTGTACCCGGTCGTCTTGAGCGCCTCCTTCGGGATGCCAGCGGTGATCAAGGCATCCATCACCTTCGTCATACGGGCTGCATTTTCAGCCTGGGCGGCCTGGACGTTGGGATTTTCTGTCTCGACTGCGAGTGAGATCTGTGCACGGTCCGGAGTCCCGAGAACGGATCCGGTACCAGATGCGACGATCGTGTTGTCAGTATCTGTTTCAGCTGCCGCCACAGTCCCGATCACTGAGAAAACGATCAGGACAAGGGCCGCAGTCACCATCAAGAATCTCTGGTTCATGGTCTTTCAGGTGACTGGTTTTGCGGCATAATGTTTTAACATTCCCTTGACTGCGAATGATGTGGCAGTCATCGAATAGTCCCGGAAAAGGTCCATACATCATAAGGAATCACCCCCAGGAGTCTCGTGCAGACGTCACAGCAACGACCATCCATTTGCCAAAATGTTTGCCGCAGCGCCATGTTTTTTCTCATCGCGGGCAGACATAATGGAACTGGAAATAGTACGCAAACCAATGATGTGGCAATACCTGCGTCGTTGGTGAGTGGATGGAATACCTATGAATGATCCGACCTGCGATCTTCCGGACTTTGTGCAATTTGTCGAGAATGCTGACGAAATCATCTTTGTGCTCACACAGGAAGGTCTCATCTCCTACATCTCCCCGAACTGCACAAGAATGCTCGGGTATGATCCCGGAGAGGTCGTAGGTGTATCAGCGGTTGAGTTCATTCATCCCGATGATCTTCCAAAAAACCGCGAGTCCTTCCTACAGACTCTCACGTTGGGAAAAAATACCAGGGGGATCCAGTTCCGAATACGGCATAAAAATGGGACGTGGCGATGGAACACAGAGAGTATGTCCCCCATCCGCGATTCCAGGGGAGTCATTGTGGGGACCCAGGGGATCATCCATGACATCACCGAGCAAGTGGCTACACAATCGGCACTTCAGGCCATTATTGGGAGTATGGTGGGAACCACCGGGCTCTCCTCTCTCAGGAAGATTGCAGAGAGCGTCAGTTCCTGGCTTGCAGCCGATTGCGTCATGGTGGGGGAGATCCAGCCGGATCACGAGACGGTCAGTGTCCTCTCCATGCAGCTTGACGGGAAAGAGGTCACAGGATTTTCCTATACCCTCAAAGGCACACCATGTGAGAATGTCACGGAGAAGGGATACTGCCATTATCCTGATGATGCAATCAATCTCTTCCCGCACAGCAAGGACCTCGTCGAACTGAATATCAGGGCATACATTGGGACACCGCTCAACGATGCAGAAGGCAGGGTCATAGGTGTCCTCTGTGCACTCTTCAGAAGACCATTCCAGTCATCTCAGGAGATAAGGGACATTATGTCGATCATCGCGGTGAAAGCCGGTGCTGAGATCGAGCGTTCCCAGATTGAACGCGAACTCCAGCAGAACCGGTACATGCTCGCAAAGGCGATGGATCTTGCGAACCTGGTGAACTGGGAGTTCGATACGAGCACCGGTCTTTTCCGGTTCAACGACCGTTTCTACGAATTGTATCGCACTTCTGCCGGGCAGGAAGGGGGGTACCTGATATCACCGGAGCGATACAACCAGGAATTTGTTCACCCGGATGACCGTGATGCGGTTGCCAGGGTATTTTCTACAAAAATGGCATCGAATAATCCGGATTATGAGTTCCAGATGGAACACCGCATCATCCGGCGGGATGGAGAACTCCGGAACCTGATTGTCCGGGTAGGAGTCGTCGTTGATGATGAGGGGAAGATAGCCAAGATCCATGGTGCGAACCAGGATATCACCGAGCAGAAGAGGCTCGAAGAAGCGCTTCGGCAGGCAAATACAAAACTCAATCTCCTCACGAGCATCACCCGGCATGATATTACCAACCAGCTCCAGGTGCTGAAAGGATTTCTCTCTCTCATGAATGACGTACCACCTGGTCCTGAGTACCAAAAATACTTCCAAAATGTCTGTGATGCAGCCAGCCGCATCTCTGCAATGATCGAGTTTACGAAAGATTACGAGGATGTCGGTGTCTTGGCTCCTGCATGGCAGAACTGCCGGAACCTTGTCGAGACTGCGGGAAAAGAAGCCAAACTCGGAAATATTGTCGTGAAGAATGAGATCCCCTTTTCTCGGGAAGTGTATGCTGATCCGCTCATCTATAAAGTCATTTTCAACCTGATCGATAACGCAGTCAGGTACGGGAAGACTATCACGACCATCCGTTTCTCTGTTAAAGAACGAGACGGGGATCACATCCTAGTCTGTGAAGACGATGGAGTAGGGATCCCCTGCGATGAAAAAGAGAAGATCTTCCACCGAGGCTATGGGAAGAATACAGGACTTGGGCTCGCCATTTCCCGCCAGATCCTCGACATCACAGGCATCACCCTCCGTGAGACGGGTGAGCCCGGGAAAGGGGCACGGTTCGAGATCGTGGTTCCGAAAGGGATGTGCCGGCACCCACAGGACCGCCGAATCATTCATTCTTACAGGAACTACAGGAGAGACTATATCGATTTTGTTCGCCTGTAATCAGTGTTATAACGTGTCAGCGTCTCTGCCCTTTGCTTCCCGGCGGACAATCACAAGGCTTCCAAGGAGGCCGAGGAAGATATTTGAATAAAAGAGGATGCTTCTCCACAGGACGACGACGATCCCGATCAGGGAGGTCGGGATGAAAATGCTGTACATCGAGGTGAACAGGATCTCTGCAATCCCCGAACCCCCGGGGGTTAAGGGGATCATCATAATGACCGCGATGATCAGCTGGATGACCAGCGATTCAACATAGATTGGGGGCTGGCCGAGTCCCAGTAGTATAAGGGATACGATCACGCTCTCCAGGAACCAGAAGGCAGCGGTGCAGATGAGACCCAAAAAAAGGCCTTTCTTCCCCTGGATGATAAACATGGCTAGCGTATTGTGGAAATTATCGACTTCCCTGTCAACCGCCTGTTCGTACTTCTCCATCCTCGTCTTTCCCATGAGTTTTGCCACGTACCTGACGATCCTTAAGAGGAATTTCTTCAGGATATCTGGATTTTTTACCGAATAGAGGAAGAGTACGACAATCACGGTGATGAAGATCCAGGATGCGTACATGAAGTAGCTGTAGATGGATCCCAGCTGCTGCCAGATGCTCCCCAGCACCAGCATGAAGAATGCCCCCCCGAGTCCGAGCACAAACCCGTCGAGAATTCGCTCGGTGATCACAATTGCGGTGGCATCGCCGACCTTGACACCCGCCTTGTAGAGTTCGTGGACCCTGACGGGTTCCCCGCCAGCCTGAGAGGGCGTGATCGCCGCAACGAGAAGGTTTGCAAGGACAAGGTTGAAACATTGGAGGAAAGGGACGCGGTACCCGAGCCCCCAGCTCATGAACTTGACCCGGAGTCCCCAGAACACAAGAGCAAGGATATGGATAAGGAGGGCCAGGATGAAGAAGGTTAGGTCAGTGTTCCTGAGCAGTGTGAACGTAGATGCATCGATCGTAAAGAAGAGGATTCCAACGAGGACGATGAGGGAAAAACCGAGTGATATCCACAGCCAGCGCTTCTCACTCTTCTTCATGATACCTGCCCATCGCGAACAATGGTAATAACTCAGTACTATCGGTTCACTGACGGATATACATTATGAAGGTGGGAGCTTGAATCCGCCCGTCGTGGGACGCTTATACCGAGAAGATCTCCCGTCTTCCGGTCACCCTGAAAAGGCCTGCCCGGACACCTGTGTCAAGCCATGCATGGCCGTAACTGTAGGATCCGAGAGCGTTGTGCAGTCTTCCCATCGTGCAGAAGAATCTCCCAAATTCCCTGGAGACCACAGATGCCATGATGAACCGTTCGGATGCAGGATACATGTCTGTCTCGGGTTCGGGTGCCGGGACCACGGATGTGATCGCCGAGAAAAGGAGGGACTGGTATCTCGCAGTCTTTTCCTGCAGGTGGGCTGCATCCCCTGTTGAGGAGGGGATCGCCGAGAAGATCCAGCCAGCGTCCTGCACCTCTGTTGAAAAGAGGCCAAGGCTGGCCCCGGCATCGATCCATCCGAGTGCGTACGCCCACGATGCAAGGGCATTGACGGGATCTCCTGACGAGAGAAAATGGTCTCCGTCGGAGAGGTACGAGCATGCCATTCCCTCAAGATCTCGTGCGATAGGAAAGTAAATGGATCCTGGAGGAACCGGGATTGCGAGATGCCGGAGTCTGAAGTCCAGTTCATCCCTCCAGGAATACATGATCACAGTCCTCCAAAGAGGGAGAGGTACTCCTCTTCCATGACATGCAGAGGTCCCGGGATCACGAGAATATGGAGTGGGGGTCCGAACTCGGTATTCCGGACTTTCTGTGCGGGTCCCGCTGATACGACCGGGTCGCTCGAACCAGCCCGGGCAACACCGACATAGAGCGGGATTTTCATCCCCGCCTTCTCAGCCATCTGCTCGAGCAGTCCAATCGCGAAGGGAACTGTCATATACCTGTCTTTCTGGATGTCTAGGTAGACGAGAGTGTGAAGTCCCGCATCAAGATTCTTACCTATCACCACGATGGGGGTTGTCGGGGACCAGTTCTTCGCAGGAAATGGGAGGGAGCAGGATTTCCCGAACCGGTAGTTCTGGAGCCCGGTCAGGCCGCAGACGGCACTGGAGATGGAGGCACCGTGGACAATCGCGGTCTTAATCCCCCTCTCTTTTGCCCTGATCCGGAGGTCTGCATGGGTGGTCGAGACCATCGGGTCGCCTCCTGTGAGAAACGCCACAATGCCCTTTTCTGCTGCATCAAGTATGAGGTCAGGATTCTGCTCAACATCCTCCCTCTCCAGAACCGAGATCGGCGTGTTGAAAAATGACTCCATCTCCTCATGCGATGTCCCAGCAAGGTGAGAGGTATATCCTTCAAGGAACACGCAGTCAGATCCCCGGATGCACTCAAGTCCCCTGACCGAGACATCCTTGTGGTCGTAGAGACCCAGTCCGATAAAGTACAGCATTCGCATCACTCTTGTATTTAAGGAACCTGGCAATGTTCTGAAGGGTACTCCTGCTGTCAGTAGGGGTGGCGAGTTATCCTGTCCACCATCGTCTCGATTACGAAATGCACATCAGAGCGCTTGAGAGAACTGATGAAGAAGACAGGGACATCATCCCTGAGCCTGAGTGACTCCCGTATCATCACTTCATCCATCTGGTGAGGGAGGTCGGATTTGTTGACTGCCACGATGAGGGGAAGTTTCGCAGCATGCGGGAGTGTCAGGAGTTCCCGTGCACGTATAAGGCTGTCGGGCCTGGTCGCATCGATGATGAGGATGATTCCCATCGCATTTTTTACGAGCTGGGGCAGGATCGGGTCAAACCGCGGCTGCCCCGGGGTGCCAAAGATGGTGATGTCAAACCCGCGGAAGTGGAGCCACCCGAGGTCCATGGCGACGGTCGTGCGGGAGCCATCGGGGTCGCCCCGGTCGACAGAGATCCCTCGTTCCGATGCATTGGAGACGAACGTGGATTTCCCCGAGGATGCAGGGCCCATGATGATGATCTTCGGGATGTAGAGGCTGACACTACGGTTCCCGGTTGAATAGGGTATTGACCTCCTTGGCATCTCCGACCAGGAGACATACTCGAGGGTGAAGAAGTTGAAGAAGGGAACGAGGGTAAACGCAGAATGGACCGAGATGATGAGGTCAAAGTGTTTCCCGGAGGCAAACCGGGCGATCAGGCTGTCCCCCTCGAGGTTCAGGTGTTCAACAACCGTCGTGATCTTTTTCTTCTGATGGGTCGAAGGCAGCACTCCGAGGGCACCATCGAGTCCGAGGTCTTCATAGAGGAGATCAAAGTATACGAACACCACGTCGATAGCGTGGGTGTCGATGGTCTCCTGGATCAGGGTCTTCCATGCTTTTTTCCGGGATTGGAGTTTCTTCTCCTGGAAATTGATGGAATCACGTGCCCTGCTGTCAAGGATGACCACATCACCTGCACGTACGGGATCCACAAGTTCCAGGAGTCCCGGGAATTCCGAACAGAACGCTTTCCCGGATGAATGCGGCGCGATAATCAGGATCTTCTTCTTGTCGGTAAGCACGGTTGCGATGGTCCTGTACATGAACAGCCGGCCTTCGACACCGGGCTCCAGGGAGAAGACCGCACGAGTACCACGGGGTATCCCTGAACCGAGCATCTCGTCGAGGCCCGTAATACCAGTCCGGATCATGCCATCAGCTCCAGGTTCCCCTGCTGGATGCGGAACGGCATCCATTCCTGTGATATGCCGATCACACCCCTGATCCGGAGGAACTCCCCGTGTTGTTCGGTCTTCACCTCGATCACGACATTCATCAGCTGTTTCATCAGCGAGAGGGTTTTCTCGTCAAAGGACTCGTTGTTCAAGATATAAATACCCACAGCTTCCATCTTTTTCAATTTGGCAGTGATTACATGGAGGAACTGGTAGAGGACTTCCAGTTTCCTGTACATGAGCAGGGTGGTGAGGGAGTCGATATAAAAACGAACAGGCGGCGGGAAGAGTGCATCATCCGCATCTGCGAATTCGCCATTAAAAATACTCTCTACCATTGACGAGAACTTGATTCCGATGCCGGTGAGATCGGAGGGGCTTGATACGAATGTTACCTGGGTGTTATCAACAATATCAGGCGTGGAAAGCTTGGTTACCGAATCGATAATCCCGGTGTGTTTTCTGTCAAACTGCTCATGAGAGAAATAATCAAGGAGATCGACGGCTCGTTTCACCGTCGTCAGGATGAGCGCATATTCCCCGGTTCGCGGCTTTGCGAGTGCATAGCCGAGCAGCTCACCGCTGCTCATGGACGGGGCCAGGATGAGAATGTTGCTCCCCGGGGGGATCCCTTCCTTCACCTGATCGATGAAGCTGATACCCGTCACATACGTGTACATCTGATGATTATCATACAATAATCAGGTTTATAAGCGCTCCGATAAGAATACCCAGAATCAGGGTGTAAAAAGAGACAAGAAGGGTGATTCGCGCCCCTACGACTTTTGCAAGGACCCCGATTGTCGAGATGCATGGAATGAAGAGCACACTCACCACGGCAAAGATATAGATCTGGCCCATGGTGAGCACAGCCGGGAGATCTGCGGTTCCTGCCAGGATCACGAGCGTCTCGAGTGCCATCTCCTTACGAAGGATACCGAACAGGAGAGCTGTTGCTGCATATCCGGGGAGCCCGAGGATGGCTTCGGACCACGGGGAGATATATTGCTGGAAGAAGGTGAAGAACCCGGCGAACTGGAGGAATCCAAGGATCAGGCTTGCCACAATCAGAAGAGGCATCGCAATAACGAGAAACTCGCGTATCCGGAACCATGCTTTGGTGAGGATGTTTTTGAGGCTTGGAAGCCGGAGCGGAGCCATCTCGAGGATCATGCCATACTGTTCCCCGGGAGTGATACGGGAGAGCACAAGACCCGTGAGGATAACCAGGCCCAGGGTGATCCCATAAATACTGAGTGCTGCCGGCAGTCCCATGAATGCGGCGACTATCCCGGCTATGATGACCGTTCTTGCCGAGCAGGGAACCATGCTCACCAGGAAGGAAGCAATGACCCGCTCCCTCCGTGTACGGAGCAGGCGGATACCCATGATGGCCGGCACGTTGCATCCGAATCCGAGGATCAGGGGTATCAGGCCCTGCCCGTGCATTCCAAGGCGGTGCATTGCCCTATCCGCGAGAAACGCCGCACGGGTGAGATACCCTGAATCCTCGAGGATAGAGATGAAGAGGTAGAATGTGAATATGAACGGAAACGCGATCCCGAGTCCCGCCTGGAGTGCGAGAAGGAACGAGAGCCCGAGCTGCCGGACAAGTGGATTGAGCGGGAGGGCAAGGAACGGGGAGATGAAGAGCATGTCAAAGATCGAGACCAGGAATTCCTCGAGGACAGATCCGATGAGAAAGACCGCTATCAGGATTGAGAGGAGGACGGCAACCAAAATGATCGGGCCCGATCTCCGTGAGGTAAGGAGCGAGTCAAGCGTGTTCTTCTTCACATCACCCTTGTCGTAACTCACCTCGCGGGCGATGGTCTCTGCCCGGTGATGCCGGTTTCCCGCAATGATCTGCGCAACGGACATCCTGTGCATGTCCTCGATCTCAGGTGCAAGTGCATCCACGAGTGCACTCACCTCAGGGTCAGTCCCTATCCCCTGGAGCGCCTGCAATGCCTGGAGCCTGGTTGCAGGATGAACCTGCTGGATGCTCCGGATTGCAGCCTCGATGTGATGATCATACGGGACCAGGACAGATGGTGACCGGGCCCGGAAGAGTGCAGCAGGGATGATATCGGCAACATTCATGCCGGTGATGGCTGCGGCGGGGATCACTTCCACACCGAGGATAGCCGAGAGTTTCCCGGCATCGATCTCTATCCCCTGCTTTGCGGCTTCATCCATCATGTTCAGGACGACTACCAGGGGTTTTCCGAACTCGGCAAGCTGAAGAAGAAGGTAGAGGTTGCGTTCAAGGTGCGTCGCATCAAGGACTGCGATCAGGACTTCGGCTTCCTTCTCCTGGATGAAGGTTCGGACCATCACCTCCTCGGGTGAATTCCCTTCCAGCGAATAGATGCCGGGGAGATCGACGAGCTCAAGCTTCTCATGCTTGAAGCAGAGGTTTCCCTTCTTGAGATCCACCGTGGTACCAGGGTAGTTGCTCACCTCGACACCGATGCCGGTGAGCTGGTGAAAGATCAAAGACTTCCCGACGTTGGGATTGCCGATAAGCCCAAGCCTCATTCGGTGTGCTCCACGTAGATGCAGGACGCGATCTCGGGCGAGATGGCAACATCATATCCCTTCACGTGGATCACCATCGCCTTGTTATCCAGCGTGTGGACAAGCCGGATCCTCTCGCCGGGGAGGATTCCCATGTCAAGGAGGCGCTGGCAACCACCCGGACATTTCATGGAAACCACCTTGAGTTCAGATCCCTCCGGGAAATCAAGAAGGGTCTGAGGATGCGGCCGGGAAGTGTTCCCTCCTCTCCACCTCTTTCTTGGGCGGGCTATGTACTGGTCAAGCCGCTCAAGCGCTTCATCAGAAAGATCGTGTTCGAGAATGCAGGCTTCCTCTGATGCAGTCCCGCGATCCATACCGAGGATATCCGAGAGGAAGCACTCGAGCACCCGGTGCTTCTTCATGACCTGGTTGCCGATGAGTGACCCCACGGCAGAGATCTCAATCCTGTCACCGGGGAGGATGTGAAGATCTCCCTGGTTCTGCAATGCACGGAGATGATCCCGTATCTCGTCCTCCGGCTTCGAGAGATGCCAGGAGAGCGCTGCGATAGTAGGGGGGTCCGGACTGTCCCGGGAGAGTATACAGAGTGCTTCAAGGAGGTCTTCCCGGGCCGAGGTCTTCATCAGTATAGTGTTGGCCCGGGCATTATTTGAGAATTTGTATGAACTATCTGCCAGGAAATGATTCCCCGTGTGTCTTTCTTGTGAATGCTGACGAGGGGATTCCTATTATGGACGGCTCGATCGTATTGATTACTTGTGCTACTCAATTCTAGTAACTATTAACAATGATTTAATATAGGACTTCAGAGACAGTATCATAAATAAGGGTGGCATTGTGAAAAAAGGAACTCTTGCGGACGTTCAGGAAATAATAAAAAAGGGAGCGTCCTACCAGGCGGCAATTGATATCGACAAGGTGGATCCCGGATGTCGCGAGTATGCAGACACGATCAACTCGCTCTTAAAGACCACGGAAGGCCTGCGGATCCAGAACCAGATCGTATTTACAGAAAATCCGCTTCCGATTTTGATCTTTGACAAGAACTGGAACATCATCACTGCGAACCAGGCATACGCCGATCTCTCGGGCATTGAACGGAGCAAACTCCGGAGCATGAATGCCAAGAGCTTCAAAGTCCTCGAACAGAAGGGTGAAGGACTCAAGGTAGCATTCACGAACAAGAAGCGGAGTTACGGCGAGGTTACCGTCGATATGCCGACCGGTATCAGGATTCTCGAGCAGTACGGGATACCGATCCTTGACGAGCAGGGCGAGGTCAGGACCCTCTTTGTTATCTACAACAACATCACCGAGCGGCGTACCCTAGAGGACAGGCTGAAGAGGAGTGTATCAGAGATAGGGGAGATTCTTGCAAATATTTCCCGCGGGGATCTGACAAGGAAAGCCACGGTATTCGAGCATGATCCGCTCGACCAGGTGAAACAAAACCTGAACCAGACTGTTGACAGGCTGACTGCGCTTATCTCCGACACCATGAAAGTGGTGGAAGAACTTGACCAGGCGATGAACGATATCCTCACCGGGACCGATGAAGTTGCACGAGCCTCCCAGACTGTTGCCACCACCGCCCAGAAGACCTCCGATGATGCAAAGACCCAGCTGAAGCAGCTCGAACAGGTCAGCAAGGAAGTCTCCGAACTGGCCAGTGCTGTGGAGAAGATAGCGCATGCATCCCAGGACATGGCGCAGACTTCCAGGACAGTCCTGAACACTGAGGAACAAGCCCGGAAGCTCGGGAAGGATGCTACCGGAAAGATGAATGCGGTCCAGGATCTCTCGAAGACGGCAATGGAGGAGATGGTCACGCTTGATAAAAAGACCCAAGAGATCAGCAATATCGTGAAAGTCATCACCGATATCGCCAACCAGACCAACCTCCTTGCCCTGAATGCCGCGATCGAGGCTGCCCGGGCAGGGGAAGCCGGGCGTGGATTCGCTGTCGTCGCCGGAGAAGTGCGGAACCTCGCGGGGGGGTCCAAGAATGCCACCAAGAATATCGACAATGTGATCCGGGGCATCTCCGATTCCAGCGGGAACACGGTCAATTCCATGAAGAAGGCCTACGATGAGATCGTGACCGGCATCAAGAGCGTGGAGATCACGATTGAAGCGCTGAACCAGATGGCAGCAGGGATCAGGACCACTGCCGAGAGTGTTGCAGCAATCTCGAGGGAGACCGAGAACCAGGCAGTTGCGACCGGAAACGTGATGAATAATGTGGAACTCGTTCACGATCAGATCGCCCAAAACGAGAGGAACACCGAACAGCTTGCTGCCCTTGCCGAAGAGAGCAGCGCCTCCATCGAGGAGATTGCAAGCGCCACGAACGAGATCAGGCAGAAGATGGGCCACTGCAGGGAGATCATGGGATCCTTCAGGCTGAAATCCTGAAGGGCCGGGAATTGAGTATCATGACGAAAATCCTGGAGTTCAAGCTGGGTGGAAACTACTATGCCATGGACATCCACTTCACGAGGGAGATCGTAGAGTCCCTCCCCATCACTCCCATCCCGAGAACCCCCGGATTTATTGCAGGGATGACGAATATCAGGGGCGAGATCACCACCATTATTGCCATTCATGAACTGATCGGGATTTCCAGCCAGGAGCAGATGCCCTCGTCAGAAAAGTTCATCATTTTCGTCCCCGAGGCCGCCAAAGGAGACAATATAGGGATGATGGTCGACGAGGTCTACAGTGTGCTCGATGTGAATGAAGAGGATATCGAGTATTCTCAAAATGGAGACACGAATGAGAAAAAGACCTTTATCAAAGGCGTCATCCGCCTCCAGGACAGCCACGAAGGAAAAGATAAGCCCTCCGTGTCGCAAAGGCTCGTTTTATATCTTGATATCGACAAGCTCATATCAGATCTCTTCGAGAAAGCCTAAACGCTGAGATCATGGAGATTTATGGACGAATTTCAGGCACTGCTCCAGACTATCCAGCGACTGTTCGGTATACAGTGCACCAGTTACAAGGAAGATTACATCAAGCGACGCCTGGCATCGCGGATGAATGCACGGCACATCAAGACCTACAAGGAATACCAGGAATTTCTTCTCCAGAACAAGGATGAGCACGAACCGCTCAAGAACGCGCTCACCATCAACGTCACAAAGTTTTTCAGGGACACCCCTGTCTACGAGACACTCCGATCCGAGATCTTCCCCCCAATCCTCAGGCAGAGGAAGAAGCTTCGCCTCTGGAGTGCCGGGTGCTCTTCGGGAGAGGAGCCCTATTCCTATGCCATCATGCTCCATGATATGACCACCATCATGAAAGATGTGGACTGGATGATCACCGCGACCGATATCGACGAGGTGATTCTTAAAAGAGCACGGGAAGGCATTTACGAGAAATCATCCTTAGAATTTGTGACCGAGAGCCAGCTCCGCCGCCATTTCAAAGCCCTTGATGACGGGCGATACGAGATAAAGCCCCACATCAAGGAGAAAGTCAGGTTCCAGCACCATGATCTCATGACCAGCGTTCCCATAAGCAGGAATTTTGACATTATATCATGCCGGAACGTCACCATTTACTTCTCGGACAAGCAGAAAAACGATCTTGTTAAGATGTTCCACCAGGGGCTGAGTCCGGGTGGTTTTTACGTTATGGGTATGTCCGAGTTCCTCGGACGGGAAGTCGAGAGTTATTTTTCCACGTACAAGCCGCTCCAGAAGATCTTCGTCCGCAAGGACTGAAATATTTTCAAAAAGTTATTTATAGTTAAGAACCTATTATATTATACTTAATATCTTCACTCATGAACTTCTCGATCCATTTTCTTGCATACCCGAGACGAACAGCGTATTGCTTGAAGGATGATTCGATGATCTCCTTGAAGT
>Ga0302251_1001393_pt1 | contig 14927 bp, 14 predicted proteins | sample AAG_RA_Gln_MG_FD_193534 | JGI IMG/M metagenome (GOLD analysis project Ga0302251, IMG submission 193534) | Enriched activated sludge microbial communities from anaerobic digester in WTTP, New Holstein, Wisconsin, United States - AAG_RA_Gln | ecosystem: Engineered > Bioreactor > Anaerobic >...
CCTCTCTTTTTAGTTGTCGCCGCTCTGATTAAACTTACCTCTCCGGGGCCTGTCTTCTATGTTCAGAAGAGAGTAGGGTTGAACGGCAGACGTTTCGCTTTTTACAAATTTCGCTCTATGTATCAGGGTGCCCATGAAAAACTCGCGGAACTTGCGGCCATGAACGAAATGAAGGGGCCCATATTCAAAATAAAGAATGATCCTCGGATAACTCCTTTCGGAAAATTCCTGAGAAAGTCCAGTATAGATGAGCTGCCCCAGCTTTTCCACGTATTTATAGGGAAGATGAGCATCATCGGGCCACGCCCTCCACTGCCGAGAGAAGTGGCGCAGTATGAACCGTGGCAGCGCCGGCGCCTTTCGATGCGTCCGGGCATAACCTGCATATGGCAGATAAGCGGAAGAAATAAGATCGGTTTCGAAGATTGGATGAAGATGGACCTTCAATATATAGATAATTGGTCGTTATGGCTAGATTTTAAGATACTTTGCAAGACGATACCGGTAGTCCTTTTTGGTGTCGGGGCATATTAGAAACCGGAGGCTTGAGATGTTAAGGGACCTTAGAATAACCGTTATGTGTCTATTTTCTTTTATAACCGTTTTAACCTTATGCGGTTGCATGGCCGGAGGGGGCCGCGAGCAGGGAGGGGAGGTTATAGCGCGGATCAATGATTACACCCTGACAGAAGAAGATTTTAAGAACGAAGCGGAGCTTTTAGCGCCCACTAAATATTTCTCGGAAGATATGAGTTCGGCAAAGCAGATGTTGTTGGATGATATGATAGAGAAGAAGATACTTTTAATGGAGGCTCAACGCGAAGATTTTGACAAAGAAGAAGCTTTTATGAAGGAGATTGAGCGCTATTGGGAGCAGGCGCTTTTAAAGCGCCTCATGAAAAAGAAGATGAAAGAATTTTTGCGCACAATAAGCGTTGGGGATGATGAGGTGCGGGAAGAGTACGATCGGATTTCCAAAGAAAGCGGCGGGCATATCGAACCTTTTGAGAAAATATCTTCTGAAATAAGAAGTGATATTCTTCATAGAAAGATGCAAACCGCATTTGATCTCTGGGTCGAAGGGCTCAAGAAAAATGCAAAGATAGAGATAAATAAAGACAACCTTAATAAGATGGCGTTAGAGTAGTCCTTGATATGGAGGTGCGTTATGGAAGTCGGATTTCAGAATCGTAGACGGAACTACTATATAAAGAAAGAATTCCAGAGAAACTTCATATTAAAATTCTGTGCGCTTGTGATTATAGGCGCGGTTGTTTTTGGCGCCATAATATATTTCGCTTCACGCACGACCGTGACGACAACTTTTTATAATTCACGCCTCACTATAAAAAATACAGCCGAATATATACTGCCCACGCTTTTATTAGGAAGTGCAATAGTCGTTGCGCTGATAGGGCTTGCGACTGTATTTGTAACATTGTTTACTTCCCACAGGATAGCCGGGCCGCTTTATCGCATAGAGAAGGATGTGGGGGATGTCGCGGATGGAAATCTTGGTAAAAAATTTAATTTGCGAACAGGAGATGAGCTTAAAGCCCTTGCCGTGAGCCTTGATGTAATGGCGTATAGCTTACGCTCGAAGGTGAATAGCATAAAAGACTCCGTCGGAGAACTTGAGGCGATATTGAAAGAGCGTGGGTCTAGGAAGGAAGGGGAGATAATACAGGAAGCCTCCCGGAAAACAGAAGAGATTAAAAACTCTCTGGATAAATTCAGGACATAAAAAGGCGTTATGAGTGTATCTCTGAACAGAATAGAGACGCGAAAAAGATATTCGACACTGGTTTCGATACTGGCGGGTGCTTTTATCATTTTCAGAGCGCTGCCTATCTTTTCAGAATATGCCCGAGAGGTTATTCAGGCCAAATCGTCCGGCAAAAATGATTTACATGAAGAAGGCGTTGATTCGGTAGACAGATGGGATATCTTTGAAAGCAAGTACTTTACTATATACCATCACCCCGACGCTAACCTGCGTGCCATCGAAAGAAGGCTTAAAAAAAGGGCTTTTTACTTTGGAAGAGAAACCCTGAGCGGGGATGCATCGATAGAGGACAAGATAGGATATAGGCTTGACTATTTATTCAAGCGCGCGCGCGAAATACTGGATATGTATCCCAAAATGGGAAAGATAAAGATTAAGATATTGACTGACAGGCGCCAACTCAGAGACGAATACTATAAAATTTTTGGATATCAGGAGGAGATGAAGTCCTTCTATGTGCATAAATACGAAACGCTTTATATCTCTGAAGACGATATTTCGGATTCCATAGTTGTACATGAAATAGCGCATGCAATAATTGATAGCTATTTCGAGGTTGTGCCGCCAAAAAAATTGGCCGAGGTCATGGCTTCATATGTAGATTCGCATCTGGAAGAGTGACCCATGTTAAATGATAAAAAAGCTAGACATAGCTATTTGACTTTGTCCCTAATCTATGGTAATATTATAAATCCCATACTTCAAAATGTTTTTTAAGGAGGATATCGATGAAACGTTTCGTAATTTCTGCAGTTATCACAGCGCTTATTATTACGGCTTATTCTGTCTTGTCGATGGCTGACGAAGGCGCCTTAAAGATAGTTGCAACATCAGGTAAGGTATCGATAAAGATAGCCGATTCTAAAGAGTGGGTTGAGGCCGTTAAAGGGCAAGCGGTAGCCAAGCACGACGTCGTCAGAACAGAAGCCGATTCGAATGCTGTGCTCGAATTTGCGGACAAGAGCAGTGTCACCCTTAAACCAAACACCGAAATAACCATCGAAGAGCTTGTCCTGGACAAGACGGTAAGAAAAGTAGGCATCAATATGCCTGTGGGAGAGCTACGTTCCATAATTACCAAGGTTGATACACCGTCGGAATTTGTAGTTAAAACACCTACCGCAATATCCGGTGCCCGCGGGACGGTCTTTTATGTGATGTTCGACGGTACAAATACAAGGATATTCGTAACAGAGGGGTCAGTTGATTTCTCTAATGCTAACGGGGAGAACTCGGTTGTTGTCATCGAAAATATGTCCTCCATCGCGTCAGGGGATGGCACTGTAGGTGAGCCTCGTGAATTAACGGGAGAAGAGAGAGAGCAGGCTCTCGCAGGTTGGTTAGGCGGCGCCATAGCGGAATTCTATACGCCACCTGAAGGCGGCGGAAATACCGGAGAGGATTTAGACGCCCCTGAAGCTACCCCCGAAAGCACAGCCAGCCGAACCTAAAATTGTTTTACAATTCGCTATAAAAAGAGGCCGATATGCGGCCTCTTTTTTTGTTTAAAGTTAATGATTGACTTTTGAGTCATTAATGATAAAATATAACCTTAATATAATTAAGTAGTTATAACAAAATTATCGGAGGGGCAAGTGGCTTCAAGATTTGGTTCCAAAAATCTTCTCTATATATTTTTAATATCTTTTTTAGCTACCGCCATTGACCAGGGGGTTGCTTTCTCTCAACTCACCAATCCGGACTTGCCTGAAAGGGATGGGGTAAAGCTTTTTGAGCGCGCCAAGCTTCATGCTGCGCTTAGCACCGAAGAGCAACTCGAAACCAATATATTCCTTGCTAATACAGATAGAAAATTTGACGGCATAACCGTATTAAATCCTTCGGTCGGTATTGATGTCCCATTTTGGGATAATAGCCTCAGTATCGATTATAATACCGGCGTTTATATGTACAATACTTATCATAGCCAGAATCATGTGGACCATCGTGTAAGGGGCCTTGCCGAGATAAATCTATCCGATTATAAGATAACGCTGAATGATGTATTCCGAAAATTTACAGATCGCGCTGCGGATGAAAGCTCTAACCGTGTTACCCGTTCCATAAATAAAGGCAGGGTCGGCGTTGAAGCTCAATTCGAAAGGCTTGGCTTTGATGCGGGCTATACAAATAAGTTGGAGATATACGACACCAATGATCCCGTTTTTGGACCGCTTACCTATGAAGACAGGAATCATGATGATAATATCTTCGATTTTTCCATTATTTACAGATTCCTCCCTAAGACATCTTTTATCATAGAAAACGATCTGGGGTTCATTCATTATTATAATTCCAGCCAGGTCCCGGGCTCCTGGTTTGACGAAACGCTTTTCGGTATAAAAGGCGAGTGGTTTGCCAGGATGACGCTAAATTTCAAGGCCGGATTCAGATACCAGTCCTATGACAGCTCGGACATAATATCGGACAAGGATTATATCGGCCCTGTTTTCAGAGGCGGTTTTGACTATAATATATCGGAGCGCGATATCCTGGCTTTCGAAGCGGAAAAATCGGTTTATGAATCCATCTATGCAAATATGAATTATTATGACCTTAATCAGGTTGGTTTCAAATATACCCATAAGTTTAACGACAAGGTTTCCGCCAACGTTCTTGGATCTTACCAGATAAATCTTTATCCCAGCGAAACCATCGAGAATGGTATTACGGCCAAGAGGTATGATAATTATTTTGAAGGCGGCGCAGGCATACGATACGACATACGCAAATGGGTATCCGTCGAAGCTAAATACGAGTATAAACAGCGACTCTCGCGGTTTGATGTATTCGATTACGTAGACAATGTCGTTACCTTAAGAGGAACAGTCGGTTTCTAAATTATGAGAATAGCGATTCTGGTTTTGATAAGCGCCGTTATTATCTTATCCTTACCGTGTTACGCAGCCACAGGCGATGCGGAATACAAACTCCAGCCTTCAGATGTCATCACCATTACCGTCCATAATCAACCGGATCTAACCACAAAAACCCGTGTCAGCATAGATGGATACATCTCATTCCCATTATTGGGAAAAGTTAAGGTGGAGGGCTTTGCCGTACGGGAGCTGGAGCAGGAATTAAAGAGGCTGCTGGAAAAAGATTATCTGGTAACCGCAGAAGTTATAGTCTTTATAGATGAATACCACCCGAGGCAGGTTTCCGTTATAGGGGAGGTGCAGAAACCAGGGAAGTATGATATGCCGGGGGAGAGGGACCTGACCCTGATGCAGGCCATAGCGATGGCCGGCGGCTTTACAAAAAATGCCTATATAAACAAGACCAAGGTTATGCGCATAGAGAATGGCAAGGAAAAGACGATTTTTGTGAACGTGAAGGATATAACGGAGAAAGGGGAGAAGGATAAGGACATTGTCCTTAGGCCGGAAGATATAGTTTTTATTCCGGAAAGCTTCTTCTAACCATAAAATATGGACATCTTTTCCATAAATAACGAATTACATATTAAAGACTATATTGATATAATAAGAAGAAGGCGTGATATATTCCTTGCCTTTTTTGTTACCACAGTCCTTGTTGTAGCACTGGGTAGCTTTATAATGAGGCCTGTTTATCGTGCCACAGCAACCCTCCTTATCGATCCGGAAAGCCCTAACGTTCTTACAACCACCGGCATGGTCGAGATCCAGTCACAAAATTACCTTTCTTATAAGGAATATTATCAAAGCCAGCTTGAGATAATAACTTCACAGACACTTGCCAAAAAAGTATTCGAGGAATTCGGCCTCGGAGAAACCAGGGAATACAGGAACGCCAAGGAGCCGGTAAAAAAATTCTTGAAGACTATCAAGGTTGAGCCCGTAAGGGATACTCGTCTTTTAAAACTGAATGTAGATAATAAAAAGCCTGAACTCGCTGCGAAGATTGCAAACCGCGTAGCGGAACTCTATGTCATGCGTAATCTTTATTATATAAGCAAGACAGAATTTTTGAATCTTCTTAAGAATGAATATCTGAAGCTTGAGGCGAAGATGTCGGAATACGCAAAGGTGTATAAAGATGCGCATCCCGAAATGATAAAACTTAAAAAAGAGATGGCTGAGATGACGGACAAGATGGATCAGGAAAAAAAGTCCGTTTATAATTACGAAAGCATAGAGGGGTATCTTAAGTATGATTCGCGACATGCGCTTGCCGGATTTAAAGCTAATAATATAAGCATACAGGATCCCGCGGATAAACCGGTTACACCTATCAGGCCTAAAAAGTTATTAAACATAATCGTAGCTATAGTGATAGGTCTTTTTGGAGGCATAGGGCTTGTATTTTTCTTTGAATATCTTGACGATACGGTAAGGGGGATAGAAGATGCCGAAAAGCTTGTACCGTGGCCGCTTTTGGGTACCATACCTGATATAAACGGTAATGACAAGATATCGGAAATCGACAGAGACCTCTTCGTCAACATTAACCCTAAAGACCCTATATCCGAGTCCTATAAGTCTATAAGGACCAAGATACTATTTTCTTCCACAGAAGAACATCCTCTTAAGGCTTTGTTATTAACAAGCCCGGGCCCTCAGGAAGGCAAGACCACTACCGTATGCAACCTTGGGATAGCCATGGCGCAGAATAAGAAGAAAGTACTTTTGGTTGATGCTGATATGCGTAAACCGCGTTTGCATGAAGTATTTAAAAAAGATAATACAGTGGGCTTGAGCAGTTTCTTGTCCGGACAGGCCGGTATGGAAGATATTATACAGAAGACAGATATAGAAAACATATCGCTGGTTTCGGGCGGCACGATACCACCTAACCCATCAGAGCTTCTTATGACACATAAGATGAAAGACTTCATATCGAAGACGCGCGAAAAGTTCGATATCGTACTTCTTGATTCACCGCCAATAGCGATTCTTACGGATGCGGCGATAATTTCCGCTATTTCAGATGGCGTAATAGTGGTGCTCGAGAGCGGGAAGACGTCCAAGAGAACGCTGGCGCATGTATTTAAACTTTTATCCGATACGAAAACAAGAGTAGTCGGTATCCTTATTAACAAGATATCCGTTTCAGGCAGTAACTATTACTATTATTCCCACTATTACGGCAAAAAATAATCCGATTTTTTTAAAGCCAATTTTTTTTTATATATATTATGAGTATATACTCAAAAAATAAGCTGTTGATAATATTTTTAAAATAGGCATTTTTTTATGAGAAAAGGAAGGCCGAGGAAGGTTAGAGTGGTCCGGCAGGAGCCCAGGATCAGGCAGTTCAGCCCAAGAGGCAAAAGAGGAAGGCCCGATCATATACAACTTAAATATGAAGAACTGGAGGCTATAAGGTTGGCCGATTATGTGGGCTTAAATCAGTCTGAATCCGCAGATTTTATGGGTATAAGCCAGCAGACTTTTTCGCGAGTGCTTAAAAACGCCAGGCGAAATGCCGCCGAAGGCCTGGTCAAAGGCAAGATAATAAAAGTCTTGGGGGGAGATTTTAAAATTGATAGATAAATCTCTTCGGATAACACATATATTATTTGTGCTGCTTTTAATATGGATTCTATTATCTATAGCAGGTTGTATATCCATACCTATACCAAGCTCTATTCCTATACCGAATGAAATTCCGATCCTTGGAGCATTCTTATAGCCTGGAAGAATGTGGCCAAGCGTGCATATATAAACCCCTTAAAGACACTTTAAAACCCATTATAAGGAGATGTGCGGTATGATAGGTAACGTCCTATAATATATCTTATGTAAACTACGCATATAAGAAAGAACGTTCATAAAATATTGAAATTAAAAGAGTTACATAATAATGAGTGTTTCATGTGGATAACCTAATCCTTTTTCATAATTATAATCAACAAACATGTATAATGATTTACATGGTTTTTTAGGCTTAATGCCTTCTTTTGTGCGATCTTTATTTGTTTGGCTCTTGAGCTATGTATAAAGCAGAAAAACCCCGCCATTTTGGTTTATAGCAGGGTTTATCCGTATGCTTCTATGATATGTTAAGGCTATCTCTTACCTTTTTTCTTTTTCTTTGAGCATCCGCAGGTTTTACACATAATCTGCCTCCTCCCTTTTGGTGATACAAAAAAGTATACCTGTAAAAACATGTATTTGCAAATTAAGCAACGAGTATTTTAATGCCTGCGGGAAGCGGTTGTTTTATCGAATCTGGCGGATTAGTATATATGATATAGCGGATATTATAGCCGCGCATGGTATAGTCAGTATCCATGCCCATACAATTCTGCCTGCAACACCCCATTTAACCGCGGTTAATCTTCTTAATGAGCCAACGCCCATTATAGCGCCGGTTATTGTATGGGTTGTGCTTACAGGTATGCCGAATGCAGAGGATACAAAAAGGGTTATTGCGGCGCCGAACTCTGCGCAGAAGCCGTCAACAGGTTTGAGCTTGGCCACTTTTTGGCCCATAGTTTTTACGATTCGCCATCCTCCAAACATCGTTCCTAGTGCTATTGCCATATAACAGGCTATTATGACCCAAAAGGGTATGTAGAATTTGTCGCCAAGAAGTCCTGCGCTGAAAAGCAGGCTTGCTATTATACCCATGGTTTTTTGGGCATCATTTCCGCCATGGCCTATGCTATAAAAAGCAGCAGAGACTAACTGCCCCTTTCTGAATATATGATCTACCTGCATCGGCGCGGCCTTACGGAATAACCTGTAAACTATTATGCCAAGCCCGAGCCCGAGAACCAATCCTACGATAGGAGAAATGAATATGAAGGACACAGTTTTTAATATGCCGCCCCACACTAAAGAGCCAGGCCCTGCTTTTACCAATGCAGCGCCTATCATACCGCCTATAAGTGCATGGGATGAGCTTGTAGGCAGCCCGAAATACCAGGTGATTATATTCCAGCCGCATGCACCCATGAGGGTGCCGAAAATGGTCGCTTTATCTACTATGGCAATATCTACTATCCCCTTCCCTATCGTGTTTGCGACATGCAGCCCAAAGAACAGGAAAGCCACGAAATTAAAAAAAGCCGCCCACAATATTGCTACGCGCGGAGAAAGCACTCTTGTAGATACTATGGTGGCTATAGAATTGGCTGAATCGTGGAACCCATTCAGGAAGTCGAAGACTAAAGCTAATATGATGAGGAGTATGACCGCTAGAAGCATCTTTATTATTATGCCTGTTTTACTATTATAGATTCAACGACGTGTGCGACATCTTCGCATACATCGAGTACTGTTTCGGCGTCTTGATATATCTCTTTCCATTTTATGACATTTATGGCGTCCTTTGACGTTTCGAAAAGCTCTGCAAGGACTGTGTCTCTCATGCTGTCGCCGACATTTTCAAGCCTGTTAATCTCTACGCAGGAGGTATGGAGATCCCCCGAACACTTGGTGCTTCTAAGGCAGTTAACAGCGCGTTCTACAGCATGTACGGATTCATTTATTACGGAGGCAAACTGAACCAGATTTTTATCAACCCCTGTAAGTTTATATACCCTCATCCTGTTAACTATGGTGTTCAGCATATCTATAATGTCATCAAGCTCTTTCGTCAGGGAATGAATATCTTCCCGGTCAAAAGGCGTTATGAATGTCTTATTGAGCCTGTCTATTATCTCATGCGCAACCTCATCACCCAGATGTTCTATATCTCTCATCTTTTGGGTGGACTGTTCATCCAGTATTCCCTTGGATACGATATCTCTGAAATGATCCGCAGCATCAACGGCATGCCGGACCTGCTTATCGAATAAGTCGAAAAAATCCACTTCTTCAGGAAGAAAACGGAACGCCATAACTCTCTCCTTTTTGGAATTTTGTATTCAGAAGGGTATCATTTATTATCACAGGTATTATAGAATGCGATTATTTATGTGTCAAGGTGTTAAATCAATAAGGTTTGCTATTTTGCATAATTATCTTTTATATGATATACTACACAAAAAGAAAAGGAATTTAATATGTCAAAAGTGATAGCGCTTATACTGGGCGGCGGTCAGGGCAAAAGGCTTTTCCCTCTTACCATGTATCGTTCAAAACCGGCGGTCCCGATAGGCGGTAAATATCGTCTTATAGATATACCCATAAGCAACTGCCTGCATTCCAATATAAAAGATATATATGTATTGACGCAGTTTAACTCCGAATCCCTTAATAATCATATCAATAATACATACAGGTTCGATTATTTCTCGCGTGCTTTTGTCAGGATACTGGCGGCCGAACAGACGCTCAATAGCGTAAACTGGTTTCAGGGCACCGCCGATGCCGTGAGGCGTAATATCTTTCATCTGGACCTTTGGGGCGATGAGGAAATATTGATACTTTCCGGAGACCATTTATACGAGATGGATTATCGGGAACTGGTAAATTTTCACAGGAAGAGCAAGGCTGATTTTACCGTTTCAGTAATACCGGTTGAGCGCAGTGAGGTTAAGGAGTTCGGGGTTTTAAAAATCGGGGCTGATAGCAAGATACTCGATTTTAAGGAGAAGCCGAAGACGTCCGCGGAACTTAATAGATTCAGGTTCTCAGGCAGGATGAAAAATACAAGCGGTAATTATGTAAGCGTTACATCGTACCTTGCCTCCATGGGCGTATATGTATTTAATGCAAAAGCACTTATTAAAGTTCTTGAGGGTAATGACACGGATTTCGGACGGGAAGTCATCCCTAATTCTATCAAAGGCTACAAGGGTTACGCATATGTCTTCAACGATTATTGGAAGGATGTCGGGACCATAAAGGCTTTCTATAATGTAAATATTGAGATGGCTGCGAATAAACCGTATTTTTCACAATTCTATAAAGGATTTGTATTCACCCGGCCGCGTTTTTTGCCCACTGCCAGGGTTGCGAATGCCAGGATAAAAAATTCTCTTATAACGGAAGGATCCGTGATAACCGATTCAGATATAAAGAATTCAGTAGTAGGATTGCGCAGCGTGATAGGAAAACGGTGCAGAATAGAGAAAACGGTGATTATGGGTGCTGATTATTACGAAGATGTAAAGTATGAGGGGCCTGTGAAGATGGGTATCGGCGATGGATCCGTAATAACTAATGCCATAATAGATAAAAACGCGCGTATAGGTAAAGGCGTGGTTATACGTAATTCAAAAGGCCTGAAAAATTTTGACGGTGATAATTATTTTATCAGGGACGGCATAGTTATAATACCTAAAAATGCAGTCATAAAAGACGGTACTAAAATATAATCTTTTCCTTCCCCACTGCTTTACCCTGCCAGGATCCTCTCTTCGTCATCTCTTTTTTTATCTTATTTATAGTATTTAGTTTGTCAAGCGCCCATAAAGGTGCTATATGCTTCTCTTTCGCCCCCTCCCCTGTCAGTCTCTGTATGAGTATTTTATGCGAGAGGTGTTCTAAAAAATCGCATACCAGCGATACATAATAATCCTGCTCAAGTACGTTTATCTCCCCGCGGTTATACATCTCCTCCATGCGGCTACCTTTAAGTATGTGCAATAAATGTATCTTTATGCCGTCTATACCAAGACAAGAAAGCCTCTTCGCAGTTTCGATTATATCTTCTCTTGTTTCGCCAGGAAGGCCCAGTATAACGTGGCAGGAAATATTTATACCGTATTGTTTTGTAAGCTCCAGCGCTTTTAAAAAATCTTCGAATTTATGGCCGCGGTTAAGAAATTGAAGCGTCCTATCATGAGAGGACTGCAGGCCGTACTCTATCCATGTTTCATATTGTTCTTTATAAGATGATATGAGATTGGCCTTTTCACGGTCTATGCAATCCGGCCTGGTGCCTATAGAGAGGCCCACTACACCGCTAAAAGCAAGAGCCTCGTCATACAAAATTTTAAGTTTTTCAACGGATGAATGCGTATTGGTAAATGCCTGGAAATAAGCTATGAACTTCGAGGCCTTTTTGCTGCTCTTCAAATACTCCATCCTATTCTTCATCTGTTCTCGCACGGGGAGCAATTGCTCGGTGTATGATGCGCGGGAACCGTCCTCGTTGCAATATATGCACCCCGAGCTATCGCTAGTGCTATTTCGATTTGGACAGGAGAAGCCGGCATCAAGGGCGATTCTATATACCTTGCTACCGTGTCTTTTCTTAAGATAAGAATTATAATCGTTATAAAGTTCCATGGTGTAATTCATGCCTCGATTTTTCAAGGTATATCATGAGTATTGAAATGGCAGCAGGCGTTACCCCCGATATGCGGGAAGCCTGGCCGAGATTAATAGGTTTTGCCGAAGACAGTTTTTCCACTATTTCAGAGGAAAGGCCATGAACTTTTTTGTAGTCTATATTGCCGGGTATTCGTATCCGCTCTATTTTACCAAAACGGCTTACTTCGCTTAACTGGCGTTTTATAAAACCCTCATACTTTATCTCTATCTCTATTTGCATGACCTCTTCGGGTGTTAGCGGTTCGCCTTCATTGCCAGCGACGGCTTCTTTGTACGAAACGCCGGTACGCCTTAATATTTTATCTAATCTTCTGTCTTTTAACCGCTTTATTTCATTTCCTACTCTTTTTTCTTTATTTGATATGTCCTTGTATGTTTTGTCATCAATAAGGCCTAGCTCAAATCCAAACTTAGACAGCCTTATATCTGCATTGTCTTCCCGCAGTAATAATCGGTATTCCACCCGCGATGTAAACATCCTATATGGTTCTTTCGTGCCCTTTGTAACAAGATCATCTATAAGGACGCCTATATATGCCTCGGAACGGTCAAGTATAAACGGTTTCCTATTCAAAGACTTTAGAGCGGAATTTATGCCTGCCATTAGGCCAAGTGCGGCAGCCTCTTCGTATCCGGTCGTGCCATTGATTTGGCCTGCCAGATATAGGCCTCTCACAGCCTTTGTCTCCAATGTTGGATAGAGCTCTGTGGGGTCCACATAGTCATATTCTATGCCATAACCGGGGCGTATTATCTTCGCATTTTCAAGGCCTTCGATGGAAGATACTATCTTCTCCTGGACATCTATAGGTAAACTGGTAGATATCCCGTTAGGATAGTATTCTACGGTGTTAAGTCCCTCGGGCTCCAGAAAAATATGGTGCCTGTCCTTATCAGGAAAACGGAATATCTTATCCTCAATGGATGGACAGTAACGCACGCCAGTTCCTTTTATGACGCCTGTAAATAGCGGTGACCTGTTAAGATTTTGCTTTATTATGTCGTGTGTTTTTGGGTTGGTATAGGTTATATAACATGGTAGCTGTTCTCGTTTTATCTTTTTTGTCTGAAACGAAAACGGTTTTATAACCTCATCTCCATGCTGTATATGCAGTTTGTCAAAGTTTATAGTTCTTCCGTCAAGCCTTGCACAGGTACCCGTCTTAAGGCGCCCCATCCTTAGCCCTATGTTCTTTATGGAACAAGCAAGCCCTTCAGACCTCCTCTCCCCCATTCTCCCCCCTGGGAAATGTTCGAGCCCTATATGTATCAGCCCATTCAGGTAGGTGCCGGGGGTTATAACCACTGTGTCGGAGAGGAAAGACTCATTGAGTGAGGTCCTTATGCCATTTACGCAGCCATCTTTTATTAATAACTCTTCAGCCATTGCCTCTTTTATTTCAAGATCAGGCTGGCCCTCAACCACGGATTTCATATATGACTGGTAGGAATGTCTGTCAACCTGTGCGCGAGAAGACCTTACGGCCGGACCTTTTCTTGTGTTTAGAGTCCTGAACTGTATGGCTGTTACATCCGTTGCTTTAGCAATCTGCCCGCCCAAAGCATCTATCTCCTTTACTATCTGGCCTTTAGCGAGCCCTCCTATGGCAGGATTACATGGCATTAGTCCTATAGCATCCGTATTCATAGTTAAAAGAAGGGTCTTACAGCCCATACGTGCGGCCGCGAGACTGGCTTCGCAGCCAGCATGCCCTCCCCCCACTACAATAACATCATATTTTCTGTTCATAATCTAAATATTCTACCATAAAATAGGCCTGTTTTTACCATGTAAAAGCAGTTTTGGGCATACTTGATTTTTCCGGAATATAGTGTATACTTTTATATGGATGACAACGGCTTATCGATCCGTTCTCGGATCTAAAGGTTCATGTAACCTATACAGCGCTGTTGCCATCCTTTTTATTTGCATAAAATCCATCCGATGGCAATAATGGCGTGATTATTTAAAGCAGGCTTACTTCTTCCTGAGGGGTATCAGCGACAACATTATCATTATGGCTTTAAGCACATCTTCTAGGTTAATAGGTTTGGTCAGATAATAATCTGCCTCCAGGCTGTAGCCTTTCAGCACGTTTACCGGTTCGGCAAGAGCCGTTACCATTATTACCGGCACCCAATCCTTAGAAGATCTTAATTCTTTAAGAAACTGGAACCCGTCTTTTTTGGGCATCTTAATATCGCATATAATTACATCAGGTTTTTCTTTTTCGAATTGGCTCAGACCTTCTTCTCCGTCAAGGGCCGTGACTATTGAAAAATCCCTTGCCGATAAGAATTCCTTCATCATATCTATAGCATCTTTTTCGTCATCTACGAGCAATATCTTCGACATGTCCCTCTAATTCTCCTTATTTTTTATAAAATTTATTTATGGCTGATATGACTTCATCCGGTGTGTCTGCGAGGGTGTAGAGCGAAATTTCCTCTTCGTCTATTGTCTTATGCTGAACCAGAGTAGTTTGTATCCATGATGTCAGCCCCTTCCAATAATCCTTACCTACAAGAATTATCGGGAATGGATCTATCCTCTTAGTTTGTACTAAAGTAACCGCTTCAAATAACTCATCCAGAGTTCCGAAGCCGCCCGGGAAAACTACAAATGCCTTGCTGTATTTAGCGAACATGACCTTTCGGCAAAAGAAATATTTGAATTCAAGAAGCCTTTTGACGTATTTATTCGGTTTTTGCATTGTCGGTATTAATATATTCAACCCTATCGAATCTCCGCCTTCCTTCTTCGCTCCTTTATTGGCCGCTTCCATTATACCCGGCCCCGCGCCTGTTATAACAGCGTAGCCGTTCTTTACCAGTTTTATCGCTGTCTCCTCTGCAAGTTTATAGAATTTATTAGATGGGGGCGTCCTTGCGGAACCGAATATTGATACAGCCTCTTTAACATCGGAAAGCTCTTCGAACCCATCAACGAATTCACTCATTATACGAAATATTCGCCAAGGGTCTTC